>Ga0257124_1000447_pt1 | contig 46498 bp, 29 predicted proteins | sample SI106_150metaG_FD_190154 | JGI IMG/M metagenome (GOLD analysis project Ga0257124, IMG submission 190154) | Marine microbial communities from Saanich Inlet, British Columbia, Canada - SI106_150 | ecosystem: Environmental > Aquatic > Marine > Inlet | place: Canada: British Columbia | collected...
TTAGTTGCAAATGATAATCCTGAAGAAATCTTTTACTTTGCAACACCTGTACTTATGAAAAGGGATGAACCAAATAGATTTGGAGAAGTTCCAACATGGCCAGAAGAAGTAGACAGAACAAGAAGTGAAGATTATTGTAGAAATGATGTTGAAGTTTCTATTTACAAAGTAGATATGGCAGGAAACATTGTTGTACAGCCATCTATAGAGAAAAAAAGAAAAGCAAGATTAGATGTTTATGCAATTGATAAAACATTGGGATTCCCAGAAGGAGTTTTAGATGATGTTGATATTAAATTCCATTGTGTTAAGTTCAGATGTGATATGGGTAAAACTTCTATTCCAAAGATTGATGGGTTATATTTAGGAGAAGAACCAATGCTAAGTGCACTATATCCTTATTGTCATAATGGTTATATTATTGCTGAAAAAGAAGGTTATCTAACAGCAAGAGAAAAAATTACTATTAATGAAGAAGATGCAGAAGCTGGTCTTATAACTACTGTTAATATGGAATTAAAGCCATTAAAAGATTTTGAATATGAATTTGTAGTAGTTGAAGATCATAATAATATTATCACAGAAAGGCCATTAAAAGAAGAAGAGGGAATATTATTAATGATTAATAGTCCTGAGAATTCTTATGAAGAAACTATATATTATCCTTTAGATGAAGATGAAGAATTAGAAGGAACAATATTTACAAATGATGAAGAAACACAAGTAGAAGCAGAATTAGAAACAGAAGAAGACTCACCATTCAAAAAACTTTCATTAATTGTTGATGATGGCATTACTTACCAACTTGATATTAAATTAATAGATGATGAACAAGTTTGGGGAGGAGCATCATATAACTGGACATTAAGTTATAGTCAAGCTGTTACTAATAATAAAATTATTTTTTATGTTGCTAAAAAAGATATGCCAACACTTCCTGATTCAGGAGAAGAATGGCAAAAACTATATGCTGAATTACAAGAAAAATCACAAGAACATATGCCTAAGATGATTTATGTGAGGGAAAGTTAGGAAGGTGAAAAATGGATTTTCGGTCTTCGTTGTTCGGTCTTCGTACGAAAAACGAATAACGAAAAACGAATTATAACCATTCAAGAAAACAATGTCAACTACAAAAACACTAACAAAATTGCTTGTTTATCTAGTTATATCTCTAATAATATGTATGCCTGTTTCATTTGCTCTAAGTATTAATCCTGATTCAATTAATGTAAATGTAGAAGGAAATGATGTTACAATTAACTGGGAAACTGATGAATTAGCTTCTGGTGTTGTCAGATATGGAAAAAATACTGAAAATATTTTTACAATTCCAGAAACAGGAGAATATAAGCAAGATCATAGTGTTTCTATTGATGATTTAAGTTATGGAGAAAAATATTATTATACTGTTGAGTCTAGTGATGGTGTGGTATCTGCAAAATTAACAGGATGGAAAGATTTTACAACCATATTAGACAAGATTACATCATTAACATTAACTAAAACAACATCAACAACTGCAAAACTTGATTGGCAATCTCAAAGTGCTAAATCTTATAATGTATATATTGTAGAATTAAACGCTGAAGGGAATAAGATAGGAGATTTTGTTTTAAATGCAACACCTGTTGGTTCTCAAATTGAAATTATAGGACTAAAAGCAGGTACTAGTTACAAAGCAAAAATAGCTGGTGTTGATGTACTTAACAGAGAAGGTTTATTAAGTGATGAAATTGAATTTAAAACAGAACAAAAAGTTCCTGAAATTACTTTTCTTCAAACATTATATATTACAAAAAATACTGCAACAATAATCTGGAAAACAGATATTGCAACATCTAGTAAAGTATTATATGATTCAGATGGTACTCTTGATTTAGTGGCTGTTGATGAAGAAGAAGTTACAGACCATTCAATCAAATTAGAAAATTTAGAAGAATCTACAACTTATAATTATAAAGCAATTTCTGGAGAAAAAGAATTAAATGGTTTAGTTGTTTCATTGGTTGAGTCTCCTACTAAAAGTTTTTCAACACTAAGTTCTGATGATATATTAACTTTTATTGATATAAATGTTGAGATAGAAGGAAAACAAAAAGCAACAATTACATGGAAAACTAATCAAGAAATAAAATGTGATTTATTCTATGGAATAGATGATGGTTTTTCAAGTAATAAAAATGAAAATGAAGAATCAAATGAACATGAGATAATTTTAGATAATTTACTTCCTGGTTTTAGTTATTTCTATAAAATCAAATGTGGACAGCATGAATCTGAAATTAGCCAATTTTCAACAGAAGATGCTGAAGAAGGCAACTTTTTACATGTTGATAAGCTTCCTGAATATTTAACAGAAACAAAGGTTAACATAACAGGAACAACTAAGTATGGATCTAAATTATATATTTTCATAAATGATGATCAAATGGCAAAGGTTCAGAAAATTGTTAATTCTACTACATTTAGTGAGGAAATTTTATTAAACTTTGGAGCAAAACAAGACGACATTATTGGAAAAAATATTATTAGTGTTGTTGCATGGGATCCTGATATGAAAAAAGATTCAGCTGTTATTGAAACAATTGTTGATATTAATAATCCAACTTTACAACTAAACGAGCTTCCTGATTTTACAAATGAACAACAATTAAATATTTCTGGAGTTGCAGAACCTGGAACTGTAGTTGATATTGAAGTTAATAATCAATCTAAAGCACATTTAACAGTTGGAGTAAATGGAACATTTGCTACAATGGTTAGCTTAGCTAATAAAAACCAAACAATTGCTGTATATGCAAAGGATAAAGCTGGAAATACTCAATTAGTTGAACATCTTATTTCAGTTGATAAAATAGCTCCTAAAGTAAATCTATTAACACAATTAAAACCTGAAACTCATTTTAAGATATTAACAATTGAAGCAGAGACAGATCCAAACTCAAAAATATATGTTACTAATTTTGGAGAATTTAGTGGTTGTGAAGATCTTGAATGGACAAGAAACTTTGGAGAATGTTCAATGTATATTGGTAAAAAACATAGAGTTCCAGGTAAGCTAATTAGCTCTAACATAGACCCTGTAGGGTGGATATTAGGCAACACAATGGAAGTTAAATCAGGAGAAGATGGTAAATTTACTGTGCGTGTGCCTTTGTATATGAGCTCAGGATTAAAAGTTACAGGAAGAAACAGAATAGAATTTTTAGTTAAAGATGAAGCAGGAAATGTTGGATTTAAGCAAGTGAATATTAATTATAAACCTGGTTGTCCAGACTGGCAAGTTAATATTGGAGAAATTCAAACTTATCCATTTAATATTTATACTAAAGACTTTACAGATACTGTATTAGAGGGAAGTGCTTTTATTCCTATAGAATATATTGGACCAGGTAATCCTACTAATATTAGAGTTAATGTTCATAAAGATATTGGTTCCATACATGAAAGTATTTTAGGAAATACAGGAGAAGTCTTAGATCAAGAAGATGGAACAGATATGATAACTGTAAGAATGCCTAAGTTTTCTCAATTAGATCCAGCAACAAGAAAGATTTATGTTTATCTTCCTGTTACAGTAAATAAATACACAGGTTTAATTGACAATCTTCCTGACCAATTAAATGTTTTCTTAAAGGCAAGAATAAGTTATAGAGCAGAGGGTGCAGGTCATTATGGGGGAAGTTACACAGGTAGTTATTTTGGTCAAGGTGGTGGTTATCAAGCAACTGGTTCTGCATCATGTGATGTTTATCCTGTATTAAGTTATAGTATACAAAAACCATTAGATTATACTAAATTTTTAACACCAGAAACAATTAATAAAACAATAGAAGCATTAGAAAAAACAATAAAAGTTTCAACAAAGATTAGAGATTTTGTTAAAGATGCTGCAACTTATGTTACTTTAGGTTGTGTTGCAATGGTTGCTTATAATTATTTAAGTGGTGCGTTTGGTGGTTCAGTTGCTAAACAACCTGGGACATGTACACCAACAGAACAAGAAATGGAAACAACTTATTGGTTGTGTGATAGAATATTATGTCCTTCTGCTCCTCCGAAATGTGAAACTAATGAATGGACAGATTCTGGTTATATGGATGGTGAAGATGTTATTGGTAAAGATGAGTGGAACAAACGAGAAGGAATTAACACACAAACTAAAGGTGAATTTGTAGACTGGTATAATGGAGAAAACCCAGGACAACAAATAACAACAGGAGAAGCTAAACAAGCTGATGTTAGTTCATGGGCATCAAAAAATAAAAAAAATTATTATAAAAATTTACAGCCAGGTGCAAGAGTTTATCAATCAACAAATCCAATGACTGAAGAAACTTATACTTTTGAGTATGTCGACGTTAAAAATAGACAAGTTGTTGATAAAAGAGCAAGTAGGAGTATTATTCAAGATGCAGAAGGAACACCAATTGTAAATATTAGATTAAGTGAATTAGATCAAAAAGCTGCTGAATGTGATTTAACAGATCAAACATTAATTAGAGTAAAAAAATATGGTGAAGAAGAACTTAGTGGTTTATCAGGTTCAAGAAAAATAGTTAGTCCTGATTATTTTTGTGATAGTAGAAAACCAGGTAGTGGACCAGGAGAATTAGGAGTACCAGATAATAGTTTTTTTGGATGTTATTCAGAAAATTGTCCAAACTTTGATAATACTAAATGTTTTGGAACTGCTGATATTAATCCACCATCAGGATTATGGGCAAGCACAAGATGTGCTTGTTTGCCAGGAATTAAATCTCATCTAGACAATTTTATTAAAATAATGGAAGGAGCTAAGAAATGTTTACAACAAGCTTTAATTGGAGAAGTTAGAGGTGGATTTTGTGAAAGATTATTAGCTCAATTTATTTGTGATTTATTTACAGAACTAATTTTAAAAGCATTATTTGGAACTGGTAGCGACGACATGGGTATAGCTGGGGGTTTAGGTGGAAGAGAGGGCGTTAGTGATATTAAAACCAATTCAAAACAAATTTCAGGTAGCTTATCAAAACGTTATGGTGGAATTATTAAAAATAAATTTGGTTTATCAAGTGATCAATTAGTTAATAAATTCTGTGTTGCTGCTATTACAATGGATTGGTCATTAGTAGAAGGAATGTTAAATCAAGTTGTTGATTCTGTTCCTATTGAACCTGTTGCATTTGTTGATGCAGAATCAAGAGCACATGGTTATGATCCATTTAATGGAAGAATGAATATTGGTTATAATGTTTATTTAGGAATTGTTCCTGGTGGAAGAACACAAACAGAAATGTATCTTGAATGTGATCCAAGTTTTCCAAATGCATTATGTAAACCAGGAGAAAGAAGACCAATTCCAAGAACTTTTAGACAATTAGATAAACACAGCCCACCAGTTGATGAAAATATATTATTTGTTGATAGTGGTGCATTATCATGGTATAATAAAATAACATTAGTAATGAAATATGAATTAGGTGGAGAAATACAAACAGAAGTTATTGAAAGACCAATTACTAAAAAAGGTGATTTAGCATTTGGTTGTACATTTTCAGTAGCGTCAGGAATTTCCTGTCAAACTTTAGGATTAGTAGAAGACCAAGGAGGATTAGTGCAAGCATATCCTGTTGGTTCTGGTAGTTATTTATCTCCAAGAACTACAACTTTTTATTCAGGAAATGATGTTAACTTATTATTCAAAGTAAGAAACCAATTCAAAGAACCAAATTATTATTTAAGATTTGATTTTGATGATCCAATAAAAAATACAATTGAATATGAATTACCAGGAGCAGGAGGTGGAGGAGAATCTCAATATTTGGGAGATCAATTATTTAATTTATGGCTTGATACAGTTGATAGTGGAGGACTTGGCATTGGTAGTGGGGAAATGTATAGTATGGAATTAAATACTCCTTTAGAATCAACTGGTGGGGGTATAAGCAATGGAATATTAGATATTCAATTGTTTAATGCTGAGCAAGCTTCATTAAATGTATTTGCAGTAATGAATGAAGCAGGGCAAAATATTGATTTAGAACCATTCCAATGTACTATTTGGGGTAATGATAAAAATCCATCTCAAATTACACCACAATATACTAAGTATGGAAAAGCAGTTAGGATTAATGGAAATTTACAAGCAGAAAGTACTGGTTTGGTACAACAAGTTTTAGGAGAACAAAAAACTCTTATTGAATATACTGAGGAATCCCATGTTGGAGAAATAAGTCAAGTTATCAAGGGAGATACTGCATCAAAAGAAAATCTTCTGACAAATATTGCTAATAATGATGTTGATTCAAATCTACAAGAAAGATTAATTAAAATTATTAATAGTGCAAATACACCAATGATATGGGGATACGACCTTCTTGCAAGAAATTGGGTAACTGAAATGGGGCTTGATAATGTTATCCTAACACCAGATGAAATGGCAAAATTCATGGAATTAAACAAACAAGTAAATTATTATTTTGAATTTAGTGAAGCTTCAAGTATAATTTATGATTATAAAGTTTGGATAACTACAAAGTACGCAGCTAAATCTGGTACACCATTAACACAGATTACAACACAAGCTGGAGAACCTGAAGATAGATTATCAATGAATGATCTTGGTATTTACACAAAATGTTTAATCCCAGGCGATGGACTAAAAAGAAAAGTTGGTTATAATAGTGAACCTGTTAAATCTACACAAGTTGTTTCCATTAAAAGAATTACTGCTAATGTTGTTCAAAAACAAGAATTTGCACATTTGACACCTAAATTAAAAATCATGAGTGGAACTAAAGTTATGGAAAGACAATTTATTAAGTCACAATCTAATGTTAATTCTGGCAAAGCAAAAACAGTAGGAGTAACAATGACTGTGCTTAAAGATACAAATGCAAATGGTCAAGGGGATACTCCAATGTTATATGAAGGAAGACCACAACAATATAAATTCAAATATTTTATTAAAGAAGTTCCACAAGGAAACTTTGTTCCTCAAATTGAAATTATTGAACCAGTAACAGAGTATGTAAATGATTTTGAAGATTTATGGATTGGTGCAAATATTCAAGATGAAAGAAATGTTATTACTAAAGTGTTATTGAAGATTACTAATGTAAAGAAAAAAATAAGTTGTGAATCAACTTTTAGTGTTTCTAACTTTGACTTTACTGAAATTAAAAATGAATGTGGAGTTTATGAAGTTGAAAATATGTTAAAAGAACCTAATGCTCCTAGTTTTGTAAGATTTAAAATAAATTTAGCTGAACAATCATCAGAATTATTTAATATTGGACAATCTGATTATTATTCAATACATATGGAAGTAAGTGATGAAGAAAAAATAGGTAAAGCAAATAAAGGTTTTAGATTATACTCAAAACCAACTGTTTATAGTTATACTGATACATCATTATCATCACAAGGTCCTGAAGCATTAGCAACTGCCGCAGGAGGTAATATTATTTGTTTAGGATCAAATGCATGTTCAAGATGGGTAGGTCCTAAGACACCACAAGAAGTTATTTTGGATCCATCTGTGCCACAACAAGAAAAATTACAAAATGTAATACCTGGCCAGTATGGTGCTCAACATTTACCACAATCAAATACATATCAACAACAATATGATACCCAAGGACAACAATGGAGTTATAATCAAAATACAGATTATAGTGGTGATCCACAATGGAATGCTGGTTTAGATCAAGGATATGGTTATTCAGGAACAGGTTATGGTTCTGGTGGTTATGGTAATCAAGGTTTTAATTCTGGTAGTGGATTAAGTGGGTATAGTTAATTCTGTTTTTTAACTAGGGCGAAGCCAATGCAGCTCAGGAATTTTATTTTTAAATATAATTATTTTAAATCCAACAACAACATTGGCACGGACGGACATTTTCCTTAAGAAAATATCCTATTCGGCTTCGCCTCATCCGGCCATGTTGTTGGATTTAAAAATTAGAATTAAATAAACTAGAATTAAATTAAAGAAAATAGAAATAAAAAATTAACTTGATTTATACCAAATAGCGTTCTTTAAATATTTGTCATTCAACTTTCCTTTCTGCAAATACTCACCAACAGCACCTTTGATATATTGATCATCTTGTTCAAGAATATCCCATTTAATCTTTTTCCAATGCTTACTACCTTCTTCGATACCAAAGGCATGTTTGAATAAGTCTTTCGAGTGTTTGGCTTCAATCACACCAAAATGTGCACCTTGTCTTACCTGATTAACATAACCAATTGTTTGTTTATGGTCATCAAGATGTTGTTCAATAGAATAATCACTACCATGTTTCTTAACTGCATCGCCAATAGAATACTTGTTCATACCTAAGGATTTTATTTTATGGTCTTCTTTTCTTACATCATCCCATTCATCAAAATCTTTATATAAGTGCCTCATCCAATCATCAGCATGATTGTTTATTGCATTAATAAACATATCAACTGCTTCAGGATCTTCATCTAATGCAGATAAATCATAACCAAGATCATGTTCTCTTCTTTTAATCTTTTTTTCTTTGAAAAGTGTTTCAATACCTTTAGCATATGCTTCTTGATGTACTTGATTAATACCTCTATTAAATTCAGATAACTTATCTTGTAAACTATTTACTTCATCAACAATTTTAGGTGTTTTTTCTTCAGCCATAATAACATCCTCCTTTTCCACTATAATATCATCACTATTACAATCTTAGATATCTTTGTTTTATATATACATATATATAAAGTTTACTAGAAAAAAAGTACATTTAGCTGTAATTTTGATTAATTAAACATAAGAATTAAAAAAGAATAAAAAACAAATAAAGCGAAAATCCTGAAATTCGCTATCCCAATCACAGCAAGCTGTGGGGTATTAGCGAATTTCCGAGACGGATTTTCTGTCATTACAACTTGGAATCGATACCGATGCAAGCACCAGGGTATTATACCCAAGTTGTAATAAAAACCTAACATGGCTCTATTTGTATAATAAAAGATACATCACATTTGGTATAATGATTGACTTTTCATGTAACTAGCATCAATTTTATTTCCCATGATGTTAGCAAAGACTGCTTCTCTAATGTATTTGTCATCATTTTCCAAAAGATCCCATTTAACTTTATTCCATCTAGGTTGACCTTCTTTCCAGTTGAATACTTTATTAAAGATCTCTTTTGAATCATCAGCTCTAAGTCCACCCATGTAAATCTCTTTCTTTAATCCTAATTGTTGCTGTATAGTTCTTTCATAATCTTTCATCATTGCCTGATCAGAAAATAAATCACCACGCACTTTAATTGTGTTTTCTAATTGATCTGAGGTAAAACCAAGAGTATTGTAAATTGCTTCTTCCTGTCTTATTGAATCCCAACTATCAAAATCAGAAAACATTGATCTTACTTTATCATAAGCTAATTTTTTCCCAATCTCTGCAGCTAATGCAATAGCTTCCGGATTGTCATTTAATGCAGACATGTCATATCCTAGTCCGCCTTCTCTAGCTTTTACAAAACCTTTTTCTTTTAAGGCTTCTAAAATACCATGATTAATCATACTATATTCTTGTGAATAACCTTGTTGATCAAGTCTAAAATCTTTTTCAACACCTTTAATATATTCCTCTAAATTTCTTTCAGTCATTTTGTTTTACCCCCAATTGGTTTTGTTTAAATTTTATTTTTGTTTATTATATGTTAAACATTAATAACATACATGATGAATATTAAGTTTTGATTCAATTCCTGTTGGTCTTCCTTCTTTGTCTTTGCCTATTTCTCTAACTTCTAAAACAGCATAGGCTCCTTCACTCATGCCTGCTCCTAAATTTAAATGTCTTTCAGCACTCCAATCATTTCCTACTGCTTCATTTCCTTTTCTATTACAACTTCTCATTGATTTGCTTGAATTTCCGCCAGATATAAGATGGGAAACATTACATATCTTTAAAGTTTTTTCTAAATCTTCATTTCCTAAATTTCCATATATTGGTCTTTTTTCATATTCAATATCAGCATCTAAATCATCAATTTCTCTTAACGGAACAACAACTTCTTCCATTTCTGGAGCTTGTCCAACAATTATTACAGCATCTCTTTTTTCCCTCATATAAAATGCTTCTTCAAACTCAACTTCTGCACCATATTTTTCCATTGTTTTTCCTTGTTCATATGGAACTATCTTGTATTTCTTATCTTTTTGATTATATACACGAGCTGCACTTCCCCTATCAATCCCCTGTTCTTCATATTTTGGAAGCTCATGAGTAATTGCAATTGTTCTTGCACCTTGTTCAGGTGATAAAAAACTGAAATGATCATCCAGTCCAATAATCCTTACATTTCCTCTTACTTCGTGCTTAAATGTTTCTGTTTTAACTTCTTTTCCTGGAATAACAACATAATTTCCTCCAGCTTGTTGATCAAATGTTCCAGGTAGGAATAATAAAAAATGATTTTGTGATCTTACTCTTGGATTATAATGCGCCATATCTCTTATTTTTTCATCAAACAAAGCTTCTCCAAATTTATCTCTCATTGCTGCCATTACTTCTTTCCAATCATCAACTTTTTCAAATTTCCCAGGTGCTATATAAGCAGGAATTTCTTGTTTTGCAAGCATTTCAACTGATCTTTCAATATTATATTTAGTATTACCTAAACCAAAAGCAATTACAGCATCACATCCATGTTGTGACATCTTTTTTTCAATCTGTCCAATAGTATGTGGGTTATAAGCGTGACCAATTATAAGATATTTTACAACATCTTCATTAGCCCATTCAACTCTTGGAGCTGTAATCCTTGAAACAGCTCTGTCTTCACCATCTGAACCAACAACTATTAATCCACCTTCGGTTTTTCTAATGTCACCACCAAATATACCTGCTTTTTTTAAAGCAGCTTCATCACTAGTAACAATACCACCTACTTCATCCGGTGTTTCGTTTCTTCCAAATCTGTCTTTTATAATTCCTGACATTTTTCACCAATTTTTAACATGATTTGTTGTTGTTTTACTCCTAAATTAGGTCTTTTTTACCTAATTTTAACTATATAGTATTCCATGATATAACTAGTATTTAAAGTTTACTATTGTATAGTGGTTAAATGTGTGACATTTTAGATCTAGTGAGTAGTACATTTATAAATAAATAGAGACAATATAGGTAGAATTGTGAATATTTAAGAAATTAAACCAAATTAATGACTAGCTTGCCATTCTAGGACTGCTTCAATTGCTTGTTTTACTTGCTTTTCAGTGTCTGTTGTATCATTTGAAAATCTTCCTATCTTGATATTTGGAATACCTGCATTTAATAAAGTGTGAACGTCTTTCCTAACATTCCTTGTTTTCATAGCACATTTAGTTTTAGATGATTCATGTATGTTTTTTAGCATTTTTTCATATTTATGTGAAAATTCAGTGAAAAATCCAGTAGCTGTTAAAATATTCACTGCTGATGCTTGTGCATAATGCCAATATGAATTACATACCTCTACACAAGGAGAACCTGCAACTCCAACAACCCTATCAAGTGTGTCTCTATCTAATGCTTCAAGCTGTTCAGGAATTGCTGTTTCAGGAGGGGTAATTACAACTAAATCAAAGTTTTCTAGTTTTCTTCTGTATCCATTAAGTCTTTCTTCTCTTGTTAATATCTTTTCTTCATTATAAAAAGAAGTACATGAACAAACAAAATCTAATGAATCTTTTGTAATATCTTTTGCCCAAGATTCTATTCCTGGATTTGCAACAGTGATACTATTTTTCCCATGCATTTTATCTTTATGTTTCTTTCCCTTTTTTTTCAACACACGTACTGCTCTTGCATTACCTAAGTCCCAATAAGTAGCATCTGGAAAATAATTTGTAAATGTCAAACTTACAGGTATACCTAATGAGTTTGCTTCCTCTACACAATTATAGAAATGTTTTCTTATTCTCAGTAATCTACCATATCTACAAATTGTTTTTAGACCTGAAGTTTGAGTTCCGGGATCATAAACAAATGCATTTGAATCATCAGAATTTATATTTGGTCTTCCCCCATTAATTCCTGAACCAGGAAAACCAGCGAATAGAACATAATTAATTCCTTTTGGAAGATCAATAGGTCTTGAATCTCTATAAGTTCCTGTAATAGCATACATTGGAATATGGAGGGTTATTTGTTTCATTTTAATGCCCCTAAGAATAATCTTTCAATGGGATGATATGTACTATGGGTTTTTATTTCTTCAGGAGTAGCTTTTCTAGACCATCTGCATAATGACTTTACAATTCTTGCTTCATTACCTAACACAACAGACTTAGAATGTGGTTTTGCATATTGATCTGGCAAACCAACAACATTACTAAAAACTGATTGAGCAAACATTGCAACACATGCACTATGATATATGCCACCTACTACTGCATTAATTTCTGAAGATGGAATCTCCCTACCTTGACCTAATAGCTCCAAAATAAATTCAGGATAATACCTTGTTTGAACTTCTGACCATTCTGATGTTAATCTTGATGGTAATTTATCAGGATATGTAAATGATGTTTCATAAAGAATGGGTAATGCCTTGCTTTTTGCAATTTCTGTTGCTATTGTAAGATTTTCAATGTAAACACCCAAATTAGGGAAAATACAATGTTGGATATGTCCAGTGTAAGGTCCTAATACATGATCTGGATGAATAAGTACTAATCCATGAGCCCCTTCAAATGCCTGCTCTAATTGTTCTAATTCTGCCTTGTCCATATACCTAAGAATCAGCTATTTATATATAAATGTTAGTATATTTACTACTTAAGAATAAATAATTACTTAACACCAAACAAGCCCTTAAACCATTCAACAAACCTTTTGATAATTGACTTTTCAGTTTGCTTAATTGGAGAATTATTAATATCATCAATAATTGTTGTGTTTGTTTTATTTGTTTGATTTGAATCTAATTCTTCTTTTACAACTTCAACAACATCTTTTACTTTCTCAACACCTTTTTCAAGTTTTTCAGTTGTTTCAGCAGTAATTGTTTTTAATGTTGAATATGAATCAGTTGCTTTATCTTTATTTGTACCACTAGTTAGAATAAATTCACATGCATTATCCTCGTCAGAATGCAAAACATAAGCATTTTTCACCCAAATAGTTACCCCATTATGTGTTTCCTTTTGATGTTCTTCAATAATAACTAATTCACCATCAACCTTAAATATGCAAGATCCATCCTCAGAAACATCTAATACTTCTATTTCATGACCATTTTGTTCAATAACTTGGTTTTTATTAACAGTTGCAGCACTAACAAAAGATGCCATTAACACAACTACAAATAGTGAAATAATTAGTATTTTCTTGTTCATATAGATAGTATTAGTATTCTAGTATATAAATTTTTCATTAAATTGGGGAAATAAGGGTTTGTAGGACTTGAATGGCTAGAGCTTGAAAGGTATATTTGTCATACAAACCTTCTAAACCTTCTTAAATATACATTAAATTTAAAAGACAAACTATAATTCTATGTAGATGGCAGTGCGTAGAAGAAGAAATGCAGTAACAACTATAAGTGAAAATGGAGTGTCCAGATTGGATTGTTCTGGTTGGATGGGAACCATGTATTCTAATGTATTAAATGATTGGAACAGAGGTATTGCTTTACTAAATTCTCCTACTAGATTTCAAACAAGAAATGAAATAAGATTAAAATTAGCAGAACTACTTCCACATTTAGCTAGACAAAAAAATCACGATTTTAAAAAAACAACATTAGATCCATTAAAAAAAATTGGTTTACTAGATGTTGATTTAACTGAATCTGAAAAAAGATATGCATTGAGTAAACATGGCAGAGAATTAGCAGTCCCAATAGTTGCTTATACACTAATGTGGATGCATGATAATTCTTCAAGATGTTTAAAAGAAATATTAGGGCCACCTACATCAAAACCAGTAAATGTTGTTGAAGTAATAAAAACTATTGAAGGTTATTATAATGGAGAAACAAGAGAAAATGTAGAATTATCCATCGAAGATATTGCTAATGGTGTTACTTTCAGTCAAGATAATTACCATACACAATCAAGTTTTATAAGAAAATTACTAGCAAGATATGGTAAACTTGGTTTAGTAGACTATGATTCTGTAGACAAGAATGAACCACTTGTAACTTACAGATGGAATAAACCAGCACCATATTATTTTATGTTTGATATAATGCCAAGAACAAAATCAGATGAAATTATCTTGTTTCTATACGAAAATAGAGAGAAAAAACCATTATCTGGTGTTGATGTTGCAAATGAAACTAGGATATTTCCTGCAGGAGATGTTTACAAAGTATTAGATGCATTAGTTGAACATGGATGCTTGACAAAAGTAGGAGATAGAAAATCACATGTAATTGTAAAATCTACTGATGAATTAAAAACAATATATGATTTCTTTTTAAATGTTGAAGAAGCTGTTAATGCCTACTTTTCTGGAACAACTTCTCCAAATTATGATGAAATGAAAAAAGCAGATGAAATGTTTAAATCAAGTTTTTTCAAAAATGTACGAATAGTAAAAGGTATTCACAGAGAGATGAAACAAAGATATGATAAACAAGTTGGTGTTAGGTAAGAATTCTGGGATTATACAATAATTTAAATTTTATTTTATGGTGGGTAACTTTATGTCTCACTTTTGTAATTGAAAAAAATGAGATTAACGCCCTTGCGAGGATTTTCACGGACCTTAATTAAGCTCCACCAAGATATGCGGGTTACGCTTCGCTAACCCACAAAAAAAAAACAATTAACGCCCTTGCGAGGATTCGAACCCCGGACCTCTCGGACCGCAACCGAACGCACCATCCAGACTATGCTACAAGGGCATGAAGTAGTGAATTAGTGAGATGTTTAAATATTTATCTCTGATTTTTTTTAACTAGGTCCGGAGGACATGTTTCTTTGGAATTTTCTTTGTTGTTAATTAAAACATTTCAAATTAATTAAAATTAATTAAATCAGAACAAAAAGAGCCTAACGGCCTGTTATTATTTTCTATGCAGTTCTTTGAAAAACATAGCCGTATATGTCATTTCTTTCTATCGGAAAAGTCCTTTCTTCTTTTTTAAGCAATAATCCATCAGGGAAATGTGAAGAATCTAACCTAGTTATTCCTTCTAAAATTAAATAACCTTCTTTTTTTGTCCTGACTCTAATTTTATCCAAGAAATTTTTTATTGTATCAACATCAAGTGTCGTATCAGGTAATGGACTTCTCGTATACAAAATATCTGCAGATTCTAATTCAATTTGTTTAGGATTAAAATAATCACCATGATGAAACTCTACATTACCATTATTATATTTAGATGCTCGTTCTCTTGCCATCATTAATTTTATTGATTCTATATCATATCCCCTAAACTTATTTCCAGAATTTTGAGCTAAAAAACAAAGATTATAACCAAATCCACACCCATAATCAACAACAACTAAACCATCTTTAGGTTGAGTATCTAAAAAACCACTAAGAAATTTTAATGCATTAATTCTTCCATCATATGATATCTCATCTGACTCAAATATATGGTTGGTTTGACTATGATTTTGTAATAATTTCATCAATTTTATTTTATTTGTTTGACTTTGGGAAAATACCATCCCTAGATATAATATATTAAGGAGGGGATTAACAAGTGCTTTATCCATTAAAGCAATTCGAGATTGAGCATGATCCATTCTTTTTATGTCATTCTCTGCTAAATACTTCTTTATCCTCACTTCAAGTTCTCTCATTAAGGAAAGAAGTAATGTTTGGTTTTTAAATGTTCGTGATTTTATTTTTTTACTAGATTTGAAGGGCATGTATTCTTAGGGATTCTTTTTTTATTGTGTTTATTGAGAAAAAACAACAATGGCAGGCGAGCCGATAGGCGAGTAGGATATTTTCTTTAAGAAAATGTCCGTCTGTGCCATTGTTGTTGTTTTTTCATTATAATTATAATTAATATAAAATAAAAAATCACAACAAAAAGAGCCTGACAGCCTGTTTTCTCTGAAATCCATACTTAACTCTCACTTTATGTTTAATTTTTTGCTTATTTCTTATTAGATTTTCTTGTCTGCATCATTTCGACTAGTGTATTATCTTTTATCATCATAATTCAACAAAAACCAAACAATTATCGTTAAAAACTATTCAATAAAACACCAAAACTAGACAATAAAATCCAGAAAGTAGACTAAATTATCTCAACAATTAGTAATTGAAAGATTTAAGCAAGAATTAGATATTAAGAGATTTAATAGCTAATAAGATTTAAGTAATTATTGAACCTTAAGAGCTATAAAAAACATAACAATTCAATCAAATCTTATATCTTTTCATCTTAATCTGTATACTAAAACATATAAATCTTTATAAAGAAAGGGTGTTGTTACTTAGTAATAAGTAATTACTACATAGTAAAAACTAAAATAAAGGTGAAAAATATGTTTGCAGCATCTCATAATGTGAAAAAAGGCTTTAAATCTGTAAAAAAGGACATGGTTTCATTAAAAGATACAATGAATGATTGGACTATTTACATGCAAAAAAATCAGCTTGAAGTTGAAGAAAGAATTGCTCAAATGGAGCAAAGATTAGCTAGATTAGATGGTATGATAAGCCAAAAAGTGAGGAAAAAATAATGCGTTCAGACGTTGAAATAGTTAAAACACTTGCTGATGTTTTAGATAATGTAAATAATACTTTTCTATTCGGTATGACTAGTAAAGAATATTCAAGAATTGGTGAATATTTACAACATGCAACAGACCATAGTGGTGTTAATTTTTATAAATTTCTAGAAGGGAAATTTGAGGTTCCTAGACTTCCACAAATGAATGATATTGTTCAAGAATGTTATGGGTGGGAAATATCTAGAGGAAGAACTGCAAGTTCTGAAAATCCTAAACAAAAAGCTACAATTATTATTAATAGTATGTTTGATCCATCAGTATTTGGTGGAGATACTGAGAACTATTTTGATCGATTTAGAAAGATGATTTCTGATGAAAGGTATAATCCAGGAATTAGATTTATACTTGTAGAAGATCCATTATTAAGCCCTAAAATCAGTGAAAAAAAGGGTGAAGAGAATCAATTATATCAAGCTGTAACCTATGTAAACATGGCTACAGGTGAATCTAGTAGATTATTGAAGTAATCTTACTTAAATAGTTCTGAAAATATATATTAAACCATAGAAGAATTTAAATACAAAGTATTCTAAAAGTTTAATAATGGATAAAGAAATAGTAAAATGTGAATTTAATGCAACTGAACCTATTAACGAAACAGAGGTGTATGATGCTAACAAAGACCAATTTCTTGATTTAGTTAAATCCTATTTAGGTCAAGGTCATGTTTATTTTTGCAGCTCATTTGAAGGTACTACACAGGTTGCAGTAGAGTTTGCAACTCAACAACAAGGAATACCAGTAGTTAAGCTTACAAACATAGTGGGGATTGCAAGAACAGGAAGTCCTGGAGAAAATGGAGAAATAGCTGAATTAGAAGCAGATCAATATAATGTTTCTGCTTTGGAAGAATTTCTAAATAGATATGAAGGTAAAAATCTAGTTATAAAAGATAATTATGCAGCAAGTGAAAGAAGAGATACTGTAGATCTTGTTATAGCAACTCTAGGGTATACATTTGCCAATTATAGTAATAGAGGAGGAGATGTTTTTATATTTGGTCAAAGTGAATTACAACAAGATCAAATAGGTGGATCTTCATATTTAAGAAAGTTAAAATTAGTTGAATTTGTTCCATATACAACATCAGACTAATATTCTACATAATTAGTATACTAACATATAGCTGTCGGTAAAATAGCATAACATAGCCACGAACTACCTTAAAATTACGTTGAAGCATATATTTGCATGTTTACCCTGGGTTATACAATCAAGCTATAATAAACTCATTTCTTGGAAATTGTCGGGATTATCCTTTACATTATTGTATCATTTCATAATCTAGTTTCAGATTCGGGATTTTGTCAGAATTTGATAGTTTAGTGGTATTTGTGTTATTCGGGATTTTCTCGAATTTTTTGAGAACTAAAATATTTAAGCATTTTTTGAGAAATATTTGATACATTATACTGCATTTATGTGTAAAAATGCCTTAAAATCCATTTATTTCGTTATGCCATTAAGGTTTAAGCATTGATTGAATGTTTCTAGCTGTATTTTGGCTGTATTTTAGATGTGATTTTGATAAATTTTAAACAATATTATTTTAACCCTTATTTTAATCATTATTTTAACCATTATTTTAACCATTATTAAGTAGTTATAAACGAAAGCTTTATAAAAAGTAAAGCAACGCCAATATACAATGGCAAAGAAAACATCAAAGCTTCAAAAGCCTGCAAAATATAATGGTTTAGTTAAAGCTAGAAATCAAATATTAGATGCAATTGGTTTAACACCAGGTCATATTACAACTCTTCCGATGTATCAAGCTATGGAAGAAATTTCCACAATGACATCTGGAAGATTAATGTATGAATTTCTTGATTATGCTAATGAAAATAAATGGGGTCATACATTAGATGATGTTATGGGTGAAGCTCAATCATATCAAGATTTTGTATTAGGAAGAATTGATACTGGAAGAGATGTTCTTGGAGGGATAGTTAATTCTTTAGTTGAAATAGTAGGTATGAGAAAAAATAATCTAAGACTAGAAAGATATGGTTCTGCAGGAAGTATGTTAAAAGAAATTTTTATGTTCTTAAACGAAGATCAGCCAGAAAACTCAAGAAGAGGAATTATTAAAAGTCTGTGCAGATCAAAAAACGAAGGGGAAAATGAATTAGGAGAAAGCATGCTTGAACTTATCAAACTTGCAAGAACTACTAAATTTGATGAAGATGGAAAAATAATCAAAAGTCCTGGTGGATATGTTGGAAATCTTATGAGTTCTCCTACAAAAGTTGAAGTATTATATGATTCATTAAATAAAGATGTATGTTTCCAAATTTTTAGAAGAAAAAGTAATGTGAGAATTGCTGAAAAACTTGCTTATAGAATAGTAATTGCAGAAGAAGCACTTTATGATCTATTATTTAATTTTTCATCATTTGAAAAACAAGCAAAACTTTATCCAAAATATAAAAACAGTACAAATTCAGAAGAAAGAATAAAAGCAAGAAGATATAAACTATATGATCAAGTTTATAGAGCAATTAAAAAATCAAGATCACCTGGTAAAACAAATTTTCAAAAAGCATTTGATACATTTTGTAAAGTATATAAAGATTTTATTATTGATGATTTTTTTGGAGTGAAAATTGGTACAAGAACAAGAAATGCAGCCCTAAGAGTTTATAATCAATTAAGTCCAATACATGCAACATCATATGAATCAATACCTAATTGGAAACCTGGAGAAGGTATTACATTAGAAAGTAAAATACCTGGTTATACTATAGTTGAAATTGATAATCATGCTTCTCAAGATAGGTTAAGCTCAATGGTACAAATTGTTTTAAGAAAAGAAGCTTCAGATAAGAATAGAATGCCTGGTCCTGATTTATATGAAATTGTAATTCAACCTGTAAAAGATGTAACTTTTGATATGTTCCATCCTGAAATTGGACATTTTAGATATGAAAGTGAGAGAAAAGCTGCTGTTGAAGACTTAAAACCATGGAATAAAAAAAGATTTGAAGCATATAGTACATACTTAGAAAAAATGTTTGAAAAAGTTACACCACAAAATATTTTAGAATTGTAATTTTTATTTATTTATTTCTTAGCTATTAATCATTTCAATAATAATATTGCATCACCAAAACTAAAGAATCTATATTTTTCTTTAATTGCAGTGTTGTAAATATTTAACATGTTTTCTCGTCCCCAATAAGCACTTAACATCATTAATAATGTTGATTTAGGTAGATGAAAATTAGTTATAAACCCTTTAATTTCATTCTTTAATTTAAATTCATAACCAGGATAAATAAATATTTTACTCCATCCTTCACCTGGTTTTATTATTACTTTTGTTTTTCCACTTTCTACATTTTTATTTTTTTCTTTCTCATCAACAACTGCAACAGTTTCTAAAGTTTTTAATGTTGTAGTACCAACAACAAATAACCTGCCTAATCTATTATTAATTGTATCTGCTGCTTCTTTATCCACAATATAATATTCAGGATGCATTTTATGTTTAGTAATGTCTTCATATCTTACTGGCTTGAATGTTTCAAAACTTACATGTAAACAAATTGTAACTATTTTAATTCCTTTTTTTTTAATTTCATCTAAAAGCTCGTCTGTAAAATGTAAACCTGCAGTTGGTGCTGCAATACTTCCTGCTATTCTTTTTTCTTTAATTAATTTATCATCAATTAATTTATTTTGTTTTATTTTTTCATTTATTTTGTCTTTACTATAAACTGTTTGATACCTTTTAAAATCTCCTTTATAATTTTCAATGTATGGTGGTAGAGGTAAATTTCCAAACTCATTTAATTTTTTTTCTAATTCTTTCTCACTAAGATCATCAGTGAATTTGATTGTATACCTTCCACCTATTTTATCAATTACTTTAAATGTTAATTTTTCTTCTGGGTTATTTTTGTTAATAATAAACTCCTCATGTCCTTTTTGTGTATTTGTTGATTTAATTCTTGCTTCAAATTGTTTAGAAGAAATTTTGTTTACTAAAATTAAATCAATTTTCCCTCCTGAAACTTTTTGACCTTGAAAATGATAAGGTAAAACTTTAGTATTATTAACAACTAATACGTCTCCTTTTTTTAAGTAATCAAGAATATTATGAAAATGTTTGTGTTGAATATTATCATTTGTTTGTCTTGTTTTATTTTCGACTTTTCTTTCAACAACCATTAATCTAGATTCATCTCTTTTATCAACAGGAAATTGTGCAATTAATTCCTTTGGCAAATTATAGTCAAAATCAGATTGTTTCATATTGTTAAGAAAAAGGTTTTGTTTTATATGTTTAATTGATAATATTCTTAGACTATCCTATAGTAATAATTAATTAAATATATATTATATTTTAATATAATAAACCAAAAGGTTTATATATGACTTTACAAAGAGTAGGTATATTGAGTGGGTTAAAAAAGGGTGTATTTAATGAATAAACAATTAGAGTACATTGCAATGTTTATGGCGCTATTAGTTATTTCTCTCCCATTTTGTATCTCTTCAGTATATGCTGACCAAGCAAATATAATCAAAAAAGCAACTGTTTATGATGAAAATGATGTTGAAGGAGCAGTAAATGCTAAAGAAGGTACAATATTTGTTGAAGTTGAACTTGAATCAGGAGAAGAATTATTAAAAGAAGAAATATTCTATGAAAGTGATAATAATTTCTTAGGTACTATTAATAATATATTTGATTATTGTACAGGTGGAGTATGTGTTTTTTCCCATCCAATATATTCTAAAAATAATGGCCAATTTACTGCAAATATTAAAGTTGATACAATTGACACTAATGAGCAAGATAGTATTTCTGTTATATTTTGTGCAGATGATGTTCCACCAACAGTATTAATAAAAAGTGTTAAACAACAAAAATCAAGTATTGAAATTGCATATAGTGTAGAAGACAATGTTGGCAATAATAAACAATGTGCACAAGGGATTAAAGAAGCTGTTTTATTAATTGATGGAATCCCACAAGGAGTTAATAGTTATGATGGTGATAGTAAATCTGAGAGTGGAGTATTTACTAAAAGTATTTCAGAGTTAAGTGAATCTGAAGAATTAGTTGGTAGTATTAGTATTGTTGTACAAGGAATAGATGTTCTTGGAAATAAAGGAGAAAGTAATACAAAAACAAAAAATTTTGATTCTGCTAATCCTGAAATATTAGCAGATACTTTAGCTGTTACAGATGAATTAGGTAACCCATTAGATCACATAGCAGGATCATTAGAAGGAGATGATTATGTTACAGTTATTAATATTATGGTAGACATATTAGAAGATGATCTAAAATCTGCAGAAGCTGATTTATCAGGAATTACTTTAGAAATGGATGATAATACAGTTAAGGCAGAATGCACTAAAGATCAAACTCTTGAAGGAACAATTAATCATTGTGTATGGTCAGAAGTTAAGTTTGATGGAAAAGCTCAAGGAAATATTAAGATTGTTGCAAAAGATAAAGTTGGCAATAAAGTAACAGTTGAAAAAACTTTACCTATTACTAAAATAGAAGGTGGACCTGTTATTGATTCTATATTTATAGTAGGACAAGAAGGAATGAGTAAGTCATATGTTAAAGATGAATTTGATGTAGGTATAAGATTAGCTGATCCTGTTGGATTTAATATAAGCAAACAAATTTATTTGAAAGGGAGTGGTGTTACAGGATTAAGTGATGCTGAAAGTAGTTTAGGGAAAAAACCAACAAAATGTATTGAACCTGTCCCAGGAACATGGGAATGTTATTTTGAAAAGTTGAAATCAACTAATGATAAAGAAGGAGTCTTAATAATTAATCCAAAAACTAAAAATGATCTTAATCAAAAAGTAAATATTGAAGGTTCAGCAATGACTTCATTAGAATTTATTATAGATAAATCACCTCCAACTTTAGTTGGCTTTAAACCAAACACACCTGATAAAATAACAGCTGAAGCAGTACAGAAAAAGAGTGGTACAGATTATAGTGAATTCCATGTTTATGAATCATTAGATTGTCCAACATATGAACAATCTTTAGACATAATAATGCTTATTGCAGATTATAACAAACCAAATATTATTGCTGATGTCAGCTCAATTTCTTCAAAAAATATTGTTAAAGGTCAATGTAGTCAAGTTGATCAACAAGATTATCCTTATGCTGAATATAGCGTGCTAACAAATGGTTTTTTGTATGAATGTGATATTAGTATTGGTGAGATAAGACCTGCTGAGCAAAAAAATAACCCTATTTACATTAATGTAACAGATCCTGCAGGAAATATGATTATTGGTGGTGATGAAGATCAAGGTCTTACTTATAATGTTGACTTATGTACAACTGATTATGCTTTATTGCCACCTGATGAAATTGAATATATCAAAGTTGAACCTTATGATTCAACTTCAGATAGTTTAAAAGTTATGGCAATTTCATTAAGAAATTCTGATTATCCTTTAATGGTTAATATTGTTTATAAGTTTAGAAGTAGTAATACTAAAATTTTATCTCAATCAATTACTTGTGATGGTGCATCAAGTATTGTATTCCCACATGGAGATAATGTAGTTGGTAAATCTGGAGGAGATGAAGAGAAATTTGCAATTATCAAACTTAAAAAGAAAAAAACAGATGAAGATGACCCTAATGCAGATTGGGATCCTGAAACAGGGGAAGCAATAACTGATGGTTATGGATTAGATTGTACTGCACAACTTAGTATAAGACAAGGAGAAACAATTTATAGTCAATTGGAAGAAGAGAAGTTTGCATTAGATATTGACCTAGTCGAGCCTGCTTTAGGTGGTTCTGAAGCAAGTGCTGATGCAAAATTCAAAGCACTTGAATATGAAATTGATAATCAACAAAGTGAAATTGATAAATGGCAAGATGTTGTAACTACATTTGATTGGATTTGTGGAATAGCAGAAGTATTAGGTATTGTTGCAACATTATTAAATACTGTAAAATCCACAGTACAAGGAATTTTAATGTTAATTCAGTGGACTGGTAATTCAGATTCAGCATGGAATAGTATTTGTACTGTTGTTAATAAAATAGTTTCAGCAATTAACCAATTCATTTGGCCAACTAATTCCTTGCCAATTCCTCCACAAATAGGTCATATTTTCATGTATGTTTGTGCTTATTTCCATTGCACTTTTTCAGATCCTGAATTCTGGGGAAGTATGGCTGGAGATTTAGTAAGTGCTGCATTAACTCCTTTAGCTGGAGCAATGTACGAAAATGCTGATAAGAAAGTAACAGAAGTTCCTAAAACAGAAGAGCAAGTAAATAAAGAAATGAAACAGTATGAAGAGAGTAATAAAGGCGATTTAGATAAAATGGACCCAGAACAAAAAGAAAAACATTTAGCTGATCTTAAATCACAAGTTGCAAAAGAAAAAACATTAGTTGTAACTGATATTGCAGATGCGGGTACTAAAAATGATGATTGGGATGAGAACGTTTTTGGTGAAAGTAAAAAAGATATTGAAGGCGGAACTATGATTGATTCAGAGATTAAACCAGGTGTCCCAAAAACAATAGGTGGTGATAAAGGATACTCTACAGGAGCTAAACAAAGCTTTGGAGATGTATATGGGCAACAAATGCTTAATAATTTCAAAGGAGTATATGCACCATCAATTCATAATTATTATACTACAGCAACTGGTGCTTATTCATTGACAGACCCAATTATGGGATTTGTAGGATTAACATTGGATGAAGAGGAAAAAAGTGCATGGTGGTTTGAATCCCTATCTCATCAAGATGTTTATCATGGTTCAGGTTCATGGGGAGATGAGAAAAAAGCAATGGACAAACAAGTAAATAGATATTATGATGATTATGGAGAAGGAATAACATCAAATCACCTAGAAGAGATTGACAAAGGAGTTAGCAAATATGTAGAAGATTTAGACATATTTAATCCATATAGGGTACAATCAATAGGTAATTTGTGTCCTAAAGCATTATTATTTGAAGCAAAAAAACATAAACAACTATTATGTGTTAAAAAATTGTGTTATGATGCTGCAGCTGAGATTGGAAGCAACATGGCAAGATGTGATAATGCATATAAAGTTCATGAATGTTTATATATAAAAAGTGCAGCAGAAACATTGCTTACTGCTGATAAAATAGAAAGTCTATGGTGGACAGCAATGGGGACTAGTGCTGGATGGTCAGCTTTGTATGCTGCAGGCTCATTTGTACTTATTACCCTGCCATGTTATGATTATTATAAAGTTTCATCATCTACATCAGATTGTACTAAAGGTGTTAATGCAGGTGGAATTAGGTCTGCTTATTGTGGACTTGCAATGAGTGGGACTGCTATTTATGAATTTATTAATGTAATAACTGATTGGGAAGATGTAGGGGCAAAGTATTGGGAAAACTGGCTTGAAGGAGATGCTGCAGATGTTAAAAATTATTGTAAACTTGCGGATGTGGATTAAAAATGAAAACAAGGATTAAAAAAAGTGTAATATTATGTTTGCTTATAATTTGTTTTAGTTTGTTCTCTACTTTAACTTACCCAATAACAGATCAAAAACCTAGCTCAAATGATATGTATCCAACTACTGAAAATGATTTGCAATCAGCAGGATGGGGTGTTTATCCAGTTATTCCAGGATTTTATGATGTAGCTGATTGGGAAATTGCTGTATGTATGTATTATACTGGGCCAGGTAAAACTGTAGACAAAACTTTTACTGGAATAGGACTCTCTAAAGATTATCCTGGACAAGTTGATTTTATAGATGCATATAGAGAAACAACATATGATCCTGATACAGATGCTGACACTAACTTATATACTGTTTGCTGGGGAGTTATTCCTTTTGAAGATTCAGTTACATTTAATGTAATATTAAAAGGTGATGGATCACCAGTAAAAGTAACTAAATCTCCAAGAACAGCTCAAGAAATATCTGGAGATGTTGATTGTGATACTGTAATTGATGATAAAATTTTTACAGACGCAGCAATTGTACTCCCAGGAAATACTTTTATTAAAGTACCTGTAGTTGACAAAGAAACAGGTAATCTAGTTACATTAGAAGATGAATCTAATACTAATGTAGAATATGATGGTGATATAGACTTAGAAACTTAAAAAATTAAAAAATAATTCCAATTAAGAGTAAATATTTCAAAAATGAATAAAATTAAAAAAAACTTTAAAATATTATTTCAAGATTATTTTGATTCATTTAAAAAAATTAGTTGGAGCTTTATCTTAATGATGATTACTGATTTTTTATTTGTAATGTTATTGGTAGTTTTAATAACTTATTCATTTGGTTCTTTATCATCATATTATCAAGAAGCAATACCAGGGTTAGAAGAATATAAAAGTTTGTCTTTTTCCGAATTAAAAGAAAAAACCCCAGAGATTATCTCAAAAATTGAAGAAAATAAAGAAGAATTAGCAGCATCTGGTGTATATGATAATATTCAAATGAAAATAATAATGACATTATTATTGTCTGGTCTTCTTTTTTGTCTTTTATCTTCTTTGAGCAGATCAATTGTATGGGCACTAGTTAAAAAAAGCTTTAAAAAGTTCAATAGATTATTCATTTATAATTTTATATGGATTGTTTTCTGGGTTTTAGTGTTCATATTATTATTACTTATAATAAATCAAGAAACGATCATACAAGTATCATTATCTTTTATTTTTGTTTATGTTATACTTGCTTTGTTTTTTAGACTTAATTATAATATGAAAATCTATTCAAAAAATTCAATTACCGACGAGAAAATAAATAAAAATAGATTAATTAAACTTATTTTTTCAAAACCGGCAAAAGATATAATTGGTAGTTTGAAATTTTTTATATATTATTTTATTAGCTTTATTTTAATTTTATTAACTTTTTCAATTGTTTTATCTATATCTAACTTATTCCAACGCATTATTATAAGTAATGAATTGATTATTGGCATTATTCAAATTATTATAATTCTTGCATTAATTTCATGGGCAAGAATTTATCTAAATATAAGAATCCCATCAATTGTTGGAAAAACTCAAAATTAAAATTGTCATATTAAAGTTCATATAATATTAATAAAAACAAAAAAAGAGGAGATTACATTGAGAATTAATTTAAAAAATAAAAAATCACAAGTTGCATTATTCATAATATTAGGGTTACTAATATTAATTGGAGCAATTTTTCTAATTTATATTAGATCTACATCTGTAACACCTGAAAAATCATTAAGTATAATACAAGAACAATTACCAAATGATTTTAAACCTGTACAAACATTAGTTACACAATGTATTACTGATCTTTCAAAAGAAGCAATTATTAAAATTGGCTTAAATGGAGGATACATTGATCCAACAATTACACAGTATTCTTCATCGTCATTTAATTTTGAAAAACAAAATCCAACAGAATCAGATGGAATAACAGTTTCTGATGAACATCATGTCCCATATTGGTATCATATGCCTTCCCCAAGTAATTGTGAATTTTCAGATTGCTATACTGAACTTGATTATCCTCTTGCTATTTTCATGGAAGAACAAATATCTAAATATGTTGATTTTAATCTAAATAATTGCCTTAATGATTTTGAAGCAATTAAAGAAATGGAGATTACTGTTACTCAAATAACAGAACCAGAAACAACAACAATTATTGCAAAAAATGATATTGTAGTCCAAACAAATTACAAATTAAGCCTTAAGAAAGGTAATTCAAAATCTGAAACAAATTATTATAATGTAATTCATAATTTAGAAATGACTGAAATATATATGTTGGCAATTAACATTTTAAGATCTGAAGCAAATCATAGAACATTTGAAAAAATATTATTTAACACCATGAATTATTATATGGGTGCAGACCAAAACTTATTACCACCATTATATTCAACATTAGGTGAAGCATCATATATTATGTGGATGAAACATGATGTTAAAAATAAGATTGAAGAACTCATATATGCATATCTTCCTTTAGTTAGAATTGAAAATACAAGGAATGCTGAATTATTTACATCTGAACAAGTAATTGAAAATAATATATTGAATTTTTTATACTTAAAAAATGATTTAGCTTTTAATAATTATGAGGTCTATTTCCATTATAATCAATGGCCAATCTATTTAGATATAAAACCACATATTGAAGATGGTTCAATTATAAGGGCTCAAAAAACAGTTTTTAGTTCAAGTATAGATATGATGCCTGATAAAATAATTTCAACATTTGAATCTAGATATGATATTGCATACCCTATTTTAGTTGAAGTTAGAGATCCAGATGCATTTGATGGTCAAGGATATAGTTTATTTTTTGCATTAGAAGCAAATATCAAAGAAAATCAAGATATTGCATTATATCGAAAATATGGCACACCAGAATGGCCAACAGACGCAGAGTTATCATTAACTGGAGTTGATGTAGAAAAAGTCAAAACTTATGATGAAGATGGTAATGAAATGGAATTAGTTACACCACCTAAACCACCAGGAGAAATGTTTTTCTGTGATGAAGCACAAAGAGTTGCACAAGAAGTTAAATTTATTGTTAAAGAATCTCATCCAATAAATATCCCAGTAGAAGAAGCAATGATATACTATGTATGTGGTCCTTTTGCAACATGTCTTCTCGGATTAACTGCAGAAGATGGAACACTTACTACTAAATTGCCAATGTGTAATGGTGGTGCAGTAAAAGTTGCCTTAAAAGGTTATGATACCAAATATGTTCCTTTTGATTCAGAAGTAGGCTTTGGTTCTAAAACACAATTAATTGAAATTTACAAACCAATGAGAAAATTAGCTCAATTTCAAATTTTGCCAATCCCTGAATTAGAAACATTTGATGCTGAGGAGATAACTAATAAAATTGAAATTAAAGAAATTATTGATGAAATTTCATTTGTTGAATCAAGTGAAAATTTAGCCTTGGGTCCTGATGATGATTTTAATATGGGTCTTATGTTAATGTTCATAAAAGAAAAAGAAAATGCTTATGATTCAGAATATATTTTTACAACATACCTTAATTTAAGTAAAAACTCTCCTGAAACAGTAGTTGAATTAGTTCCTGGAGATTATAGAGCAGAGATTAATTATTTTAATTATTCTGTTCATGAAGTATTAGGAGATAGTATATGTACTAGTGAATGGGCAGGTACATGTTGGGATAGTAAGTGGGTGGATGGAGTGAATATTAGTACAACTGTTCCAGGAATGGTTTCAATGAATTATGAAAATAATTACATGTTCCATGTTAAATATGATGATTTAGTAGATGAAGAAAAAGATACATTAATATTTTATATTCCAAAGGGACAATTGCCAGAAAAGATTACAGGGATGGAAATAATGAATAAAATTACAGAAGCATCTGATAAATATAGATTATTTATTGAACCAAAATGGATGGACTCAAATGATGTAGAATGGATTATTCCACCAGAACACTGGGCCCTAGAAGAAGCATATGGTACCTCATAAGAATTTAATTATATTATAATCATTAAATTAGATTATAATAATTATTAAAATAATTAATATAATTTTAAGATGATGGGTATAGAATGTAAAATAATAGATACAGAATAAAAATGCCAAACCAAACTATAGTTAATTTCATTAAACAGCATGTTAAACAAGGTTATAGTATTGAGCAGATTAAAGATTATTTGAAAAAGTATGGATTTAAAGAAAAAGAAATGGAAGAAGCTATTGATTTCTATTACCAAGAGCAAAATAAACATAAAAAAGCAAATAAAGAAGCAAAAAAATCAGGAACATCTGGTCAAGCTAGCCCACAATTAATTACTTATGTCAAAGATAATTTGGCAAAAGGATATGATGAACAACAAATTAGAAATTACTTATTGCAATATGGTTATGATCATAGTACAGTAGAACAAGCAATGCATGCTGCACAACCCCACCATATTAAACATACATTAGAAATACACCCAGCAACTGTAATGCATATTCTTTTGATTGTAGCTGTTATTGGTGGTCTCGTATTAGGTGGCTACTTTTTATTTGGAATATCTGATAGTACACCAGAACTATTAGACTACTCTATTCAAGTAGATAATACAGATGTTAATCCAGGAGAAATGCTTTATTTTGTTAATAAAATTACAAATATGGGAGATAAAAGAAGATATGATATTTTTATAGAATTTAAAATAATAAATAAAGATACATTAGATGAAATAACATCTTGGAGTAAAACATTTGCAATAGATGTTGTTGTTGACAAACCAGAATCTGTTCTTATTCCTGCAAATACTAAACCAGGAAAGTATTTATTACATGGAGAGGTTCATTATGGAGATATGAAAAATAAGGCATCTAACAGCTTTAAAATCCTTTCTACAGGTTCTCAACCAAGTTGTTTTGATAATATAAAAAATCAAGATGAACTTGGAATTGATTGTGGTGGAACATGTAATACATGTGAAACATGTTATGATGGAATCCAAAATCAAAATGAAGAAGGAACTGATTGTGGGGGAATATGTAATACATGTGAAACATGTTTTGATAATATAAAAAATCAAGATGAAACAGGAATAGATTGTGGTGGAGTTTGTAATATACCATGTAGTGGAGAAGATAGTGAAGATGATAATGATTATAAAAAAGATTATGATAGTGATGTGGATGAAGATTATAGTTATACACCAAGTGTTTATGATGGTGGTAAAGCAAATATAGTTGAACAAATAATAGAAGCAAAAGAATTAGCTAAAACAAATCCAGGCAATGCATTAGGTATTTGTAATAATTTAGTGGTTAAATCATCAACAGACAGCTGTATTACCAGTGTTGCTAAAATTAGTAATCAATCTAGTTATTGTTATCAAATTAATAATGACAAAAAATTAGATGCGTGTTACATGTATTTTGTAACAAATTATAATGATTATACATTATGTGATAGTATTGTAAATGATTTATATAAAAGTAGTTGTGATAATCTGAAAAAATTAGCTAATCTGCAGAAAAATTATGGAGAAAAAACAGAACCAGGAACACAACAAGGTAGTGGTTCACAAGTTGTACTGCCTGGAGATATAAAACCAACATCATCTCCAGATCCAGTTGGTGTTCCATCAAGTAGTGGGGATTTATTTAATAATGTTAAAGTACAACAAATTGATGCAACATCTTATGTAATTACATGGACAACTGGTACAAGTGAAAAAAGTGTTGTTAAGTATGGAACAAAACCACATCTACTTAAAAAAACAGAATTTGATTTTACTTCTACTAAAAATCATGAAGTTACATTAAGTAATCTTGATCCTGCTAAAAAATATTATTTTGCAATGAACACTGTTATAGCTAATAATATAGTTGAGAGTGATGTTTATGATTTAAGTACTGGAAATAAATGGATTGTTACATCAGAGCCAGTTCAAGAACCTTCACCTCTTGAACCTACTCCTGGACCAACTCCATCTCCACAACCTGGTCCTGAACCTACTCCAGATCCTACACCAACTCAACAAATACAATTTAACAGTATGAAAGCAATAAAAGTTGGTTATGGCACATATAAAATAAGTTGGACAACTAATTTTGCTACAGCAAGTATTCTAAAATATGGAAAACATCCAGATGTATTAGTAAATGTTGAATCTGATGCAGAAGAAAAAACATCACATAGTATTACTATTTCTAGTTTAGAATTAAACAAAAAATATTATTATCAAGTTGCTGGTATTGTAAATGAAATTGCAATTGGTAGTGAAGTTGAAAGTTTTGATGTAGAAATTTAAGTCTTTTCCCTATTCTGTTATAGGGTGGGAAGAAGGGGTTCTTGGAGGATTGTATTGTTTGTGAAGGTTCTTTTAATTAATTTGAAATTACTAACTGAATTTATTTTAAGTATGAAAAAACAACAACAATAATATAAAAATAAAAAATTCAGTAGAAACACACAAAAATAATCCAGACTTCATCGAGATTATTGAGCTTCCAAACAAGTTTGAAAGTACTCCGAATCTAGTTAAAAAAGGATTTTTACTAAAAAACATTTTTCTAACTGAAATATTTAATTTGACTCTATTTTCTCCGGAAAATTTCCAAAGAAATTGGAAATATTTCATATATAATTTGTATTCTGAAAATTTTCTGACTAATTCCGAAAAACTTTCAATCTCGTCGGAGAATTTACAAAAAATATTCAATCAAACTTATTAAGAAGTTAGTTTATAAAAAATTAAGTGCCTAATGTGGCACCTGCTGAAAAGCAAATAAAACCTCACCAAATATATTATTATCAAAACAAATATATAAAATTTTTGTTTTGGGATATGCAATGCCAGAGTAAGCCTAATGGTAAGGCACCTGTTTGAAAAGCAGGCGAGACCTCACCGTCCCTTGCGGGTTCAAGGTCAATGGGGGTTGATGAAATTCCCGTCTCTGGCGCATTTTATCCTTTTTTAACTGGCCGACAGGCTACTTTTGTTCTGTTTTTAATTTATTAAAAAGAAAAAATTCATGAGCTACATTGGCTTCGCCCTAGTTAAAAAAAAAATCTATCCAATATAAGACATTTCACTCTTTAATTTGCCTTTTAGCTTATTAATAGCTGTATCATTACTAACTTCTGCTAATTCTTGAGTTGTTTTTAGCATCTCTTTTTCTAATCCTGTAATTTCTTTATCTAATTCTTTCAAATTTACTTTCAATGCTAACTTTTTCTCTAAAATTTTTAGAATTTCTCTTGCTCCTTTCACTCCTAAATACATTGGATGACCAATTGTCTCTGCTAATAAAGCAATTGCATCTATTTTTGCTAATCCTACTAACAAACCAGTAACACCAACTATTGGACCAACAACACCATATATTTTACTTGTTGCTTTTGTATTAGTTGTATATTTCTTAACTATTTTCTCATTATTACCTGTACAATATACTTTTGGAGTTTTTGGAACATCTTGTAGTCCTATCCCCCCTAAAGTAATTATTTCTTTACAACCAGTTTTATGACATAAATCTAAGATTGCTTCGCAAAATTCATAAGAACTTTCTTCATCAATGGGTTGAACATCTCCAACTAGCATAATTAAATCATTTTTCTTTTTGTCATTGAATTTTTTATAATAAATATTAATTGAAGGTAACTCTACTAAGTTTTTATCATTAACAAAAACTGAATGAGGCATTGTATTAGAAAAAACACTATATAATTTCTTTGCCTTAAGATCATCAACTAGAAAATCAACAACTACTTTACCAACATTACCCATACCTGGCAATCCCTCTAAGAAAACAGGATTGTTAAACTTTGGTAAATTTTTTTCTTTTAATGTTAATTTCCATTTCATTTTTGTTATTTAAGATAGGTTTTCGTTACGAAGAACGAACAACGAATAACCTTTATTTTATAATAATCCTTGCTCCTTTCTTTCCTTTTCCTTAACTTCCCTTCTATACTTCCCATATTTATCATCTGGAGAGTACTTAGGTGGTTTAGGATCAATTGTAGTCTTCCCACAACATTCCTCTTTCATAGTATAACCATGTTCAGGACATTTCTTAATATGTTTCATGTTATAAAAGTTAGGGGTGGTGTTTAAATAGTTTTTGGCTGATTAGGGTTATAATTTATAGATAATTAATAAGTACAAATAAAAAATATAAATTCATGAGCTACATATCGTCAGGAATCAGTAAAAAAAAGAATTATAGATTTAGAAAAAAGAATTATACATCTAAATTCCTTACTTCTTTAGCATGCTCCTGTATAAACCTTCTTCTTGGTTCTACTTGGTCACCCATTAATATAGTAAAGATTTCATCAGATACAACTGCGTCTTCAATTACTACTTTTTTAAGAATTCTACAATCAGGGTCTAGAGTTGTATCCCATAATTGATCAGGATTCATTTCACCTAAACCTTTGTAACGTTGAATATTAACATTTTCTTTGCCTATTTCTTTAATCTTTTTAAATAATTCTTCTTCTTTGTATATGTAAAACTGTGATTTTCCTTTTTTCAATTTATATAATGGTGGTTGAGCAATATAGACATGACCATTTTCAATTAATTGTGGCATATACCTATAAAGGAATGTAAGAATTAAACAAGTAATATGTGCACCATCAACATCTGCGTCTGTCATAATTATAATTCTGTGATATCTTAATTTAGCAAGATTAAATTCTTCTCCAATACTAGTACCTAATGCAGTAACTAAAGTAACAATTTCCTGGCTAGATAGAATTTTATGTAATCTTGATTTTTCAACATTTAATATTTTTCCTCGTAATGGAAGAACTGCTTGGAATTTTCTATCCCTACCTTGCTTACAAGAACCACCTGCTGAATCTCCCTCTACAATAAAAATTTCACATTTTGATGGATCTCTTTCCTGACAATCTGCTAATTTTCCAGGTAGACTACTGCCTTCTAATGCTGATTTTCTTCTTGTTAAATCTCTTGCTTTTCTCGCTGCTTCTCTTGCTTTTGCAGCTGTTATAAATTTCTCAACAACTTGCCTAGCAATCTTAGGATTTTCTTCTAAGAATGTGTTTAAGCCAGTATGAACAATACTATCAACAACACCTTTCATCTCACTATTACCAAGTTTGGTTTTTGTTTGCCCTTCAAACTGTGGTTCAGGTAATTTAACAGAAATAACAGCTGTTAAACCTTCTCTAACATCTTCACTTGTTAATTTCACATCTTTGATTTTATTTTTTTCTGCATAATTGTTAAATGTTCTAGTTAATGCTGTCTTAAATCCAGATAAATGAAAACCACCTTCAATTGTATTAATATTATTAGCAAAACTAAACATATTTTCTTGATATCCGTCATTATATTGCATAGCAATTTCAACAACATTGCCATTTTTTTCTCTCTGAAAATAAATTGGCTCTGATAAAGGAGTTCTATTCTTATTTAGATATTCAACAAAACTTACAATTCCACCTTCATACTGGAAAATATGTTCTTTTCCTGTTCTATCATCTGTAATTGTAATTTTTAATCCTTTGTTTAGAAATGCAAGTTCTCTTAATCTTGAACTTAGTGTATCAAAACTATAAACTGTTTCTGTGAATATTTCAGAATCAGGTAAAAATGTAACAGTAGTTCCATGTTCTTCTGTTGAGCCAATCTCTTTCATTTCTTTACTTACTTTACCACGTTCAAATTCCATTTCATACATCTTGCCATCTTTTCTAACAACAACATTTAACTTAATAGATAATGCATTTACACAACTAACACCAACTCCATGTAAACCACCTGAAACTTTGTAAGCACCCTTATCAAATTTTCCACCAGCATGAAGTTTTGTTAATACTATTTCTAAAGCAGGCCGATTAAATTTAGGATGAATATCAACTGGGATACCTCTTCCATCATCTACAACAGTTATTGAATTATCATCATTAATTGTAACATTAATTTCAGTACAATGGCCAGCTAAAGCTTCATCTACTGAGTTGTCAACAACTTCATAAACTAAATGATGGAGCCCTCTTACACCAGTACTACCAATATACATTGCAGGTCTTTTTCTAACAGCATCTAGACCACCTAATACTTGGATCTTCTCTGCTTTATAGCTTTCATTTTTATCTGTATGTGTACTATTCTCTTTTACGTCGTTAGAAGTATCATCTTCAGGTTCTGTAGTATCTTTTTCAGGTTCTGTAATCTCATCTTCAGGTTCTACAGGAGTAGTTTCTTCAGTATTCTCAGAAGTATTAGTTTCTTCAGTACTATTAGTCTCTTCACTATTATTAGTGTCTTCAGTATTATTAGTGTCTTCAATACTATTTGGAGTATTTTCTTCAGTATTCTCGGGTGTCTTTTCTTGGTTATTTTCTTCCATTTTTATTTGTTTTTTTAGTGAATTATATGTCTTTTTTAGGTATTTTTTACTAAAATACTTGTTTTTTCAAAAATAGATTTTCTCGACGAGAAAAAACATCTTAATTTACTAAAATTGAATGTGTTTTTGTTTATAAACTTTTTGATTTTCAAGTATAATATTCATGTCAAAAACAACATGGCTGTGTGAGAAAATTACAACATTGGCCAGGCGAGACGAAGTCGAGTAGGATATTTTCTCAAAGAAAATGTCCGTCTGTGCCAATCTTGTTGTTATTTTCTTAATATATATTAAAAATTCAGTAGAAACATGGACTCCATCCCTAGTAAAATTAAAAGAAAAAGTCCGTCTGTGCCTTGGTTGTTGTTGTTTTTTACTGAGAATTTAAAAAAATTACAAGAATAAGGCCCTAGCAGTGATGATTTCTCTATTAATTAAAACAAAGAATATCTAAAATTATCAAAATAAAAATGTCCTAAAACAAAGTAATACCACTAAACCAATAAACTATTACCCAGAATAAGGCTATAATACCTAATTGTATTAGCCATGCAATTACAGCTCTAAACCATCCAATTCTAAACATTACTTTATAGACTAATAACAAGATCACGAATGATAATAATCCTGCAAAATTATCAACTTTCAACCCAATGATATAACTTAAAACAGCAACAACCATATTTACTATTATTGCTTTAATCCAATTAGATTTTCCCTCTAACATTTTAACAGCAATGTTCAATGGTATTGCAGAAATTGCAAAAGTTAATAACAAATAAAGTAATTTTGAAATCATAATATTTCTTGATATGTTCTTATTTATATGTTTTTTGAGAAAAAGTCTTATTTTATGAATTAGAAGAAAATCCATTCATCCATGGCAGGGCTCACGGACTTTTTGCTTTGCAAAAAATCCTATTCAGCTCGTTACACTCGCTTCATCAGCCCGCCATGAATGGATTTTTAGATTGGTGTTTTCTAAAAATCCAACAACAATGACGCAGATGGGGGGAGGGTTGGCTCCTCTGGAGTCCCCCATAAGACAAATCGTTTACAATTTGACTGTCTGCTGTCTTTGTTGTTGTTGGATTTTTGATTTTTAATTATCTATTTTTATCATTTCACCAATCTCTACTTTACAATAAAAACAACATATAAACACACATAAAGTTATGAAAAGGATTATATATTAGCTAATCTAGTACCTAGATATAATACAATTTGGCACATGTTAAGCTTTTCAAGTTTAACAATTCAAAAAGTGGAGGTAAATAAAATGGCAGACAAATTAAGTTTCTATGATGTAAAGGGTAAAACTAAATTTGAATCAGACAAATATGAAATCAAAGTAAGAAAAGGTCGAAAATTTGCAGTTGCAGATGCCCCATCAGGTATTAAAGCATGGAGAATCCTAGGAAGAGCATAAATTTATGCTTTCTTTTTAATTTTTTCTTTTAATTATTAAATTATAATGCTTTCTCAAAATTAACTATTTTTACCACCTATTTTAGGTAAAAAGGCCATAATTGTTATCAATCGGTAAATAAATTATATAAATGGTGGGATGATTCTTTGTATATATATGAATTTGGGGGATTTTAATGAGATTTAGGTGGCAAGAAGTATCTACATTGATTAGTTCTGCAGTACTTGGTGCAGCTGGTATGTTTACAGCAGGTGCTATTGGTTGTTTTGGTGAAAATGCACAAACCACAATAATTGATTATATTTCTCCTGAAACTGCAAATATTGAAACAATACCAGATAAAACAGCAGAAACATTAACATCTAAAGTTGATAAACAAATACATGATGCTGCCATAGATACTGGAAATAGAGACAATACCCCACAAAACCCAAGTGATATTGAAAAAGTAATAATAGAAAATCCAAATAATCTAAGCACACAAGATGATAGTAATTTAACCAAACATATTAATTATAAGCATAATAATGTGGTTATTCCATTTACTGGTTTATTAGAAAATAAATACTTTGAAAATTTTCTTATTAATTCTGGAATCTATAAATCCATGCTTAATATGCATATATCCCAATTATTAGAATCAATCCCAGCAGAGTTATTACCAAGAGAACATACTAACAAATATTTTGAAAAATTCTTTGAAGCATATTACAAAGGCATTAAAGGTAAAGTAACTGAAATTGGTGTGAAAAGAGATTTTTTCTGCAGAGTTTATGATGAAAAAGCAGCAGCAATATGTAATAATTTTGAAGATCGTGCTTTATTTTTCCCTCAGCAATTATTTGTTATTGATAAATCTGAATTTAAAGCTTATTATTTTGATTTTTCTACTGAAATTGATCTAAGCAAAATAATTGTAAGTGTTGATGGAAGAAGAACAGCATATGATATAATTGAAGAACCAGGAGAAATAGTAGTTAAAACAAAATCATATAAAACCAGAGCAAAAGCAAGACCAACATTAGATGAAATAATTGATGGAAATGATCATGAAGTTAGTGTAATAGGAGTAAAAGAAGTTCAGAAACAATATTCAACTACCTTTGCTCATGATAATCTAATGATTTACTTTGATGATAATATGAATCCTGTTGCTTATTCAAAAGATGCTGGTAAAACACAAAAACTTTACAATTCAAAAAGATCTGAAAAAATTGCGAGAGCAATTAAAAAAGCTTTCTTAAAAAGAAAACAACAAAATGAAGATTCAGAAGGGACAATAGTTGCCCCTGAAATGATATATTCAGTTGCAATTGGTGAAGATGAATATAATCATTCAAAAAAAAATAAAACATCAATTACACCAAATGGAATATTGTGGGTAGATAAGATGGAATTTAGCCCAACTGAATACTATAGAGCTTATTATGAAATGTTTTACAAAGATAATCCTAAAAAATATGAAGAGAAAAAAGATGCAGGTAAAAAATATGGACCTAGATTAATATCATTTAACGGACCACTTGAATTCCATGATTTAATTGCATTTCATGGAACTGCTCCAAATGTGCAATGGAGTGTTGGTAAAGCAGAATCATGGGGATGCTTAAGAATGTATAATAACGAAAGAAACAGTAAAAGAGAAGGAGATCATATCCTAGATTTATTTGACAGATTAATTAGTACAAAATATAAAGGTCTTGGTGTGCCAGTTGTTATTGTACCTTAACTACCATCTTTCTTATACACATATGCACCCTTTCTTGTGCCTTCTTCGATATCAGAAATATAAGCAATTTCTTTTCCAGATCTTCCTGTTAATAACCCATTTAAAACAATAGTTGCAGAATCCCCACTAATACTTCTCTCAGTAGTAATTGTGTTCACACCCCTACCTAAACCCCTTAATTTTGAACCTGTTCTTCTTTCACTCATACAACCAGATATACTAACCAAGGCAGGTTTCTGATCATTGTTTAATTTTTTAATAGCTGGATAATTCCAAGGTCTAAATACACCTCTTTTGATACCTTCTTCATCTGTGCTAAAACTAAACCCAGAATATCTTCCACCATATGTATGTGAACTTGTATGGAATACATCATAACCACCTTTTGCAAATTCATTAGCAGCATCTTGAGCAGTATATACTACAGTCATTTCAACTTCAACATCACTGCCATCTTTTGTTTTGTATTTTTTAGGTGAAGATCGTTTTATTTTTCTGTCATCAGCTAAAACACCATTGCTGTCATAAGTCATGGGAACAATCCTACCACCACTTTGTTTTTCTCGTGAAGCACCAGGTGCATATAATATTCTTATTTTACCATCATCCACCATATTCTCAAAATCAGGATGTAATTCTATGTAACCACCTTGTTCTTTAATTAAATCAGGGTTAACAAAAGCATCTACAAAATCAAGATCTGTTGATGGTGATATTGTTGGACCTATAAGTTTTTCTACTGAATCTTCACCAGATATAAGTGCTTTTCTTGAAGGAAAATCAAAATATCTTCTATATAAATTATATTCACTTTCTGAAACTCTTTCACCAGGGTAAATAGATTTGTCCTGTCTAAATGTTATTGGGAATGTTACTTCTTTTTCTTTATCAGGATCAACTGCAACAACTTTTTCTAATTTGCTTGTAGGTCCAGTATCACCTTTTGGTTTGTCTTCAAAAGATTTTTTAATAAGTTCCAAAGGGGCTTCTTGTTTTCCATTAGATGCTTCTGCAAATTTAATACTAGTATGTTTGTATAGTTCTCTCCCTTTTCTAACATTAGTATCACCAAAAATATCTGAAATAATTTCTCCTTTCTCAAACTTAATCTTAACCTCTGCATCAGTTGACTTACCTTCTACAACTATTCTACCTTGAGAAGAGCTAAGAATCGCATTTAATGATTCTTGTCCAAAAAAACCATCAACACCAATTTTATTCCCATCTAAAACTTGTGTTTCCTGCCAGTCTTTAACTTTTGCAGATGTTTGTTTATCATAAACTCCTGTTTGTTTAGAACCAACAACTTTTTGTATATTAAGAATATCATTATATTTTCTTGAACCTTTTGATGCTTTATCTCCAGGACTAAAATAACCTCTGCTTGGAAAATCCATAAAGTCCTTTACATTTCTGCCTAATGCTTTTTCATGCTGTACATACGCCCCTGGAGACATACTTGTTTTAACATTTTTACCATGAGTTATAATTCCATCTTTTGTAAATCCAACATATTCAGAAGTTGAATAAAGTGGCTTTTTCATGATTTTTTCTTGGTTAGGAAAAAATAATCGTGTTGCAAATTTATTATGGGGTGTTATTTCAACACCATTAACAGATAAAGTTTTTTCATCTGATTTACCAGAATAAAGATATAATCTTCTGGATGAACTAACATCATCATAATCATCAACAATAAATTCTCCTTCTAAATAAATTCCCTTCCTTCCCCTATATGGATCAGGTCCATAACTTTTTACTTTAGTAATTCCTTTGTTGTCTGTAGTGTAATATTCATAGCCACCTATTGTTGTAGCTTTTACTTTTTTAATTTTTGCACCATGACCTTCAATTATAGGCGCGACTCTGTGTACTCTAGTTGCCCCACCAGATTGAATATTATAAGCAGTTGCATATTTATCATGCACTGTAATGATTGGAGGGACCCTTACCTTTTTACCAGCAATATCTACTTTCTCCCTCTCAAACTCGATTCCTTCAACTTCCCCAATTCTTCCAGTAAAAGAAGATGGTCCAACTTCAATATCTCTTGCATCCCTTACATTAATTTCTCTTATTTTTCCTTTTTTAATAGAAATTCTACCATTATCACCATTAATTTTAATATCTCCTTCCAAAGGAATTGCTTTTCTCAGGTCTTCTTCAACTATTTTTTTAGATTCTGCAAATTCATCTCCTACACTTTCTAATGTTTCTTCTTCAATTGTTAAAGCTTGAACTATTTCATTATCACCATAAGCACCTACAAAATCATTCCAACCTTTACCTAAACCAGCCAAAGCTTTTTTAGCCACTTCCTTCTCTTTTGCTGTTTTAAAAACTTCTATTTCTTTTTCTTTTTTATATTTCAATATTAACTTAAGTTTCCCATTACTAGTAACTTCCATTGCATACTTATCTTTTGCACTACCTTTTTTTAAATCATAAACATTAATTGTAGATCCTTTGCACTTTAACTTACCATCTGATGAGAAAGAGATAATATTACCACTAATTGCATTAACATCAACACCTTCTGCCCGAAGATATTTTGAAAAAATAATTTTCCCCTGTATATCATTATTAATATATTTCCCATTGTTCTTTATTAAATATTTCTTTGTTATTGCCCTATCCTTTGATGTTAGTGGATGTAATGTTAAAAGATGTGATGCAAGTATTTCCCTATCATTTAAATCATTAAAATTTACATCATTAAGATATTTTCTTGCAACTTTATGATTATCACCAGAGATACTAAGTGGAAGCATAAACCCTCTGAGATATTTTTTCATCAATACTCTGTCGGGGTTTTTTGTTTCTAAAAAATAATTCTTTGCACCTTCTGGATAAAAAAGCATTTTATTTGGATTGGCTTTAAAATAACTATAAGCTATTTGTGGCCTTGTTTTTAAAAATTCATCACCTAATGTAGTAATTGTATATTCTGGATCAAATGAATAAGCCAAATCAGGATCAGTAAAGATTAAGTCTGGAACATCAGCAATACTACAATCAGGCGGACAACCAGGATTTAAAGCTAAAGCATTGAAAGAAAATAGAATTAAAACTATTAAACTAATAAGTGTAAATATTAAAATTGAATATTTATTTATTTTTGAATTCATTTTTTATGTGTCAATTTCTTTTATTTTATGTATTAATTAAATTTTTGTTTTAATTTTAATCCTTACTCTAATTCTTTATATGCTTCTTCCTCTACAAACAAAGTCATTTCTTGTTCACCAACATAACCATTTTGGTCTACAACAGTAATCCTGATTGTATGTTCCCCAATGTTTTCTTCAACAGGAATAAAACCAATTATCCCTGTTTTTTCATCAATATTAAATAAATCAGTATCATCGTAATAAGTAAATATAGTTTCTTCTGCTTCAGTTATTTCTCCAAGCTCTTCATCTGAATTAACTCCAGCAATAACTTGATAACTATATACATCCCCAATATATGCTGTTTGATAATCAATATATTCAATAGTTGGCTCATTAAATGATTTAACAACGTCTAACATCATTTTTTCTGCTCTCATTTCTTCATCTTCACTAACAATACCAATTGTAACTATATAACTTCCAATGTCAGTTTCAGCAGGTGTAAATTGTATTAATCCTGTTAGTTCATCAATTTCAAATAATTCAGTATTATCATAATATCCTTTGATATTACCAACAGCCTCTACTTGATAGCTATACAAATAACCTGCTTCTGTTACCTGCTTTGGGATTGGCAATAAATCTAATGCATCTTCTTTATACTCATCTTCAATATCAAAGAAATGTACAAACATAAAAGTTACGTTATCTCCACCATATTCTTCCTTTGTGAAAAAATAAAGAATTTGTGAAGTATGGTCAGGAACAGGATCAAGACCAATAAAATTACCTTCTTCATCAGATTCATGGAATACAATGCCATAATCCTCAACTTCTGCTGTTTTTACTACAATATCATATATTTCTGTTAAATCCCTAATACAACTTAAACAGATAAGATTATCATTTGCTGCTTGATATTCTGAATATTCTTTTGCAGCTTGATATAGTTCAGGATAAATAGATTGTACCTCAGTTTCAAATAAACTCCATGTCTTAATTGTTTCTCCAATTTTAACTTCAATTGGATAAATCATCTTAACAATAATATTGTCTTCATACATTTCTGAATTAACTTCCAATTGTAATGGCTGAGCTGTAACCTCATAATTTAAATTTGAAAAATCTAAACAATCTAAAACAAATGATTTAATCCTTAATGAAAGCTGTTTTTGAAGCTCATCTTTTGTTGGAATAACAGATTCAGAATCATAAACATAAAAAGGAATATTAAAAAATGTACTATCGCCAAGATCATTAGTAACTGTAAAAGGCATTGATATTAAACCACCATCTTGATTTGTTCTTACTTCCTTGAATCCACCTTGAACAGAATTCCATATGATTGCTTCTTTTGTTGCTTGCTCCATACATGATGTGACATAATTATATATTGGCTTTAGTTCATTAGGAACATCTTGTATTTTTGTAACCCGAACTCCTTGTGTAAGATAATTTTGAAAATAAATACCTAAACTAAATAAAATTAAGAAAACCATACCTATTATGATGAATAATGTAATTGCGCCTCTTTTATTCATATATATTAATTATTATATAATATGTTTATATAGTTTTTGGTAGATATATATACATATTTTCTTTTTTATACATTATTGGTGATTTAAATCCAACAACATTGGCCGGACGAGCCGATAGGCGAGTAGGATTTTTCGAACAGAGTGAGAAAAGTCCGTCCGTGTCATTGTTGTTGTTGGATTTGTTATTGACATACTAAGAAAATAAAAACCTTCAATAGAAACATGTCCTCCGGACCTAGTAAAAAAAGAAAAATTAAGAATATTATAATGCTTTATTAAAAACAAGACCTAAATATCTCTTTGCCCAACTGAAATATATTATAAATACAAGAAGATTAATGAACATTCTAACATTAAAAGGAATAAAATTCATGTATATTGCAATCTGTGATAATAAGAATAGAACAACTAAAGTAAAAGTAGTCATTATCATATAAGGCAATATGAACAAATAAATCTTTTTGAAAGTTACCTTAAAGAAACTTTTTAATTTGTCTAATACGAATAATGCATTGGCACTATGAGTTATATAAATTATCGCTGGCAATATGACAAGAACAAAGAACCATGCTTGAATTTTAGCAACCACATAATTCGCTGTAATTGCAAAGAATAATATAAATAATAACATTAAACAAAAATTCAATATACTTAAGTATAAAACTTTTTTAAAATCTAATTTTTTATTGAATATCTTAGCCCAAATTAAGCCCTTGAAAAAACTGAAATTTGCTAATAACAATATAAATATTAAAGCAGTGAAGATCCCAAAAACATATAGTGATGATTTAATTTGTTGGCCCATAACCATTAATGCTTCTAAAGGTAAGTTTTGCATACCCTCGACAAAACTATTTGTTTGGAATAAAAAAGTTGCTTCAGGTAAAATATATTTAATAAAAATTGCTAATGAGAAAATAAAGATAAAATAGTAAATTAAATCATATACAACTGTAAATAAATATTGCGGTAAATTCTTTTTTCTAAAGCAATCTAAGCTTTTAATGAATAATGAATTTTTTATGTGCATGTTTAATATCCCCTGTTTATTCTTTGTAAAGTTTTATGTGTTTATATATTTAATGGGTTTTGAAGGTTAGGATGGTATGGAATGTTTAGATGGTAAAGAACCTTCCTTACCTTCCAAACTCCAAACCTTCCTAGCTCTTATAATAATTAGCTGGCATTTGACCACAACTATAATCTCCATTATCAACATCAATTATGAATTCTTCTCCACCTAAGACATTACATATAGGCTTAACATACTTATCATTATCTAATATTTTCAAACAAACATGATCAAATCTACATTCTTGTTTTTTAAAGTTAGTACCATCACCATCACATACAAAAGTTGTTTCATCTCCTGCATAATGGATTCTATGAACTCCTAAAGGATTGTTTACAGCAAACTCATCCATCCAACCATATGCACCAGTATATTCTGATCCAAATGATTTTTTCTTTGTACAATGATTGTATAAATAAACAATACCATGTATTGGTCCAATTGTTTGTAAAGTAAAAGAATATCTAAATGCATTTTCATCTACTACTTCTTTTTCTCCACCTAAAGTTACAATTACTTCTCCTTCATCTAAATAACCAAGATTAAAGCCAAAATTATGTTCTTGTGTTATTGTTAATCCTGAAATAACATCAGTTTCACTCTCACCAGTATTATAATAATCCATTGTACAAACAGAATCATACAACCAATACTCTAATCTTGAAAAAGCATTTTCAGTCCAATCATCTAATAAAGTTCCAAAAACACTTTCTACTCTAGATCTAAACTCAAAATTAAGATTATCATATGTTGCATCCATTTTTTTTTGTGCTCCTGTACATTCTGGACCAGCATAAGCTTTTTTGTCACATGCTTCAATTGTCTTTTCAATATAACCAGTTGGATCACCAGCACATCTTTTTAAGCCATCGAAAGTAGTACAATAAATACTTCCTTCTGATTCATGAACACATCCTTTAACATTATCACACTTTCTTTTTGCACAATCTCCACCAGAAGCAGCATCTGCTGCAGTACATCTTTTACCATCTGCAGTTGCATAAACATAACCTTCTGTTCCTTGGAAAACACTATGATGTTTAAACGTAAAAGAAGCTTTACTTGGATCACAATCATTATCCTTTTCACAAACAAATACATCCCCCTCTGTATCTAACCCACCTATTTTAGATGATGATTTTTGTTCTTTAGGTTTTTGTTCTTCTTTTGTTTCTTCTTTCTTTTCTTCTTCTTCATTAGGTGAATTTAGTGGTACAGTTTTAGTTACAGCCATACTATCTTTAGCAAGTTGGCCTAATTTATTGTATTTGTTAAGATCATCTCCTAAATTATTAGCCATTGTACAATCATTTTTTTTACATACTAATATTACCTTACCTTCCTGATCATAATAAGCAGTTTCATCATCATCAGTAAGGGAAAAATCAAAACTAACACCCTTTTTATCTCCAGACTTTTCATTTAAAGTATAACCTTTTCCCTTTTCCCCATCAACATAATAGATTAACTTTTCCTGAGCTTCTTCTTCACCATCATCAGCATCTTCTTCTTCTTCTCCTGGAGTGTTTGATTTTGGTGGTTTAGCATAAGTGTCTAGTTTCTCTTGATTATTCTTTGCAGTTTTTTTAAGTTGATTTGCTTCTTTAGTTAATTTATCTGCAAGTTCTATTTTTCCTTGCTTTTTAGCTTCTTCTGCCGCTTTTTCATAATCATTAGCTAATTCCTTTACTTTTTCATTGTATTCTTCTAACTCTGTTACTAATTCCTTTCTTTTTTCCTCATCAGGGGACACAGTAAGTACAAATGAAAGTTCATCAGAAAGTTCAGTAATCTTTTGATCATATTCATCTTTTTTCTTGTCTGCATCTTCAATTGCTTTTTCTAAATTCTCAATTGGTTGTTCTTCTTCAGATGCTTCATCTTCCCCATCTTCATCATCATCATCATCCTCATCTTCTTCTACATTTGATTCAGGTGGAGGAGCAGGTTCAGTAGAAGGATTTTGTTGTGCATATCCTGTTTCAAATGCACCAACCATTTTATTAAAATCATCTTTATCTTT
>Ga0257124_1000451_pt1 | contig 46079 bp, 37 predicted proteins | sample SI106_150metaG_FD_190154 | JGI IMG/M metagenome (GOLD analysis project Ga0257124, IMG submission 190154) | Marine microbial communities from Saanich Inlet, British Columbia, Canada - SI106_150 | ecosystem: Environmental > Aquatic > Marine > Inlet | place: Canada: British Columbia | collected...
TCTGAATGGGTTGTTTATGACCAAAATACCTGGGATAATTTGGGATCTCATAGCCAAAACGCCAATGCGCCATCTGTTGCTATTACTGGTGTGGGCCCTGAATTTGTTTCTGACAATACAGAAATTGTTGTTACGGCAGAACTCAATGCGGTGACAGGCTCTATTTCAAGTGCGACCATAAAATATGGTTCGGATGGTTCATTTTTAAATACAACCGATATGTGGTTAGAGTCTGGCTCAACTTGGATGGGAAATGTCCCAGCCCAAAATGGAAATACCTTTGTGCAATTTAAAGTAGTAGGCATAGACGATTCTGGAAATGAAGGAGAATCGTCTCCTCAAGGGACTTTGGTTGCCAGCTCTACACCAAATGAAATTGATGACATCCACACAAATGTAGTTGAGGGTCAGATTGTTACCATTCAAGGGATCGTAACCATTGGATCTGGCTTATTATCTGCGACAAAAACAAGTGCCTACATTCAAGACACATCCGATCGAGGGTTAAATTTATTTGATTATGATTTAATTGAAGGCATAGATCGTGGCGATGAGTTACGTCTTGTAGGTTATGTTGAACAATATAATTCTACAGTTGAGGTGATAGATTTTGTATTCGAAACACTCTCTGCGGGAAATACGCCACCCGCGCCTGCATCCGTCACAACATCAGGCGCAAATTCATCTGATTGGGAAGGAACGTATATCACAATGAATGGGTCCATTACAGCGATTGACAGCATTGGTGATGATGGTACAAAATTGACACTTGATGATGGTTCTGGGCCAACATATGTCATGATTTGGAATTCGACAGGTTTAAATGGTTTTGATTATGCTGTGGGCTCAGGCATGAGCTTTGCTGGCGTTGGAAGCAAATATTACGATGACCATCAACTGTTGGTTGCCTATACGGAAGATGTATCTTCTCTTGGAGTGGAGGATGAGCAAGTATTTACAAATGACTTTAAACTTCACCCTGCATTTCCAAATCCTTTTAATCCAAGGACAACGATTTCATTTACCACATCATTTGCGGGTAAAGTTCATTTAGATATCTATGATATCAATGGACGTATTGTTGCAGAATTACAAAATGAAATCGTATCAGCAGGAACTCATCAAATGCAATGGGACGCTTCATCATTATCATCGGGTGTTTATTTTATTCGTTTAAGAACGAAAGGAAACCACGCGATTCAAAAAGTAATGTTGCTCAAATAATAAGGAAACAACACAATATGAATTTCTTTAAAGGGCTCATTTATTTGAGCCCTATTTTTCTCTTTGGGGATAGCAATCATCTTCTCTTTTCCGAATTGGTTTTAACGCCAAGTGATGGCGAATATGTAAAGATTATCAATCCAACTGACACTGACATAAATCTTTCTAATTACTACTTAACAGATGGGACAGATTTATCTAATGGGAAAGCATATTATCAATTACCCAGTGGAGACAATTATTGGAGTGACTCTGCATCAGATTTTATTTGTCGTTTCCCCAGTGGATATTCTTTGTCTGCGGGAGAAACCTTAACACTTTCTTTACGTGATAGCACAAAATACGTCAACTCGTATGGCGAAAGTGCCGATTTAACACTCAACGATGATATGTTGGATGCGATTGACGGTGCGCCCACAAAAGGAAGTTCTGGCGCACCTAAATTAGACAATACGCAAGAAACACTTGTTTTGTTTTATTGGGATGGAACATCTTCAACTGTGCAAGATGTAGATTATTTATTGTGGGGTAGTAATGCTTATGGTGTGGATAAATCTGGTTTAAGTGGATATTTGGCGGATACACCTATTACAAATCAATCTTTTATGCTGATACATGCTTCGGAAGAAAAGTTAGTTCGTATTTCTGATGAAGGCAGTGAAGGCCAATCGGATGGCAATGGGATTACAGGGCACGACGAAACAAGTGAAAATTTAGATGAGACTTGGCACGTCACATCTTTACTTTCATCCAAACCTGTTATTGCTAACGTGACTTTTTCTCCGAGCAATCCTACAACAGAAAACGATATTGTATTTAATGCGACCGTAACAGACGAAGACGGACTTGCGCTCGTTCGACTTAAAACCATTTTTCAAGGCGATACAATAAATCATGCTATGACGGCTTCAGGTGATATATATGCGGTAACGGTGAATGCCACGGGCTTAGCGGGTGAAATGATTTACGCTGTGTATGCTGAAGACAATGTGGGTTTAGCGGATTCAAGCAATTTGAGCACCTTGAATATTTCTGCGCCTCCAGATGATTTATCCATCGCAGATTTATTGGCTGACCTTTCAAATTATGTGGGGGAAATAGTTGAAATTGATGGTGTTGTTACCGTTCCAGCGGGAAAACTGCGCACATCCTTTACAGAAGCTTTCCTTCAAGACGAATCAGGAAAAGGAATTATTCTTTATAATTCATCTTTAGATACATCTTTCCATAGAGGAGATTCTGTTTTAGTTACAGCAGAAGTGGATGAATTTGATGGAAAGCCTGAGCTCATCTATTCAAGCATTCAAGTTTTAAAAGAAAATGCAACACTTCCTGTTGTTGAGCTGTCGATTTCTGAATTTAATTCTTTAGAATATGAATATACATTTGTCAAAATCTGGGGAAAAATAACAGAGCGATCCGATCCTTATGGCACAAATGCTGGTGCAAATATCACGATTCAAGATGAAACGGGGGAGCAGTCCATCGTTCGTATTTGGGCTTCCACAGGTATTTTACATAATGATAGTTTTGAAATAGTAAACGAAAGTTTGGATTCCCTTTTGCAAGTTGGGACCCTGATAGAGGTCAGCGGTATTGGTGGATCTTATAGTAGCACCAGCCAACTTCAACCTGCATATGCTTCTGACATTACGGAAAAATTAGAAGGGACACCGGGTGATTTTGAAATTTATCTAAAGGTTGCGCCTTATCCTTTTGTTCCGCAATTAGGGGAGCAAATAAACTTTGAATATAGCTTCCCTGATGATGCTCGAATAAAATTACGAGTTTTTGATGCGTCTGGCCGATATGTAAGTACGCTTTATGATGAATTTCGAGGCCTCTCTTTTTATAAAGAAGCATCGTGGAGTGGTCGTGATGAATTAAATCGGATTTTGCCTCCAGGAGTTTACATTCTGCATTTGGAAGTAACGGATACGAAAACGGGAACACTAAGCACAGACACTGCGCCCGTTGTGATTGGAGTGATAGGACGATGAATAAAATGCTAAATAATCAATTATTAACGATGAATAGTAAAAGCAATATTCGAAGAATGACTTACATTTTATTCATTTTATTTTCATTCTCTTTTTCCCAAGTGACAACAGAACAATTTTATCATGGTGCGCGTTCCATGGCGCTTGCAGGAAGTAATGTTGCGCACCAAGTGGATGCTTTTGCAAGTTTTGAAAATCCTGCAGCTCTTACGCAATTAAAATCTCATTCGGGCGTATTTTCTTTTGAAGAAATGAGCGGACAATCCTACTTACCCCATGCTTCCTTTTCAGGAGCGTTTGTCTTAGGCGACAAAGGTGTGCTTGGACTTTCAGCAGAAAATCTCTCTGTAACAGCAGGCGGCGTTCAACTGACACAAGAGACAGCCATTGGTGGACATTATGGATTCTTTCTTCAAAAAGATCGACACTCAAGTTTGGCCATTGGGATTGGCGCAAAATATTTATCGGTTAATTATGGAAAATCAGCGGGCGCTAGCGGTGATGGTTCTGATGGTATTGATTTAGGCCAAAGCCAAACATTGGGTTTAGATTTAGGATTGCAAGCGAGTTTAGAAGGTCGCCATTGGATGGGCGTTTTTGTGAAAAATATCAATCAACCTCAATTAGGAAAAGGCAACTTGGTCGATTTACCCCGAACGGTAAATATCGGTTTGGCTTATTCTCCTTATGATTTGGTATGGACAAATTTTTCCCTTCATCGCGCTGTTGGATATGACACTCAATATTCCGCTGGATTAGAATATGAATTGCTTCCAGGTTTTGTCCTTTTATCAGGCGTGCATTCAAATCCAAATAGATTAGGAATGGGTTTCCGTCTTAGGGTCAAAAGTTTGAACATTGATTACGGGTTATTGACCCATCCGGTTTTCTCTTTGACGCATCAAGTATCAATGGGGATCAATTTTTAATGTTTCGTAAGGGTTTAATTTTGTCCCTATTATCTTTTGTCTTTGCTCAAAAGATTGTTTTAAACGAAGCGAGTTTAGGAGAGATTAAGGCGCTTCCAATTACAGAAGCTCAAGCGGAAGCCTTATATGACTATGTGATTTTTCAAGGTCCGCTTACTGAAATTTATGAAATATTAAACATCCCTGAATTTGATATTGAGACATTGAATCAATTAAAACCGATTATTTCTTTAACGATACAAACGCAAGATGCGAATCATTCACGGCTTCAGGATCGATATAGAAAGGTAGAAAATTGGACCAGTACAGAAGGGGCAAATGAAGGCCTGATTGAAGTGTGGCTCGATAGACTTTCAGAGCCGATTAACGTAAATCATGCCACGTATGACGATCTCATGTCCTTGCAAAATGTGAGTCCAGTGGATGCGGTTTCTGTCATTAAGCGACAAAAAGAAGGAAGTATTAACTATCCAAAAGCCTTAAGAGGTGCTACAAATCTTTCTTATTGGGGTTACAAAAACATGGTAGATTTTTTCACTTATGGTGAAGATGATCCTACAAAAACATCCCATTTTTGGTATAATACAACATATAAAACGGTCCCTTCCACAAACTCTTTTGATGAAGAAGTTGGAAGCACAACCCCCTTGAGCAACCATCCTGGGAATTTACAACATAAGATGATTTACACCAGTGGTGGCACATGGAAATTGGGTTATGCCTATCATAGAAAAATGGGAGAACAAAATCGCTATATATCGCAAGTTTATATTCCAGAGGGGAAGCTAGCCCTTACCTTCCGCAATCTATCTTTGGGAAAGCTCAAAATAAATCGACTCATTTTGGGAAATTTTTCTGCAACCATGGGACAGGGTGTTGTTTTTGAGAGCACAGATTTTTTTGCACCACGTCGATCTGGCTACGGCTGGAGTCGTCGAGTTGTGGGTGCTTTTCCTGATTTATCCCAATCCTATGAATATGGCTTAAACGGTGTAGCACTTCAAACCCATTTGGGTAAAGTGGATGCTTTTGGTTTTGTTTCTATGAATTCCCGTGATGCCGTAACAAATGCCGATAGCTCCTTTTCTAGTTTTATTACGCTTTATCCTCGAACGGACACGGGTTACAATGGTCTTTTGTTAAATCCCATGTTAGATCAAGTAAAGGAAATGACTTACGGTGGAAATATTCGATATTCGTTTAGTCCAGGAATGATTTTAGGATTTTCCTCTTATGAAAGTTTATATGACAAAGTATTGTCCCCACAAATTGCAAAAACAGTCATTGCAACGGATGCAGAAGGAAAGTATCTCACCTCTATTGGAAATTCTGCTGATACGGAAATCGCCGCTATGTATGCTTCGTCTGCAGAATCACCTTTATGGGAAAATGCAAAAGCGATGCGTCGCGTTTTTGGTTTAGATTTTACGGCTGTCATTAATAATCTTGCCCTTCAAGCAGAATATGGAATTTTGGATAAAGATGGTATTATTGGAGATTTTTCTGAAGATCCCAGCGCTTTTGTTGGAAGCGCTTATTTACAATTTAATAGTCTAAATTTTTTGGTGGTTTACCGAGATTATGATTTGGGATTTGACAACCCATATCAACGATCATTTTCAAATTATCAACGATTTAAAGGAACCATTTTTGAGGATACGTTTTATCTCGAAGATCCTATTTATGGGTTTTTATATAGCGCGGCCGCACAACCTCAAGCAGAAAGAGGCATCTTCTTTTCTAGTCGATACCAGTTTGATCGCCAATTTGTGGTGAGTACAGATTTTGATACTTGGACTCGGGTTGCAGATAATGCGCGCTATTATCGTTCTGTAGTAAAGCTCCAATATCGCCCTGTTTTTAATTATCGTTTTAATATCCGACAAAAATGGCAAATGCGTGGTGGATATAATATGATGGATCCTTCCACGTTTTATTCCAGAGAAACGATTGTCCGCGCACAGTTGAGACTTTCCCGTTTTGATAATCTTGAACTGATTTATGTGAATTCTACTGTAGATTTTTCCAATCGTCGGCGACTCACGATTGATCCAACAACGGGTCGATCTCCCGCTTTAGTGGGCAGTGCCGGGACAGGTAGCGAAGCGGTTGGGTTTAAGGTAACACACAATTTTACTGATCGATTTAAGATCATGAGCCAAGCCATGATTTACAATGGTTTTATCTGGAATTTTGAAGATACAGACTTTAGGGTTTTTGATAGTTCGTCCGATGCCTTACGTTGGTGGGTGGCTATATTTTCTCGTGTGGGAGACAATTGGGCTGTTCGATTAAAATGGACAACGGACACGGCCTCTCCTATTACAAATTATGCTTTTCCACCGGAAGATGCTTCCGCGAATGTTCGCGTGAATGTGATTGGCGTAAAAGGCATTGCAGAATCGTCTGATATTCGCATTCAGGTGGATTATGCTTATTGATTTCAACTTAACGAATTAGGATATTATGAATCATAAAAATATTATTAACAATTGCTTTATACTCGCTTTATTGTTTTCAAGCATAAGCGCCCAAGCCTATTTTTCTTCTATTTTGCCACAGAATTCTGGCTTTAGTTCTGCCCGTTCTATGTCAATGGGAATGACAGGCGTGGCCAGTTCGATTGGATTAGAAAATGTATGGACAAATCCAGCCTTACTCAAAACAGATGGAAAAAAATTAAGTTTTTATGCAACAGGCTCTTTACGACGATATGAAGAAAAACGAGCTTTTCCTGTAATGGATATGTTTGATGATGTGGTAACAAATAATGTATATGCGGCAAATCGATATTGGTATAATAATTTGGAAGGGGGCATGATTTTGAAGCTACGTAAAGATAATTATATCGGATTATCCAAATCAACTTTTTGGGATTTGACCTATGATTACGCAGAAGAAGTGCGGGGCAGTCTTCCATCTGGAACCTATAATCGAGATCCCGTTCGTGGATATCATGAAATTAATCGAGGCGGACAAATAACGGCTTACAGCATCAGTATGAATCATACAGTATTTTCTAAAATTAAGTTGGGTTATACAGCCAATATCTTGATTGGAGAAAAGATGACAGATCGCTATGCCATCAATGTTTTTGAAGCAGATGAAGCCCTTGCCTCCGATTCTTCTTACGCTTTTGCTTCGGATATAAAGTTAGAGGGAAGCACACTAGTGCCTACATTTGGTATTGCTTATCAAGTAAATCGACGCTACCAGATTGGTCTTACATATCAAAAAGATGTGGATCTGAGTTTCAGCGACGTGTGGACGATTCCTACAATCAATGAGCGGACTCAATTACCCGGGTTTTATCATCCATCTTCCTGGGATAGCACAGGACAATTTACGATTTCGCTCCCAGCAAAAATGTCCATTGGCGTAGAAGCAAAAATGAAAAACCCCTTAAAAACAAAGGCAGTATTTGAATTGCATTATCGGGATTGGTCAAAATATAAATTAAGCACGGCTTCTACATTGGATACCAGTTTAACCCAGTTTGAAACGAATTTTTCTTTCAAAGAAGCGTGGGAAATCCATGGCGGTATTGAGCATTATTTCAAGGAGCAAATTCCATTTAGATTTGGATTTATTTTCAGTGAGTCTCCTTTGGGTCAAGAGTTTGAACGCATTCAAATAACGCTAGGATCTGCTTATGTTTGGGGAAATGCTACATTTGATTTTGGCGTCATTTTTGGATCACTTGCTTATCGTTATGAAGATATTTTTCCCGCTGTTGTTAGCGAAACCATCAATTTGGAGTCTGTAAATGAATCCAATACCAGTGTCAAATTTTCAATTCAATACGATTTTTAGATCAGATTCATGTTGAATAGATTTTATTTATTGAGATTTATTTCTCTCCTTTTTATTGCCAATCTTATTTTTGGGCAAACGACAAAATTGCATCTTGTCTTTACCAACGATATTCATGGTTCTATCCATCAAATTCCGGCACGATTTATGAATCCTGAATTTGGCCCGATGATGAGCGGTGGAGCAGGTGCTTTCGCTTATGTATCAGAGCTAAGACAGGAAGCAAAACAAAAGGGTGATGATGTTTTACTTTTAGATGGAGGAAATTTTTTTCAAGGCACTCCTCTTGGAACATTAGATGGTGGAGAAACTATCATTCGCTGGATGAATCAAATGGATTACGACGCACTTACCCCAGGATTAAGAGATTTTGATCAAGGTGTAGAAAACTTAAAGCAATTATCTAACGTTGCAAACTTCCCAATGCTGTCTGGAAATCTGATTGATGATAAAGCAGGACAAAACCCAGAATGGCTTAAACCTATTATATATAAACAAATTGGTCAAACCAAATTAGCTATTATTGGGTTAACGCAGGATAATATTCCAGAATTGAGCTTCCCAAAAAATACGGAAGGACTTCAATTTTTACCAGCAGTGGCATCAGCACAAAAACAGGTGAAAACAGCAAAATTGAATGGCGCAGACATTATTATCATGCTTGCTCATTTAGGGATTCCTTATAATCGCAAAGACGAATTTGAAACATTTTTGTCCCAAGTATCTCAAGGGGAAACAAGCGTTGAATCTAAAGGGCTAAATGCCATGGAGCTTGCCCATTTTGTAGAAGGGATTGACGTTCTGGTTACCGGTGGCGTTGCAAAAGGATATAACGAGCCGTGGGAAGATCCAAATACGCATACACTCATTGTTCAAAATTATGGAAACCTTTCTGGTATAGGACATTTAGAATTGCTCATTGACCAGGATACAAAATCAATATCTGGGTATGAATTTCCCACAGATCGAGGCATGCTCATTACCCTTTTGCAAGATGATATTTTGCCCGAATCTGAAATGGGTGAAACCGTTCACCATTGGGTGAAGGACGCAAAATTAAAAGCAGAAAAACAGTTTTTTTCTAGAGACACGAATCCAAAAAAAAACGCTTATCTCAAAACACTCAAACGTTTATCTGAATCAGATCGGTTTCCAGTGCCAAGCTTAGGGAAACCGGAACAATTAGAAATTGTTACTTGGAATTTAGAGTGGTTCCCTGCTGCTGGAGATACGACTTTAGAGGCGGCGGCGGAAACAATCCAAGAATGGGGTGTGGATATGGTTGCCTTACAAGAGATTAAAAATATTAATGCTTTTGCAAAGTTGATGTCATTTTTGCCGGATCATGATTTTGTCTTGAGCAAACAATCTTCTTTTATGGACCAGGCAATTATTTACCGAAAAGATGTGGTCACTTTTTTGGCGCAGTATGAACCCTTTTCTTTTGATGATTACTATTTTGCGGGTCGTCCTCCGCTTATGGCGAATTTTATTTGGCATTACGAAGAACGACAACGTGAGTTTATGGTGGTTAACATGCACTTAAAATGTTGTGGTGATGGTTTATATCGGAGACAGAAATCTTTGGAACAATTGCACGATCTTCTTGCTCAATATATTGAAAATGGGAATGAGAATATCATTGTTGTTGGGGACTGGAACGATCAATTGACCGATACAGGATTAAATCAATCTTTCACTGCTTTTTTGGATGATCCAGACACGTTTCAATTTGCTACCATGGAGATTTCAGGAGACACATCTCAAGCGTCTTATCCAAAATGGATTGTCCCTAGCATTTTAGATCATATTTTATATTCAAAAGGATTCTTCGACGAACAAGCATTAGGAGGGAAAATCCAAACACTTCGCATGGAAGAAGTCTTAGGGTCTTGGGAGCTTTATGAAGAAATATTATCAGATCACAGACCCGTCATGTGGACCATTCCTATTCCTGATTGATGAGAATTTGGAAAGCACTTTTTCTAATTTTTGCTCTCTTTTTTCAGCTAAATTGTGGGCGACCGATTGATAGTGAAAAGGAAATCCCTAGCACAACAGCCTTAAGTTTTGGAACTGAATCTACTTTAGATATTCTCACTTGGAATTTGGAATGGTTTCCAAAATCGAATCAAACCGTGAGTCGTGTTTCAGAAATAATTTATTCTCTCCAAGCTGATATTGTAGCATTGCAAGAAATTGTAAGTTTAAGTGCATTAAATCAGATTGTAGAGCAACTAAATCAGTATGATGACAACAACAATTGGCTTGCATATTTTTCTGGAGAAGCTAATGGTTCGTGGCAAGAATTAGCCTATATTATAAACACAAATGCAATCAATATACCTCAAGAGCCTTATCAAATTTATCAAAATGACGGAACGGCTTTTCCAAGATCGCCGTTTGTAATTCATTTAACGACAAATGGAAAAGAGTGGATTATAATCAACAATCATTTGAAATGTTGTGGCGATGGCACGCTTGAATCTGATACTTGGGATGAAGAAAATAGGCGACAGCAAGCCAGCTTTCTATTGGAATCTTATATAGAAGAAAATTGGAACACAGAACGAGTAATTATTGTCGGTGATTATAACGATGAAATACAGGAGACAGAATCAAATAATGTATTCTGGAATTTCATTTCTCAGCCAGAATTATATAAATTCGCCGATATGGAAATCGCAAATGGACATTCATCTGGATATTCCTATCCAACTTGGCCCAGTCACTTGGACCATATTTTGATAAGCAATGAGCTTTTTGATGCTTTCGATGCAAGTGAGTCAAAAATTAGCGTCATTAAAATTGACGATTATCTCGATGGCGGTTGGAATGAATACGATACGTATATTTCCGATCATAGACCTGTGGGAATTTCTTTAGCATTTTGATGAACCATTCCTATAAAACAATTTGTCTGAGTTTATTTCTTTCTTTATTATTGGGACAAGAATTAGATATATCCTATGTAAAATATTATCAGACAAGAGAAGATTTTCTTTTGCAAAAATCTATGATGGCAACAGAAAGGCGAAGCGGAGATTATGTGCAAGTTTCATTTAATGAAAAGAATGAAGCCGTTTTGTTTGAGGCCATCAATGCTCAAGGTCAAATCACAAGTCGTGAAGCGTTGGAATATGCTAAGGGAAAGCTCATTCGAAAGGGACAAATCAACAATCATAATCAATATACAAAAATGATTGATTACCGTGACAATGAACTGTGGCGAAAGGAGTTTATTGATTGGTGGATTGTGGGAAACGAAACCCTTTCTTTAGGCGGAGATCAAACTCGTTTCACCATACCGAATGGTAACGAAGTGCGTCAGATTCAATTTGAAACCATTGATGGAAAAATATTTGGACAAATTGAATTGGATTATGACTATCTTGGCAATCTATCTGAAGAACGTTGGCAAAATTTATTGACAGGAGATATCATTCGTCGTTTTCAATATCGTTTTGATGTGATGGCAAACGTGAATCAAATTTGGGAATATGGACGACAAGGCGAACTTATTTCTCACATGTCCCTTGAGATGGCACCGGCAGATCAACTATATAAAATGCCGCCTCCTCGCACGGGAAACTCATTGAGCGAAGCTGAAATCATTATGAAAGAAATACAAATGAAACGAACAATGCTCCCTTATAGTGCCATTATTCCAAGAACAGAATTTGATGAACTCCTGTTTAAATCTGGGCAAAGAATGAGCGTAGATTTTATTTCAATTGGAGAAAACGAGATTAAGTTGAAATTAAGTGGGACACAGGAATTTTTACATATTCCAAAAGGGCGAGTCGAGTCTTTGACTTCACGAAATGGAATGGTAATTTATCCCGAGCCAATACGCAATGCGAATTATAAATAAGACAATCATTTACATCAGTTTGATGACTTTAGGATTTGGGCAGTCTTATCCGCCTCCTACAAGTTTAATCACTATGCCAACCGCAGGGTCTTTAACCCGCGGATCGTATAGTTTTGGGATGCGAATCCAAGATGAAGGAGGAATGATTTCAACATTGGAAGCGGGAATTACAGATCGATTCCAATTTGGTTTATCTTTTGGGTCGCCGAATTTAATTGGTGATGATAGTCTAAAATGGTACCCTCGTCCCGAAGCCTTATTGAAATATCACTTGATTGATGAGTCCATGACAATGCCTGGATTTGCTTTGGGTGTGAATACGCAAGGCTTGGGCGATTTCGTTGATTCTTTGAATAGATATGAAACTAAAGCTTACGGCGTATTTTTAGTGGGAAGTAAAAATTGGAAAACACCTTTTGGAAATTTGGGGTTTCATACTGGAATCAATTATAGTTTTACCGAAACAAAAGATGATGATGATGTGAATTATTTTTTTGGATGGGATATGGAAATAAACCCTGAGTTTTCTCTGATGATGGAATATAATCCAGCATTAAATGAAAATACCATGACAGCAAAAAAAATGTCTATCCAAAAGGGGGGGTATGTGAATGCAGCGATTCGGTGGACATTTGCAGAGCGTCTCCATTTGGAATTCAATTTCAACAATCTTCTTTTTGATGAAGATAAAGTGGAATATTTTAAACGGGAATTAAAAATAACCTACATCGAATACTTTTAAAGGAGTCTCCTTATGAAAAAAATCCTTTATATTTTATTGATTTTTTCACTATCTCTTTTTGCTCAAACACCTTTAGAAAAAGGCAAAACATCTTATTTAAACCGCGCTGATGGCAGTTCGGGTATGAACGCAAAACCTGAGCCCATTCAATCTGCAATTAGTCAATTACAAAATTTAGACAGCGAAGAAGCAATGCTCACGCTCTTGAAATCTTATTATTATAAAGGGAAATTTGTTGCTTTGAATAAGGAAGACAAAAAAGCAATTTTTCAAAAAGGAAAAGATTTAGGAGAAAAAGCAATTGAAAAATTTCCAACAGCTGCCTCTTTACGCTATTGGTATTTAGCCAATTTGGGAAGTTGGTCTGAAGTGTATGGTATTTTCTCTGCGGCAAAAGAAGGGGTTGCGGATATTATGAAAACGCAAGCTGAAGAAATTATTTCTCTTGATCCAAACTATTGGAATGGAGGAGGCTATTTTATGTTAGGAGCAGTTCACTTTAAATCTCCCTATATTCCCTTTTTATTATCTTGGCCAGATAACGATGAAGCGGTTTCGAATTTAACGAAAGCTTTTGAAACAGGGCTGTCTACATTTACCCAAACAGTTTATCTTGCCAAAGCTCTTTATAAAGATAAGCAGAAAGATCAAGCCAAAAAATTATTGCAAGATTTAATCGCAAAGCCTTTATCCAAAGATGAACCCGTTGAAGATTATGAACAGCAATCCATAGCTCAAAGCTTATTGAGCGAATGGCAACAATAAACACCTTTTGCTCTCAAACCCAACAATCTTCGTGTTGAGTTTTTGCGAAATCCCGTGTTTTTTATGGGGTTCATTTGCACCATTCACGGACCAATGAATTAATAAGACTAAGGCATTAAACATTTGTGTCTGATTTAAAAGAGATTCGTCTTTCCTCTGAAATTATCTTTCAAGGTCGTTTGCTCGATGTTCGCAAAGATATTGTCGAGCTTCCCAACGGAAAAACAAGCACACGAGAGTGGATTAATCATCCTGGTGCGGTCTGTATTATTCCCATTCTCCCCGACGGAAAACTTGCTCTCATTCGTCAATTTCGATATGCAGTCCAAAAAGAAATGATAGAGCTCCCGGCTGGGAAATTAGATAAAGATGAAAATCCAGAAGATTGCGCGGTTCGAGAATTAGAGGAAGAAATTGGATATAGAGCAAAGACGCTCACTTTTTTAACGAATATCCATCCTGCAATTGGATTTGCTAATGAAAAGATGTGGCTTTATTTGGGAGAAGATTTAGAAAAAACAGATAAAAATTGCGATGAAGATGAATTTATTGAGCTTATGCCCACCACGCTCAAGGATGCACTTCAAATGGTTTGGGATGGGGAAATTACCGATGTAAAAACTGTCATTGGTATTTTATGGGCGGAGAAAATATTGAGCAAATGAAAAAACGCATCTAAAAATTGTGCTATATTTACGATGGCGTGAATACTTTATGAATAAATATTTAGCGGTATTATTACATTTATTATTTGGAAGTATTTCTTTGAGTCAGGATGTGAATTTCACATCTTCCAATCTTCCTATAGTGGTAATAAATACTGGCGGAGAAGATATTCCAAATGAACCAAAAATTCCAGCCCAAATGGGCATCATATATAATGGCAACGGAGAGATAAATCATATCAATGATTCGTATAATCATTATAATGGACATATCGGTATAGAAAGACGTGGACATTCTTCACAAAATTTTCCTAAAAAACAATACAGTATAGAAACGAGATACGAAAATGGCGATAATTATAATACATCCATTTTTGAGATGCCTGAAGAAAATGATTGGGTATTATCTGGACCCTATAGCGATAAATCTCTAATAAGAAACGTATTAGCATATGATATTGCTCGTTCTCTGGGGTTTTATGCTTCAAGGGCGCAATTTTGTGAAGTTGTCTTAAATGATGATTACGTTGGGGTTTATGTTTTTATGGAAAAAATAAAAGTAGATAACAATAGAGTGGATATTGCAAATCCCACCCAAAATAATGTTTCGGGTGGCTATTTATTAGAAATTGAAGCGTGGAATAGAGTCGACTCATCTGATACATACATTTCAGGCGAAACAATCAATTTGCCTTATCTTATTCATCACCCAAAAGATGATGATATTACAGATGAGCAAATCCAATGGATCCAAAATTATGTGGATGATTTTGAAAACAACCTTTATTCAAATGATTTTGATAATCCAAATACTGGAAATAGTAACTATATCCATGTTCCATCTTGGATTGATTTTATTTTATTAAATGAAGCATTTCGAAATAATGACGCCTTTTTTTCAAGCACATTTCTTCAAAAACGTCAATCCGGGAAATTAGTGGCAGGCCCTATCTGGGATTTCAATATTGCAATGGGAAATATTAATTATAATAATAATTGGTTAACAAATGATTTGTGGCTGACTGAAAATCCATGGTCATCAAGATTAATGATAGATAGCCATTTTATTAAGACCTATCAAATTAGGTGGCATTATTTGAGAACGAATCAGTTGTCTGATTCCGTTATAACTGAACGGATTAATCAATATTCATTTTTATTAGAAGAAGCACAAGAAAGAAATTTTATAAAATGGCCCATTCTTGGAGAGTACATTTGGCCAAATTATTATATAGGAGATACATTTGAAGATGAGATAAATTATTTAAAACAATGGATTCTTAATCGATTTTCTTGGATGGATATTGAATTTGATCTGAATGGTGAAACTTATCCCATCATTAATGAAATTAATTATCATTCATCAAATCAATTTGATTCAGGTGATTGGATTGAACTTTTCAATCCAAATAGTATTCCCGTTGATATTTCGAACTATATTTTAAAAGATGAAAATGAGGATCACTATTATATTATTCCTGAAAACACAGAGATAGATTCGATGGGATTTATCATTGTTTGTCAAGAGCCAGCGATATTTAATTTAATATTTCCTCAAGTCGAAAATTATATTGGTGGCTTCGATTTTGGATTTAGCAATGGAGGTGAGCTTATTCGTCTTTTTAATTCAGATGGGACATTAGTTGATTATGTTGATTATGATGATAACACACCGTGGCCAGAAATGCCCGATGGTGGAGGGGCGACCCTAGAGTTAAAATCAATGCCAAGAGATAATTACCATTTTTCAAATTGGAAAGAATCACCAGGGTTTGGGACGCCAGGACAAATAAATAGCGTCACACTGAATACAAATAATGCAAATAATATAAATCCAAATCAATATTTTATTCTTAATTATCCCAACCCATTTAATCCAAATACAACAATTCGTTATCAATTACCGGTGCAATCAAATGTTTCTATCATAATTTATGACATAACGGGCAAAGAAATTCGACATTTGGTGAATGATGTTCAGGACGCAGGTTTTAATTCTGTTGTTTGGAATGCTACCAATGATTTAAGTCAGCCAGTAAGCGCAGGGATTTACCTATATCGAATTGCGGCTGAAGATTTTCAACAAGTGAAAAAAATGGTGTTTCTAAAATAATCTATATGGTTTCAAGTTTATCATTACGAATTAAAGAAAAAACTCGAGAACTTGGTTTTCAAAAAGTAGGGATTACAGATCCCGTATTTGATGAAAAGCAGAAAGAAGAATTAGAGGAATGGATTAGTAAGGGGCATCACGCTTCCATGGAATGGATTGTAAAACGAAAAGATGAACGAGGAAATGTTTTTGAATATTTTCCAGAAGTAAAATCTATAATATCTGTGGGAATGAATTATAACTCTGGCTTTTCTCAGGATGACTTAAAATCGGATTACAAAATCAGTCAATATGCTTGGGGAGACGATTATCATGATTATATGAAATCGAAGCTTTTTCATTTATTGGCATGGCTCAAAGAAGAAGTAAAGGATGTGAAAGGCATTGTTTGCGTGGACACATCTCCGCTTATGGAAAAACCCTTGGCACAAAAAGCAGGCTTGGGTTGGCAAGGAAAACACACCAATTTGATTACACGAGACTATGGGAGCTGGATTTTTTTAGGTGCGGTTTTATTAGATATTCCTTTGGATTACGATAAGCCTTTCATGGAAGATTTATGTGGATCTTGCACTGCTTGCCTTGATGCTTGTCCGACACACGCTTTAGAAGAAAATAAAATTGATGCTCGTAAATGTATTTCTTATTTATCTATTGAACATCGCGGTGATTTTCCAAAGCATCAAAATCAGCTAGATGATTGGATTTATGGATGCGATATTTGTCAAGATGTGTGCCCATGGAACCAAAAGTTTTCTGTGACGACAGATGTCTCTGCTTTCCAGCCTCGAAAAGATATTTTAGAATGGGCCAATGAAGATTGGCATCAAATGGATGAGGAAAACTTTCGACAACTATTCAAAAAATCTCCTGTCAAGCGAACCAAGTTTGTTGGCCTCAAAAGAAATATAGAGCAAAATCGATTAGGATAATTCAGCGTGAATCAATCGTTGCTTTCATCTCCAATTTTCCAAATCCCTTTTTCTGTAAATGCATTAATACTCTGTCTTTTCGCCTTATTAATTAAATTTGAATGAGAAATTTTATATTTTTTACCATATTCATTCAAGCTTATAATTGGATTTCCCTCTAAATAAGCAATCCGTTTATGGTAACTATTGCTTAAAGCTTTACCTATAATTTCTTCCATAACAGCCGTATTGTTCTCTGTATTGAATTCATCAAATGCCTCATAATATTTTTTTCTATCTACAAATTGAATATTGATAGGCACATATCCTTCTCGAATTAATAAATAATTATTTAAAACCCGGCCAATTCTTCCGTTACCATCAACAAACGGATGAATGGTTTCAAACTTTAAATGAAATAAGGCAATTCGTTTTATAATATGTTCTGTGGGAGTCGAATAATATTGAATAAACATTTCATCAATATTTTTAATAATTTGACTTGGATCGCAAGCAATATGAGTTCCAACGCGAACCCATTCATTTTCATTCCGAAATCGCCCTGCAATATCATCACGAATATTTGATATCAACATTTTATGCAATAAAAGGATGATATTTTGTTTTAGTTCCTCCTGTGTTGCTTTTGTCCAAATATACTCCACAACTCTAGCGAGATTTTTTGCTTCAAATAATTCTCTTTCAGAAATATATCGGTCTAAATCAATTTGTAATAAAATTTTATCCGTTTCACCCAAACTCAAAGTGCTATTTTCAATTGCATTTGAATTATAAACTTGCTCAGAAATTTCAGTTTCTCCAATAATCTGGAGCAATGAATCCTTTTTATAAGCCAAGTTATTAAATTGCTTACGCAATAATTCAATCCTTTTATAAATATTGAGCGTTTTAGCCATGGGAGATTTTATATCTTATTCACGATATTATCAATAAAAGAGTGAAAATCATATAAAATAGATAAATTTTAACGCTTATTAGTCCAAAACCGTTAAAACAATAAAATAAATAATGGTTTTTCACTCAATCCCATATTTTTAAGAACGAGTGAATGTGAGAGGATTATTTCTTAACGTTCAACCCGAACATTCACATCTCCAAGGCCGAGAGAGATTTCAATATCTAAGCTAAGAAAATCTGTATTCCAATTTTTGGATTTATATTTTTTATCGCTAACTTTTTTCAAGCCATTTATGTCAACAGATGCGAGAAAGGAATGATCAACGCTAAGCGTAATATTTACGTTTTTTGGTAAAACTAAATCTAAAGAGCCAAGACCAACACTGATTTCTAATTCTGCATTTTGTTTAAATTCGCCAGTTATATCTATATCCGCATCACCTAATCCAAGTTCAATTTCATAAGTATTTGCATTTAAATTTCCCAGTCCTACGCAGGAAAAGTCAGTCAATCCAATTTCAACGGAGACTTTTTCGCAGCGTATTTTATTGGGTTCAGATATTTTTACTTTTACATCACTCATTCCACATTCAAGCTCAAAATTTGAAATAGAAATATCTGTTAGATCTATATCCGCTTCACCTAGACCAAATTCTAGTTCTAATTCTGTTGGAATATCTTTAGGGAATTGAAAATCCATTTCATTTTTCACGCCATCAATATTGAGCTCATCCTTATTAAAAAATAAACCGATTCCTTCGTAATTATTTTCAAATTCTATTTCAAAATTTCCCACACCATTAGATTTTTCCATCGTAACAATAGGTTCACCTCTTTTTATAGAATAATATATTGAACCATCTAATTGATATGGCTTTTCATTGGCAGATAGGTGAAGTGTCCCAAGTCCAAACTCAATTTCGGTTTCAAGACGTTCAATGTCCTCCATGGAATAATGATAATAATCTTTAATGGCAGTAGGTTCGTCCTGTCCAAAACACATCAAAAATAAAATTGGAATGATAATAATTTGTTTCATAGTTGCCTCAAAAGTTGAAGTTAAACCGAACGGTCGTTTCAAGATAATCCGAACCATCTAATGGTTTCGCCACATTAAATCCAATTCCAATTCCATCGTCAGATTCTGTCCCAATACCGAATCCAACAGATGAAATAAACGAAGAGCTTCGTTTATTTAAATCATCACTTTGGATAAAAAATGCATCAGAGTCAAAGGCAATTCCCGTATCATAGAATAATTTGAAAAATAGATCACCATCAGTAAAATTAGGCGTCATAATAAATTCTACATTCGATTGTATCATGTGATCTCCAATTTGTGTTTTATATGGATAAGCAGATACAGATCCAATGCCACCGATACCAAATTTGCGGAAGGGATGCAATCGTCCATTTGAAAGTCCAAGAAGCATTTGATTCCTTAAGACAAGCCCTGGCGAAAATTCCCAATGAAGACGTGTCATAATAAGCAATCGTTTTCTTAGATCTGATGTATTAATCCCATTTTTATTTAACCAATATACATTATCCCCATCATCGGTTTTTTGATAAGCCTCACCCTGTAAGAGCAGGGAATATCCCGTTTTTAATGGATGATATTTTTCAGATTGAAAAGCTAAAGTCCCTTTATAAGAACCTACCGTTGATTGATATTGAACATGAGGGTTAGATCGAAGTGTTCGGTTTTTTTCAGACAGACTCCACATCGAATAATCAACAGGAATCGAATCTTGTTGAGCATCCGACGTAAAAACTTTTACTTTTAAGCGATTAAGATCCAAAGCAAAGCCTAATTCCCACCCTTGTTCATCCCAGCGATCATAAAAATCTTGCCGAGCGAAAAAACTAGTGAGCGTATTTTCCGCTTCTTTAAGGCGATATTCATCGTCGGATACAGCTTCTTTGAAAGCCGAAGCATATAAAATGAAAAAACGATTTTTGAAAAATGACTTCTCAAAACTAATTCGACCAGAAAAATCGTTGGGTGCGGTTCGATAAGCTGTGGAAATACTAAGCCTGAAAGGAGAGCGATCCCCATGGTCATAATCATGATTAAAAAATGTGAGCCGTGCGCCTTCATTCCGATTATAAACGAAAAAATTATAATTTGGATGAATCCACCCTTTTCGTAACCATTCTGACTTATTCTTTAATTCAAATATAGTGTGTTTTTTTGTTTGGGCAGAATCAGTAAAGATTTCGCGATAAACTAATCCCTCGTTTAAATTTGCTTCTTTAATTTTTCCCGTTACAACTGCTCCTTCATGAATTTGAACTGTGCCACCCATTACAACAATTTCACTATTGATGATAGCAGTGGCACCAATCGTAACATCGCCACCCAAGACCATAATTGTATTATTGGTCTCGCCATAAACAAATAAATCTCCACCAATAATTCTAATTCTATCATTGATAACCTCTGTTGTATCAATGATATGATCGGAATAAAATTTCATTTCATTTCGCACAAGTGATTGATTTTCAGCGTCTTTATTGGAAGCAAATCCAAAGCTAAACAACAGCATAAAAGTGAGCAAAAGATGTGTGTATTTTTTCATAGTTAATCCTTATTTATTTGAATGTTACCCGATTCCCCAATTTGTATTTTACATGAATACAATCCTTCAAAAAGTGTCGCTTTCGCTTTTAGATATCCATCTTCAGTTATTCTATTTAATTCAAAATTTGAATCAATAGGATTTTGCCCATCCCACCCAGAATGATAAAGAAGAATAGAAGTTGAAAAATTTTCTGGAAGTGTCAGTTTAACATTTCCCACTAAACTTTTTAAATCTATAGAATGGTCTTTTATTTTCTTGTCATATTTTTTTTCAATAGAAATATCACCTGCTTGATTAACAGCCCTAATCCCTCCATAAATATTTTCGCCATAAATATTTCCGCCAGTCGTGGAGCAATCTATTAAACCATAAACTTCATCTAATTCAATATCGCCACTAGCCGTTTTAGCCACTACATTCCCTGTTAGATTTTGAATTCCTAATTCACCTCCAGAGCTCTGAAGTTTTGTATTTCCATTGATGTCACGAATATGAATATCGCCTCCCATTGTAGATGCGGATAAATAATTTCCCTCAAAGTTAGAGATCCCAATTAACCCGCCAAGTGTTGAGACCTCAGCATTTCCAACTATACGAGAAAGATTAATATCACCACCAGCCGTTTTAGCCAAAAGTTTTCCTTCAATATATTTTAATTTCACATCGCCACCTTTTGTTAAAACCGTAAATCGACCTTCCCCATCTTTAAAATCAATATTACCGCCTGCTGTTTTAAAAAGTCCTTTTCCATTTATTTGCTTTAAATCAATATCACCACCAGCCGTTATTAACTCCAATTCTCCTTGAAGCTTTTCACCTGTGATATCTCCACCTAAGGATTTCATTTGTAAATTTGTCATGATTGGAATATTTAAGGCCAAATCAAACGTCATTCTACCAGGTTGATTTTTTGGCCCAATAATTTGAATAATATTTTCAGACGAATCATGTTGAACCAGAATTTGATATTTATGGATAACTTTTTTTGCTTTTTTTTCTGAATTGGTTTTTATTGTTGTTTGTATCTCAGCGCTTAATCCTCTATCCGAATGACCCTTAAGCGTCATATCGCCAATAAAATTTTTAACAATAACCGTATATTTCCCGTCATTAAGAACGTCATCAAATTCGTATTTCTCTGTATATCGATATCGATTTTTACGTTCTTGCTCAAAAGAATCAAATATGGTTTGAGAAAAAAGAAAGGAAAACAAAGTGCTAAATAGAAAAAAATGTTTCATTATATCTCCGGCGATAGCTGACCATTATTTAAATCTTCGAAATCAGCCAAAATACTTTCAGCCCTTGCTCGAATAAACGCATTTTTTTCCATAATCCGAATGACTTGAAGTGCAGGAATCATTTCGGCTGTAGGGTGAGCTTCTAAAATATCCATAGCACTCAATCGAACTGCCGAATTCTTATCTTCTAAAATTGTTTTTACACAAGCGTCAATCAAAAGCGCGTTCACAGAATAAGATTGTAACATTTTAGCCGATTTTAATCGCACTCCCGGATTGGGGTCCGAAAGCATAGAGGAGATCAAAACCATTTGTCCTTTTTCTTCTAATCGAGTTTGTTTTAGTAAATTAACCGCCTTAATGCGTTTCCCTAGATTTTCGTCATTCAGCAAAAGATAAAACAGAATATCTCGAATTAAATCATCTTTCAAATCTCCAGAATATTCCATCTTGTTTGACGCATGGACGGCAAAATGAATTGGATTATTTTCGTCCTCATTTAATTTAATATCAATATTTGTCAGCAATCCATCATTCATTAGCTGAAGAATATCCAAGGAATTATTGTCAGATTCTGGTGCGCTAGATACAAATGTTTTCCCTATAAAAAAAGATAGAATAATTGCAAATATGCTCATCCAAACCGGCTGTTTTACTTGAATGATTTTATTAATTGTTGGAATCGCAGGATGATATGAATCACTTTTTTGGGATGAAATGGATTCAATTTTATTTCTGAGAGAAAACCGCTGAGCGTTTAAATAACCCTTTGAAACAGGTTGCGTTTGTGAATCATTTGCTAATTTTAAAGTTGATTGATATTCAGAAACCCATTTTTTTAAGGATTTATCCTTCGTCATTTCAAGTTCAAAATCGGATTTTTCATTTGAATCTAAAGTATCCAAAACATAGAGCACGGCTTGTTCTTTGAGTAAATCCTTCATAGTCGATTTCTTCCATATTGATATTCTTTTAATCCAAAACGCATTTTTTCCATGGCACGGAAAAGATATTTTTTAATTGTTCCTGATGAAATATTCATCATATCAGAGATTTCACGAATTTTCAACCCTTGAAAATGTTTTAAAATAAATACTGTTTTTTGCTGTTTTGGAAGCGCCATTAAAATTTGATTAATTCGTTCAGATACTTCCGTATCTGGTTGAGGTTGCGCTGAAATAGATTCAACGGGGTTGGGCAATTCACGAGAAGATTCTTGAATAGTTATTTTTTCTTCTTTTCGTTGATGATTTAAAAAAGCATTAACCATAATACGATAAAGCCAAGTATAGAAGGAGCTTTCCATTCGAAAACTCTCAATATTTTTATAGGCCTTTAGGAAGACTTCTTGATATAAATCTTCTGCATCTTGCCGGTGTCGTGTCAGTTGGAGCGCTAATGTCATTATTTTTTCATCGTGGTATGCCACCAGTGCGTGAAACGCTTCAGCATTTCCCGTTTTTGCATCCAGAATAAGATCTTGTACTTTAGGCTTCACAATGAGGCTGTTTTACTCTATTTGACATAATAAATGAAAAAAGGTTGTCAATTAATTTTCAGAGAATGAAAATTACATATTATTATACTGGTTCAATAACGATTGATAAGAACAAAAAAGCCTCCAAAACTTGGAGGCTTTTTATAGTTCTTAGTTATTTGGCAGATTATAAACCCGTTTCTCCGATTGTCTTTTCCACCGCTTCCAGGGTATTATTAAGCTCAGCCTGTTCTTCTGATGTGAGATCAAATTCTAAAACCTTTTCAACTCCACCAGCGCCAATGACACTAGGCACTCCAATAAAATAGCCCTCCACACCAAATTCACCTTCACAAAGCGAGGCACATGGAATCACGCGTTTTTTATCACGAAGATAAGATTCAGCCATTTCGATGGCAGATTGAGCGGGTGCATAAAAAGCCGATCCATTTCCAAATAATTTGACAATTTCACCGCCAGCAACACGGGTCCGATCTTCAATCGCTTTTAAGCGTTCACTGGAAATCAATGCAGTAACAGGGACACCACCAACTGTAGCTAATCTTGTAATGGGAACCATTGTGTCGCCGTGTCCACCCAAAACCATACACGTAACATCTTGCACAGAAAAGCCTGTTTCCATTGCAATAAAAGCACGGAAACGCCCACTATCTAAAGCACCGGCCATTCCCACAACTTTGTTTTTTGCAAAACCCGATACTTTATGAAAAGCATAAACCATCGCATCTAATGGATTCGAAATCACAATCACAAAAGCATTCGGTGCATGCTTCTTGACATTTTCGGCTACATCTTTCATAATACCAAGATTAATTCCAAGCAGATCTTCTCTGTCCATACCTGGTTTCCTTGGAATGCCTGCTGTAATGATAATGACATCAGAATCAGCAATATCTTTATAATCTGATGATCCAGTAATGGTAACGTCATAACCATCGTGAGGGCGAAGTTGCATAAGGTCTAAAGCTTTCCCTTTAACCATACCTTCCGCTTTTGGAATATCAAAGATAATGACGTCGCCTAATTCTTTTTGCGCTGCCAATAGCGCTAAGTTTCCACCAATTTGTCCCCCACCAATTAGGGATATTTTGTTTTTAGCCATAAAAATTCTCCATTTAGTTATACTTGAAATTACAAAAACAAGATAACATTGCCTTGAAATAAAAAACCCTCTACTTCTTAGAAGTAGAGGGTTTTTATGTGTATTAAATTATTGTAGGAATTAGTTTGGTAAAATTACGCTCACTATTTTGCGGCCACGTGCTTTTTTCCCAAATTTTACTGTGCCGTCTGCTATGGCAAAAAGACTATCATCATTTGCTCTTTTTACATTTGCGCCAGGATGAATTTTGGTTCCACGTTGTTTTAGAATAATTCCACCAGAGAGGATAGACTGTCCGTCCGCTACTTTAACACCAAGGCGTTGTGCATTTGAATCTCGACCATTCCGGGAACTTCCTTGTCCTTTCTTATGAGCCATAATTAAGCCTCTTTCTTTTTTTCTTTAGCAGGTTTTGTTTCTGCTTTTGCTTTTTTAGCAGGTGCTTTTTTCTTTGCAGCTGCCTTCAATTGAATTTTATTCACTTCTACTTCGGTAAAATGCTGCCGATGTCCATTTTTTCTTTGATAGCCTTTACGACGTTTCTTTTTATAAATCAGGACTTTTCTTTCTCTTCCATGCTCAAGAACTGTTCCTGTGACTGTGGCTTTTGCAACAGTGGGAGAGCCAAACTGGGTGGACTTCCCATCATTAAAAAGAAGCACCTTATCGAAAGTGACTTTATCACCAGCTGCATTGTCCATTTTTGGAATGCGAAGTGTTCGGCCTTCGACCGCTTTGAATTGTTTACCTAATATAGTTACGATTGCATACATTTTGTTTCTCCATAAAGCCGACAAATTTACGTGGAAGCATTATCCTTATCAAGTTCATTTGTGACTTCTGTATTATTTTTAACATTAAAAAACCGAAATTCATCTAAAAATATATCATGATTTTCTACAATCTTTAAATGAACAAAGTTTTGCCACATTAGACCTCGTAAAATGTGTTTTTTCTCTTCTGTCATATATTTTGCGTTATCGGGGTGTAATTCCAACCTTAATCGCAAATCTCGGTGTTTAGATTTATATCGTCTAAGCCAATGATCTATACGAGTAATAAGCGTTTCTCGCGATACGATTCTTCCACCACCACGACACGTAGGGCATTCATCGCTCATAGAATCAATCAAGCTTAATCGGATTCGTTGACGCGTCATTTCTAATAGCCCAAATTCTGTAATAGGCGCAACTGCAACTTTTGCGCGATCCTTTCGAAGCTCTTTTCGCAATTCATTATATACTTTTTTACGATTTTCTTCGCGCTTCATATCAATGAAGTCAATCACGATTAAACCGGATAAATCACGCAATCGTAAAGAACGAGCTACGCCCCTTGCTGCTTCCAGGTTAATTTTGAGAGAATTTTCTTCATGAAGCTTTTTTCCAACAAATCTTCCGCTATTTACATCGACCACAACCATTGCTTCTGTTTTTTCAATAATCAAATACGCGCCACTTTTGAGCCAAACTTTGGGACGGAGCAGTTTATCTATTTCATGTTCAATACCAAAACTTTCAAATAGAGGCACTTTGAGTTTATAATACTCTAATCTGTCGCAGAGACCTGGTGATGTCTCTTCTAAATAGCGTTGGGTTTTGCGGAAAAGTTTTTTGGAGTCAATGATAATTTTTCCAATATCAGGCGTGAGCAAATCACGAACAACACTGGAAGCTGTTTCTAAATCCTCATAAATGATCACTGGTGCTTCGCCACGGCTACCTTTTTGCTCCATTTTTTCCCAGTTATCAATGAGCATATTAAAGTCATTGGTAATATGTTCTTCACTTTTTCCTTCTGCGACGGTTCGGATAATAATACCCACATCTTTTTTGCGTAAGGATTGGGCAATTTGTTTCAATCGCCGCCGTTCATATTTATCCCAGATTTTTTTAGAAATACCAATATAATTTTCGCCAGGGACCAAAACCAATAAACGCCCCGGTAAAGCCACTTCAGTTGTTACGCGTGGTCCTTTTCCAGCAAAGGGCTCTTTAATCACTTGCACATATATTTCCTGTCCAGTTCTTAAATCGACAGAAATATCACCTGAGTGATGGTTCTTTTTTTTGCTTTTTCTACCGTCATCAATCTCAGCGAGATAATCGTTGTTTTCGATTTCAGAAAACGGGAGGAACGCATTTAAATCGTATCCAATATCAACAAAAGCCGCCTGCATGCCCGGGAGGACATTTTCCACTTTTCCTTTGTAAATATTTCCCACCATTCGCTGTTTATCTTGTTGTTCAATATAAACCTCGACAAGCCGGCCATCTTCTTGGATTGCAATCCGAGTATCGCCCATGCTTTCATTGATAAATACTTCTTTCTTCATAATTTTTCCTATATATTTTAACTGGCATGCCTCCCACCATTGCTCAATAATAAGCAGTGGATTAACGGGTAAGCGCTAACCAGAATGTTACTTAACTTTGTTATGATGAGGGATTATAGAAGGAAGGAAATCGGTTCATGTGCCCATTAGGGGCGATAAAAAGGATGCCTGTGCCGTCAAAAAAAGGTTCGAAACTTTAACATCTTTCTAAACCCATCAACCCAAGAAGATACGGGAGAATGTTCATACATTACAAGAAATACCTTTTTCTTGGACTTAGGCCAAGACTTAAGTAATATTCTTGGTCGTGATTTGAGCCGTATTGCTGCGACAGATTAAATAATAGCTAAAAGGGTGATGCAGCCGGCTCTCAATGCTGGCTTTTTTTATGCAAAATTTCAAAAAATCTCTAAACGAACGAATACTTATAATGGATGGGGCCATGGGCACCCAAATCCAATCCTTCCATCTAAAGGAAGCAGATTTTCGTGGGGAGCGATTTAAGGATTTTCCAAAAGCATTGATGGGAAACAATGATTTACTTTCACTGACACAACCCCAAATCATTGAAAAAATCCATGACAATTATTTGTCCGTTGGGGCAGATATTATTGGAACCAATACTTTCAATGCCAACGCAATTAGTATGGCAGATTATGGTATGGAAGATTTAGTTTATGACTTGAATCTTGCTTCTGCAAAAATTGCAAGAAAATCTGCAGATAAATTTATAGATCATAATCGCCCTCGCTTTGTTTGCGGAGCAATGGGACCCACCAGTCGAACTGCCACTTTAAGTCCAGATGTAAATCGAGCTGAGTTTCGGAATATTTCCTTTGATGCACTTGCAGAAGCTTATCACGAGCAAGCTCGGGGGCTTTTGGATGGAGGCGTTGATATTTTGATTATCGAAACCGTTTTTGATACGCTTAATTGCAAAGCTGGTATTTATGCCGTTAAAACCATTCTCGAAGAGAGAAACGTCCAAATCCCTTTGATGGTTTCAGGGACCATAGTGGATGCAAGCGGACGAACACTTTCCGGACAAACTGTGGATGCTTTTTGGGCATCGATTCGTCACGGGAACCTTGCAAGCGTCGGTTTAAATTGTGCTTTGGGCGCAGAAGAAATTCGCCCTCATTTAGACGCTATTTCCTCTTTAGCATCTATTCCTACATTTGTTTATCCAAACGCGGGTTTGCCAAACGAACTGGGCGAATATGATGAATCTCCCGAATCTATGGCAAAAACCATCAAAGAATTTGCCACAGCAGGAATGGTCAATATGGTTGGCGGCTGTTGTGGGACATCTCCAGATCACATTCGCGCCATCAAAAAATCGGTAGAAGGAATTCCACCAAGGAAGATTCCAAAGCCATCGCCATATATGCAATTAAGTGGTTTAGAACCCTTTAGACTTTTCTCTGGAAGCAATTTCATTAATATTGGCGAACGAACAAATGTAGCAGGTTCGGCAAAATTCAAACGCCTGATATTGAATGAGCAATATGAAGAAGCCCTGTCCGTAGCAAAACAGCAAATTGACAATGGAGCACAAATTATTGACATCAACATGGACGACGGATTATTGGACTCTAAAAATGCCATGGAAACATTCTTCCGTATGGTTGCCTCTGAACCGGATATTGCTCGTGTGCCAATTATGATTGATTCATCTAATTGGGATGTAATTGAAATAGGATTAAAAAACCTTCAAGGAAAAGGCATTGTCAATTCTATTTCTATGAAAGATGGGGAAGCATTATTTTTGGAAAGAGCAAATAAAATTCTAAAATATGGCGCAGCCGTGGTTGTAATGGCTTTTGATGAAGATGGCCAAGCTGATTCGTACGAGCGGAAAGTAGATATTTGTACGAGAGCCTATCAATTATTGGTTCATCAAGTAGGCTTTCCTCCAGAAGATATCATTTTTGATCCCAATATTTTTGCTATTGCAACAGGCATCGAAGCACATAATGAATATGCAATGGATTATCTCAAAGCAACAAAAAAGATAAAAGAAACGCTTCCGGGTGTTCATATTAGCGGTGGATTGAGCAATCTTTCTTTTTCCTTTCGTGGGAACAATGGCATCCGTGAAGCGATGCATTCGTGTTTTTTATATCACGCTGTTCAGGTTGGAATGGATATGGGCATTGTAAACGCAGGGCAGTTGGCTATTTATTCTGATTTAGACTCTGATTTAATTGCTCGCGTAGAAGATGTAATTTTTAATCGGAGAGTAGATGCAACAGACCGTCTTTTGGAAGTGGCAGAATCTGTTGTGGGGATGAAAAAAAAGGATGAAGTTGATTTATCTTGGCGCAATAAAACGGTTGAAGAAAGAATTTCCCATGCGCTTGTCGATGGGAATATGACTTTTATTGAAAAAGATACGGAAGAAGCTCGACAAAATTTTTCTCAAGCTTTGGAAGTGATTGAAGGGCCATTAATGGATGGAATGACAATCGTGGGTGATTTATTTGGGGAAGGGAAAATGTTTTTACCTCAAGTGATTAAATCTGCACGCGTTATGAAAAAAGCCGTCGCAATTTTAGAACCATTTATCGATGATGAAAAACAGGGCGTTACGGCAAAAGGAACCATACTGATGGCAACAGTCAAGGGCGATGTCCATGATATTGGTAAAAATATTGTTAGTGTAGTTTTGGGCTGTAATGGGTACGAGATTATCGATTTAGGCGTGATGGTTCCTGCGAATAAAATTTTAGAGAGAGCACAAAAAGAAAATGTAAATATGATTGGTTTATCTGGATTGATTACGCCAAGCTTGGATGAAATGGTTCATGTGGCAAAAGAAATGGAAAGAGAAAAAATGGATATTCCACTATTGATTGGTGGTGCAACCACAAGCAAAAAGCATACGGCAATCAAAATTGATGAACACTACACAGCAAGCACTGTTTATATTCCAGATGCTTCTCGAGCGGTTGGTGTGGTTAGACAATTATTATCCAAAGATAAAAATCAAATTTTTACTCAAAAAATTTCAGAAGAATACGCCTCAATTAGGGAAGGGCTTACCCATGTCAAGCGCTCTTTATTATCTTCAGAAGAAGCACAAAACCGTAAATATGCCATTGATTGGAATCAATATACTCCTCCAAAACCCACGGAGACTGGCATCACTATTTTTGAAGATTATCCTTTGGAAAGTTTGGTGGACTATATTGATTGGTCTCCCTTTTTCCATGCTTGGGAACTTAAAGGCGTTTATCCCAAAATACTTTCCAGCAAAAAATTTGGAAAAGAAGCACAAAATGTTTTTGATGATGGGCGCAAATTATTAGATAAAATTGTTTTAGAAAAATGGCTTAAAGCAAAAGCTGTTTTTGCAATTTATCCCGCTTTTGCAAAAGATGAATCTATTTTTATTGAGGGTCATCAATTCCGATTCCCGCGACAATTAATTGATAAAGGGGTAAATACTCCGAATTATTGTTTGGCTGATTTCATTGGGCCAGAAAATGATTATTTAGGAACATTTGCTGTAACGACAGGTCATGGATTGGAAAATATCATTGCAAAATATGAAAAAGATAAAGATGATTATCATGTGATTATGGCTAAAATTTTGGCAGACCGATTAGCCGAAGCGTTTGCGGAACATCTTCATCAGCGAATTAGGAAAGAATTTTGGGCTTACGGCAAAGACGAAAAATTAAGTAATGAAGGTTTGATCCGAGAACAATATCAAGGCATTCGCCCTGCTCCCGGTTATCCATCCTGCCCAAATCACGAAGATAAAGATATTATCTGGGATATATTAAATGTAGAAAAAAATGTTGGTATTTCCTTAACGGAATCTCACGCCATGTTCCCAACGGCCTCTGTGTGTGGTTGGTATTTTTCTCATCCAGATGCCAAATATTTTTCTGTAGCGCATTCAAACGTTAGCTAAGGTGTTATAGTTAAATGAAAATCCTAAAATTTGGAGGCACATCTATTAATACGCCTGAAAAAGTGGCGCATGTGGTCCGTCTCATTGCACTAGAACACCCATGCGGTGTCGTTGTTTCTGCTTTTGGTGGTGTAACAGATCAATTGATTAGGCTTATCAATCTTGCGGAAAGTGGATTAGATTATAGTGAAGTATTAAATACTTTACTGGGTAGACATTTGGGAACGGTTAGCGGGCTTCAACTTTCGACCAATCTAGATTCGATACAAAAAGCTTTTCAAACGATTAGAGATGAATTACAGCAATCATTAAAAATCATTTCTGATCAGAAACAGGGAACGCCCAAACTAAAGGATGCAATTCTAAGTGTTGGTGAACGATTTTCTGCGATTATTATTAATGAAGCATGTATTAAACACGGATTAAATACAAGATATTTAGATGCAAGAAAAGTCATTGTAACAGATGATTATTTTGGAAGCGCTTTTGTTCATTATCAAAAATCGTATGATAATATTCGGAACGAATGGACAGATAAATCAAAAACTCGAATTATCACAGGATTTATAGGAGCAACTGAATCTGGAGATACGACCACATTTGGAAGAAGCGGATCCGATTATACAGCTTCTATTTTTGGAGCAGCGCTTAATGCAGATGAAATTGAAATTTGGACGGATGTAAATGGTATCTTATCTGCAGATCCCAATGTGGTTCCGAACGCCAAAACTATTTCACATATTACTTATGAAGAAGCAATGGAATTGGCTCATGCTGGGGCAAAGGTTATTTTTCCACCCACCATGATTCCAGCTTTATATAAATCAATTCCTATTCGGATTAAAAACACGTTTGAACCAGAAAACCCAGGAACGGTTATTACAAAAGATAGAACATTGGGGAGCCATTTTGCTGTTGGGATTTCTTCTCTTTATAACATTACACTTATACGTTTTCAAGGCGCGGGGATGGTGGGAAGATATGGCGTTATTGGTCGTGTGTTTGAAGTATTAGCCAATCAGAAAATTAATATTATCCTTGTTTCGCAGGTGTTCAGTGAACATTCAATTTGTTTTGCCATTCGGCCAGAAGAAGTTTCTTTAGCCCAGTCTTTATTGAATAATGAATTTGCGCTTGAATTAAAAAACAAATTTATTGATTCCATTAAGATTGAATCTGATTTATCTCTGATTGCGGTGGTTGGAGAAGGAATGCGCCATACACCGGGAATTTCCGGAAAGTTATTTAGTATTTTAGGCAAACAGAATGTGAATCTCATTGCTATTGCTCAAGGGTCTTCTGAGAGAAATATTTCTTTTATTATTAAAAATGAAGAAGTGAAATCGGCTATTCGTTCTTTGCATAATTATATCTTTAGCGACCACACAAAAATAAATGTTTTCATAGTTGGCGTTGGATTGGTCGGGTCTGATTTAATTCGATTAATCCCAGATCAACCATTTATAAATATTTGCGGAATAATGAACAGTCATAAAATGATTTTAAATCATGATGGACTTAACTCAAACAATTATTTAGAAAAACTCAAAGATGGAGAAGTCGCCGATATTGATATTTTTATTTCTAAAGCATCCCAAACACACCATGCTGTTTTTGTTGATGTAACATCATCATCATCTATTGCAGAAAAAACCGCAGACATTCTCCAAAAAGGTATTTCTGTTGTATCAGCCAGTAAATTAGCCAATAGCATGAATCAGGATTATTATAATTTGATTCGTCAGAATGAAAAACAAGGACAATCCACATTTAAGTATGAAACAAATGTTGGGGCAGGGCTTCCCATCATTGAAACGTTGCAAACATTATTGAGCACAGGCGATGTTATTGAAAAAATTGAAGGCATTATGTCGGGGACGTTGAGCTATTTATTCAGTCAATTCGACGGGTCTATTCCCTTCAGTGAATTGGTCAAAAAGGCGAGAGTCCAAGGGTACACTGAACCGGATCCGAGAGATGATTTAAATGGAATGGATGTGGGAAGAAAAATTCTCATTTTAGCGAGAGAAACTGGTGCCGAACTGGAAATCAATGATGTTTCTATTCAAAATTTAATTCCCGAAGAATTAAACCCAACATTATCTATTAATGACTTTATAAATCAGTTATCTCAATTTGATGACCAATTTTTAAATACGTTTACATCAGCCAAATTTCAAAATAAAAGGTTAAGATATATTGCAACATGGGATGGACAAAAAGCGGTTGTTGAATTGAAAGCAGTTGGTGAAGACAATCCATTTTATCATCAGAATGGAAGAGAGAATTTTATTGTATTTACAACAAAAAGATATAAAGATAGTCCTATGATTATTAAGGGACATGGCGCGGGAGCTGAAGTCACTGCTGCTGGAGTATTAGGAGATATTTTAAAATGTCAGTAGAAAAAAATATTAAAGTCAGCGTTTTGGGTGCCACTGGAATGGTGGGACAAAATTGTTTACGATTATTAAAAAATCATCCATGGTTTCAAGTGATAGATGTGGCTGCTTCTCAGCGATCATCCGGCAAAACATACAAGGATGCTGTAGAAGGTAAATGGCATATGGAGACAGATATTCCCCATGATGTTTCAAATCTAATTGTTCGGAATGTGCATGATTTTGATTCAATCCCTGACGATGTAACCTGTGTATTCTCTGCTTTAGATTTGAACGAAAAAGAAGAGACTCGAAACTTTGAATTTGGATATGCTCAAAAAGGATATGCTGTGATTTCTACAAGTTCGGCAAATCGACAAACAGATGATGTTCCCATGATTATTCCCGAAATTAATGCAGATCATACTGATGTTATTCCCTTCCAACAGAAGAATCGAGATTTACCAAGCTCTGGATTTGTGGCTGTTAAACCCAACTGTTCCATCCAATCTTATGTTGTTGTTTTAGAAGCTTTAAAACAAGCGGGGTTTCCAGTAGATCGTGCCCAGGTAACTACACTTCAAGCATTGTCGGGCGCTGGTTACAAAGCATTAAGCAATTTAGCGTTACAAGATAATGTGGTTCCTTATATTGCCGGCGAAGAAGAAAAAACTGAAAAAGAACCATTAAAAATATTTGGTAACGTTACAGAAGACGGAATTATTCAAGCCACTAATCTTAATATTAACGCAGTGTGCACCCGAGTTCCAGTTGTGGATGGACATACAGCTGTTGTCCATATTGGCTTCTTAGATGAAGTGCCATCGTTGGATGAATTCAAATCTATCTTATCTTCATTTACTCTGGAGCCACAATTATTAAATTTACCATCAGCTCTAAACCGACCTATTATTGTTTTGGATGATAACGCTCGCCCTCAGCCTAAATTAGATCGGAATTCCGGAGAAGGAATGGCGATATCAGTAGGTAGAATTGCCGAAGATACATTTTTTGATTTTCGATTTATTGGATTATCTCATAATACAGTTCGTGGTGCATCTGGTGGTGCCATATTAATGGCTGAATTATTAACTGAAAAAGGGTTTATTTCATGAACGAATCCATTAAAGTAAAAGGAAATGCCTCTGTTGCCAACGTATCCTGTGGATTTGATTGTATTGGTTATGCTATTTCTAATCCAGGAGATATTATAACATTATCTAAAAAAGAGACACCTGGCATTGACATTTCCATATCAGGTTTTGGTTCTGATTCTATCCCCTGTAATTCAGAAAGTAATACCGGTGGCAAAGCAATTTTATCTTTGCTTGAATCTTTAAAGAGTGACCAAGGATTTAAGCTTCATATAAAAAAAGGCATTCCACCGGGGAGCGGAATTGGTTCTAGTTCTGCCAGTGCGGCGGCAGCTGTTTTTGGAGCAAATGAACTATTGGGAAATCCATTATCCCTTGATGAATTACTGATTCATGGTATGGCAGGAGAAGCGGTTGCTTCTGGTGGGTTTCATGCGGATAATATTGCACCCGCACTTTTTGGGGGTATCATTTTAGTTCGGAGTTATGCCCCATTAGATATTTTAAATTTACCCGTTCCGAAGAATTTGTTTAGTACGGTCGTTTTACCAGATATGACGATTAACACAAAGGAAGCGAGAGAAATTCTTCCTACAAATGTCCCATTAAAAAATGCGATTGAACAAGCAGGAAATTTATCCGGGTTTACTTTAGGTCTCCATGAGTCTGATTTTGATTTATTAGGCCGTTCCATGGTTGATCATTTTGCCGAACCTTATAGAGCCAAGCTCATTCCTGGATATGACACTGTTAGAGACTCCGCATTAGATGCAGGTGCGATTGGATGTGGTATATCTGGATCGGGACCGGCTGTTTTTGCCTTATCCAATTCATTAAAACAGGCCAATATAATTGGAGAAAAAATGGCGGATAAATTTGAAAAGTTAGGGTTGGCGAGTCAAGTATATTGTTCAAGTATACATACAAAATCACCCAAAATACTGGAGTAAATTTTGCGATTTTATAGTACAAATAATCAATCTCATTTTGTAGGGTTTCAAGAAGCTTTATTTCAAGGATTAGCGCCGGATGGTGGATTATATTTACCGGAAAGTCTTCCAGAAATTTGGGACAAAATTGCATTAGGCACATTTTCCTATCCTGAATTAGCCTATGAAATATTACATCCATTTGTTCAAAAGGAAATATCTAAATCAGCTCTAATAGATATTTGTGAAAAAGCATTTTCATTTGATGTCCCTATTATAAATATCAAAGATCATAATTTCTTATTAGAGTTATTTCATGGGCCAACATGCGCTTTCAAAGATTTTGCTGCTCGTTTTATGAGCAGAACAATGGAATATTTTTTACAATTTGAGCAAAAAGAATTAACGGTACTTGTAGCCACATCTGGTGACACAGGAAGCGCTGTTGCAAGCGGATTCCACAATGTGGCTGGTATTCACGTTGTTATTTTATACCCAAAAGGGCGTGTAAGTCCAACTCAAGAAAACCAATTAACGTCACTGGGTGGAAATATTACAGCTCTAGAAATTGCTGGAAGTTTTGATGATTGCCAATTAATGGTTAAAAAGGCATTTCAAGATAAGGACTTAAATGAATCAATTAATTTGAGTTCTGCCAATTCCATAAATATTGCACGGCTACTCCCCCAAAGTATTTATTATTTCTGGGCACATAAACATATAAGTAAAAATGAACCAATCATTATAAGTGTTCCATCTGGGAATTTTGGAAATCTAACAGGCGGGCTTTTTGCTAAAAAAATGGGATTGCCTGTTGAAAAGTTTATTGCATCCACAAATAAAAATGATGTTGTCCCAGAATACTTGAAGTCAGGTCAATTTCAACCTAGACCATCTGTTCATACTTTATCGAATGCGATGGATGTAGGAGACCCAAGCAACTTATCACGTATCCAAAAGTTATATAAACATGATTTAACTAGCTTAAGAAATGATATAGCGGGTTATGCTTATTCAGATGATGAAACGATTAATTCAATTTCAAAAACTTTTTCTGAGAATCAAACTATTTTAGACCCACATACAGCTATTGGATATGCCGGGTTATTAGATTATAAAAAAGAATTTAAGAGTACGGCTGCAGGAGTCGTTCTTTCTACAGCGCATCCAGCAAAATTTATTGAAACAGTTGAACCTGCTATCGGAGAAAAAATTCCTATACCTAATCGATTACAGTCTTTCATGGGAAGAAAAACGCAAAAGATAGAAATGGCAAATCGAATGTCGGATGTAAAAGAATTTCTACTCACTGCTTAATTAGATAAAAAGGCATCACCATGAAGAGAGATACAAAAATTGTTAGGGGAAAAATACAGCCAGACCCAACCACAGGAGCCATTATACCTCCTATTTATCAAACAGCAACATATGCCTTAGAAAAAGTGGGGAAAGATAAAGGATTTGATTATACGCGATCTGCTAATCCAACCCGACAAACAATGGAAGAATATTTAGCTTTGATCGAAGGCGGACAGTTTGGCATTGCTTTTTCTAGTGGAATGGCCACAGTTGATAGTTGTTTAAAACTTTTAAAATCAGGCGACCATATTATTTGCTCCGATGATGTTTATGGTGGCGTCTCCCGCCATTTTAATCAAATCCTAAACAATTATAATCTTGAATTCACATATGTGGATTCACAAAATGTTTCCAATATAGAAGCAGCCATTCAAACAAATACAAAAATGATTTGGATAGAAACGCCCACAAATCCACTCTTAAAAATCACAGATTTGGAAGCAGTAGGCAAAATCGCAAAATCACATAATATCCTTTTTGGTGTGGATTCAACTTTTGCAACACCTGTGTTTTTACGCCCATTAGAATTTGGCGCAGATTTGGTCATGCATAGCACGACTAAATATTTAAGTGGTCATAATCAACTCATTGGCGGAATCGTTATTACAGATCGGGAAGATTTATTTGATTCATTAAAATTTATCCAAAAAACCGTTGGCGCTGTCCCTGGCCCCTTTGACTGCTGGCTCACAATTCTTGGACTAAAAACGTTGAGTCTACGAATGAAGAAACATGATGAAAATGGGCGAGTGATCGCAAAATATCTTGAATCTCATCCTAAGGTTGAAAAGGTGCTTTATCCTGGTTTGGAATCACATCCTATGCATCATGTGGCAAAAAAACAAATGTCTGGTTTTAGCGGTATGATTTCATTTGAACTCAAAGGCGGTTTAAAATCGGGGAAGGCATTAATGAACCATGTAAAGCTTTGTTTACTCGCTGAAAGTTTAGGCGCGGTGGAAACGATGATTACACATCCCGCAACCATGACACATGTGGATGTGCCCAAAAAAGAAAGATTGGCGCGAGGATTCCCTGATGGATTGGTTAGATTATCAGTTGGGATAGAAAATGTAAATGATATTATTTTAGATTTAGAGCAGGGATTAGAAAAGGCTTAAGAATGGGATCAGAATCGTTTATTGATTGAATTTTTTATCAATAAAATTATACAATTGAAAAGGGAAACCAACTTAAATAAAATTTATGAAGAAAATACAAAAAATCGACTCGAAGCCTTTCTCAATGAATAAATCAAAAAAAGTTCCCATGAGACATATTATTGCTGTTGGCGGTGGCGGTTTTGGACGAAATCCAAAACATAATAAAATTGAAAAATATATTTTAGAACAAGCGAGAAAAGAAAAACCAAAAGTATTATTCCTCCCCACAGCAAGCGCGGAAGATAATGGCTATATTGTTAATTTTTATGCGTGTTTTTCTAAACTGAATTGTGAACCAAGCCATATCAATTTATTTGAACGGACACCTAGATTAGATAGTCTTTTTAATCAAGCAGATGTGATTTATGTTGGCGGTGGAAATACAAAAAGTATGTTAGCTGTATGGCGCGAATGGAAAATTGATAAATTGTTGAAAAAAGCTTACAATCGTGGAGTTGTTTTAGCTGGCGTGAGTGCGGGCGCTATTTGTTGGTTTGAGCAGGGCATTACGGATTCATGGGTAAACAATTTGAATGTTTTAGAGTGTTTAGGGTTTTTACCGGGGATGGCTTGTCCACACTACTTGGAAGAAAAAGATAGAAAATCGAGTGTCCATGATTTTCTTGAAAATGAAAAATCACAAGCGGGCTATTGTATTGATGGTGGAGCGGCAGTCCATTTTATAAACGAAGTCTATGATAAAACACTTTCTTTTTATCTTCATAAAAATGCTTTCTATGTAGAAAAGAAAAACGGAAAAATTATTGAATCTGTTTTAGCATCAACAAGGATCTCATAATGTCTATTGAGAATAATGCTCAATTTTGGGAAGATAAATATTTGGACGAAAGTCTGGGTTGGGATTTAGGCGGACCAACGCCCATATTTGCACAAATGGCTACGGAATTAAATCCAGGTAAACTGTGTCTTGTTGGTTGTGGTCGAGGGCATGATGCGATTATGTTTGCTCAAAAAGGATTTGATGTTACAGCGGTAGATTTTGCCCCATCCGCCATAAAAGCAGTTAAGATATTAGCAAATGATTCAGATGTTCATATTCAAGCAATCCAAGATGATATTTTTTCTTTAAAACAGAAATACGCAAATACCTTTGACTATGTTATTGAACAAACGTGTTTTTGTGCTATTGATCCGAGTCGAAGAAATGATTATGCAGATGTGGTACAATCAATTTTAAAACCTGGCGGTCAGTTAATTGGACTTTGGTTTCCTTTAGATAAAACAATGGAAGAAGGCGGTCCTCCGTGGGCCACAAGTATTGATGAAGTTAAATCTCTCTTTAATTCTGGTTGGGGAATTGAAAAAGAAGAGTGGCCTACTTTATCCATATCCCCAAGAAAAGACAGAGAAAAGATGATCATTTTTAAAAAAGATTGACCGATTTCACGTTTTTGCCCCTTTCATTTTTAAACTAACTTCCGTGTTATGAATTCAAACCTAAATATTGCAATTAATGCAGCCAAAGAAGCCGGCTCTCTAATAATGAATTATTATAAAGCAGATTATGAGATTCAGGAAAAAGGATACCACAATCCCGTTACCACAGCGGATCATGCGGCCGATGCTTATTTGAAGGAATCATTATTAGTAGCACGGCCTGACTATGGTTGGCTGTCAGAAGAAACAGTAGATTCACCTGAGCGACTTTCTAAAAAATATGTTTGGGTTGTAGATCCTTTAGATGGAACAAAAGAATTTATTGAGGGTGTACCAAATTTTGTTGTGAGCGTGGCCCTTGTTGAGAATGGTTTTCCCATTGTTGGCGTTCTTTTTAATCCGGTTACAAAAGAAATATTTATCGCCTCTAAAGATGAAGGTGCTTTTTTGAACGATAAACCTATCCATTGCATTACAAAAGAGAACCTTAATGAAATGGTAATTTTGAATAGCCGTTCGGAAACACGTCGCGGATTATGGGCGCCTTATGATGGGACCTTTGGCGAATTAAAACCGATTGGGTCTGTCGCCTACAAATTAGGCCTCACCGCTGCTGGACAAGCAGATATTTTCGCCTCTCTTCGTCCAAAAAATGAATGGGATATTTGTGCTGGGAATTGCATTGTGAATGAAGCTGGTGGAAAATTAATTGATTTGAACGGAAATCAAAGGCAATATAATCAAAAAAATACGTTGATAACGCCAGGATTGATTGCCGGAGAAAAAGAGGCAGTAGATAAAACCTTTGAAATCTTGAAAAAGAAATAAAATTCGAAAAAGACATTCAACCGATTCTTTGTAAATTAATTTATTAAAAGTGAGAGAAAAATGACCCAAAGACCAGAAGATGCAATTAAATGTTTAGATAAAGGATTTGTCCGTCTCGTGGACGCCATGGGCGGTGATGATGCGATTGTCCAAGCGGCGCGAGTTAGTTATGGACAAGGGACCAGTAAAGTATCACAAGATCGAGGGCTTATCCGTTATTTGATGCGCCATAGACACACCACTCCTTTTGAAATGGTGGAATTTAAATTCCATTGTAAAATGCCAATTTTTGTTGCACGACAGTGGGTGCGCCATCGTACCGCAAATATCAATGAATATTCTCTGCGATACTCTGAGGCGCGGGATGAATTTTATTATCCGGAGACAGAACATATTCAATTTCAATCCGCCCTAAATAAACAAGGCAGATCTGGGGAAGTCCCTGCAGAGTTAAAACAAAAAGTCTTGGACTATTTTAAGGAAAATTCTGAGCGGAGTTTTGCCATGTATCAAGAATTAAATGAAGCGGGTGTGGCTCGAGAATTAGCCCGATCTCTTTTGCCTGTGAATATTTACACCGAATGGTATTGGAAAAATGATTTACATAACTTGCTTCATTTTATAGGTTTACGATCTGATGGTCATGCCCAATATGAGATTCGTGTTTTTTCTGATGCGATGGCACATTATGTAAAAGAAAAAGCACCTTTTGCTTGGGAGGCTTATCAAGATTATGTAGTTCATGGTATGCGTTTTTCTAAAATTGAAAAAGGATTACTTGAAAAGCAGCTTCCTGATAGGGTCATTGATGATATTGTAGAAGATATTGCTTACCAACTTACAGCCACACTCCATAAAGGAAAGCCAAGAGATGAGGCTGATTTATATCCCTTATATCAAAAACAGGGAGGTTCTGATTCTGAAACAGATTTCAATTTAAAATGGGAATCGGGAGAAATTGAAGCAAGTAATGTGCGTGAACTCCGTGAATTCAAAGATAAACTGATTTCACTTAAAAAGTAAAAATAATGCTTACATGTTAAATTTTATATTTTTCAAATTTGCGAATACATTCATACTCAAACACTTTAGCGCATTAAACACATGAATACTTCGAGTCATGAAGGTCACCGCCAACGTCTGCGTGAGAAATTTTTAAAAAACGGATTAGAGGGATTTCTTGATTATGAAATCATTGAACTTCTCCTCACTTTAGGAACGCCTCGCTCTGATTGTAAACAACCAGCAAAATCAGCCTTAAAACAATTTGGGTCTTTGAAAGCCGTCCTTGAAGCAGATATAAAAGACTTGAAAGCGATTAAAGGTATTGGTGATAAAAATGTTTTTGGACTCAAGCTTTCTCAAGCCGTATCCCGAAAATATTTGTCTGATCGCATTCTTAATCAAGATTTTGTCCGTTCATCGGATGATGTATTGACTTATTTGAAGCATAATTTAAGAGATAAAAATCATGAAGTTTTTATGGTTATTTATTTAAATGGTAGAAATCAAATTCTTAAAATGGAAGAATTATTTAAGGGGACACTCAACACTTCAGCTGTATATCCGCGAGAGGTCATCAAGCGTGCTTTAGAGAATGATGCGGCTGCTTTGGTTTTTGTTCATAATCATCCCAGTGGAAATCCAAATCCGAGCAAAGACGATTTGACCATCACTAAAAAATTAAAAGAAGCTACCGCTTCAATTGATATTTCTATCCATGATCATTTGATTATTGCGGGAAATGATGTTTATTCCTTCGCAGATCATGGTTTGATTTAATTATTTGGTTTATAGAGATACGAATAAAAAGAAAGATATAATATCAAAATTCATCCTTAAATTTTGCTTATGAAAACAAAAACAATCTCACTCAAGAAAGTCGGGATGTTTGACATGAGTCATCAATCCGCAAGCATTTTGTCCATCGTGTTGGGCTCATTACTCATTGTTCTCTTTGCTCAAATTTCCATTCCCTTGCCCTTTAGTCCTGTCCCGATTACGGGACAAACTCTCGCCGTTTTATTGGTGGGGAGCATGCTCGGCTCTCGTCGTGGTGCTATGGCTGTTTTGTTATATTTAATGGAAGGTGCTTTAGGTCTTCCTGTTTTTGCCAGTATGAAAGCTGGATCTCATATTTTGATTGGCCCCACAGCCGGTTATCTCTGGGGATTTGTAATAGCTTCTTTTTTTATGGGCTACATAAGCGAAAATGGTTTCAATAAAAATATGGGATTCAGTGCAATTTACTGTCTGCTTGGCACGCTAATTATTTTGATGGCTGGCGTTTTATATTTGAGTATTTTCAGGATTGGATTTAGCGAAGCGATGATGATTGGATTTTATCCTTTCATTTTAGGTGGTATTATCAAATCCATTATTTGTGCTGGACTTATTACTGGCGCAAAAAAACTACAATAGGGACAAAGGACTAAGTCCTCACTTTTTATTCAAAGTGAGCAAAAACGGATAGATTGATTTCGGATATTTTAGGTTTCTGAATCTTTTTGCTTGCCTCTTTTAAAGCTTCAAATGGGAATATGTTTAATTCCTTTGCAATGAACCCGGCTGTTAAAGCAGATATGTTTTTCCTCACATCTTTTTTAGCGCTTTCTGGGAAGGCTAGGGGTAGCACTTTTGCCTGAGTCTCAATTTCGTCCAATCCATCTGAAAAGTAAATAACGGAGGTTTTTTTCATCGCTTTTGTAAGACGAGCAACTTTTGATTTTCCTTCTTGTGCAATAATGGCAACCACATCTGGCTCTACAATACCAGAATATAGAACAGGGTCTGGACTGATGACAATCTCCACTACAGAAAAGCCTGTTTGAATTGTGATAGGGAAATCGGCTCTTCGACTGACCCATAATCCAGATAATGTTGCAGCGGAGGCCAATAGATTTCCGGCTGAAACAACTTTTTGTCCAGCAGCGCCAGCTAAAACAACCCGAATGGGTTTATCTAATTTGGAAGAAAATATCGTTTCCAATTCCAATCCAGTCATGGGCTTTTCTTGGCTCGCTTGTTTTTGAATCTGTTGATAGCTTTTTTGAAAACTGGGACGTTCTGTTTCTTGTAAAACCCCCGATTCCATTTTCATACCATTCATATAAACCATCATTTCTTTTTTGCCAAAGTCATTCCGTGGAACATAATAAGCTGTGCATAATTCCCAAATATCAATGAGTGAAAATCCACCATGTTTCATAGATTTTGAAATTAAGCTGGGCAAATCTTTATCGAAGGCCGTAGCGCGGGCGACAAATCCGCCTCCATTTACTTTTGCCGTTCCCGCAATATCCATTGGCGCATCGGTGCTGCCGTGAGCAGTCGTGGCCGTAATACTATCGAAAGGCGTTGTGACGGAATGCTGTCCGCCCGTCATCCCAAAGTTAAAATTATTGAGGACTAATACAGCAATATCAGTATTTAATCGTGCTGCATTGAGTAGATGATGCCCTCCAATTCCACATCCACCATCACCAATAAGAACGATTACGTGTAAATCAGGATTTTGCATTTTGATGCCAGATGCGTACGTAATTGAACGGCCATGAAGTCCATGAAATGCATGGGTTACAAAATATTTATCTGAAAGCCCGACACAACCAATATCGGTGACAATCACAACTTCAGAAGGATCAAGATTTTGTTGTTTTAAGCTATCACTCAAGGCGCCAAGCACTTTACCGTGACTACAACCAGGGCAAAATTCATAAGGCAAATTGTCTTCTGCGATATAAGTTTCTAATGCTTTATTTTCCATGATATGCTCCAATAATTTCTTCTGGCGTAATTAGAATAGTGTCTACACGGTTAACACCTATTATCTCAATATCACGATTCACTAAACGCTCGATTTCGTGGCGATACTGACCATGGTTCATTTCTGGTATAATAATGCGTTTAACACCAAGCAAACTTTCCTGGATTATTTTTTCAGGAACGGGCCAAAGCGAATAAATGGTCATAGATGAGACTTTATCTCCTGTATCACGAAGCTGTTTTACTGCAGCTTCCATGGACCGAGCAGAAATGCCATAACTTAAAATAAGCGTGTCAGCTTCTTGCTCCAAATCTGTTTTGACGAGAGAGAGTTCGTCTAAATTAGATTCAATTTTTTGGATCAATCGTTCATTTAAATTCGCAATGATTTCAGGGTCTTTGGTAATGTGTCCTTCATCGTTATGGCTGGACCCTGTATAATGATGAATAGTTCCGTTTACTTGATATGGATCTAAAATTTCCCCATAAACTTCACCGGAAATTTTAGGCCAATCTGGGGCATGTTTCATATCTTCGATTGCAACAGATTCAGTTGTCATGACTGTATCTTTGTCGGAGGCGAGAAAGACTGGTGTACGAAATCGTTTTGCAAGCTTGAAAGCACGTTTAGTAAGATGGTATGATTCAGAAATATTTGTGGGCGAAAGCACAATCATGGGATAGCCTCCGGAAGTGCACCATCGCATAAACTGGATATCCCCCTGAGCGGTTGCTGTCGCGGCTCCTGTTGATGGGCCCAAACGTTGAGAAATCGCAATCACAATCGGAATTTCCATCATAATTGCAAGGCCAAGATTTTCTGAATACAGCGAAAGTCCAGGGCCACTTGTAGCCGTAAAGACCGTTGCCCCTGCTGTTGCAGCACCAATGCAATGTCCGAATGAAGAGATTTCATCTTCTCCCTGAAATCCTATGCCGCCAACCTTAGGGAGTTCTCGAAGCATATGTGCTAAAATACCAGATGCTGGTGTAATCGGATATCCAGCATAAAAATCACACCCTGCATCCAGAGCTCCCCGAGCAATCGCTGCTGCCCCGTCCACCATTTCTCTCGTTTGTTTTTTCATATTTTCCTACTCAATTGAAGTCCCAAAATTACATGTTTGTTTAATTTGAAAGCACTCAAATTGTTTAAAATATTTTGTATAATTCTTATGTAAAAAATAATGATGTCTCAGTGAAATCATGTAATTTTAGTATCTAGAAATAAAGGGAAATTATGAAAAATTTTGGACCAGATTTTTATAAGATAACAGATTTATTAACAGAAGAAGAACTATTGATTCAAAAGACAGCATATGATTTTGTGCAAACAGAATTTATGCCAGTGATCAATAAGCATTATGAAAATTCAAGCTTCCCGATGGAGCTCGTCCCCAAATTAGGTGAGCTTGGATTTATGGGATCATCTTTACCGGAAGAATCCGGTGGTGCAGGCGTTAGCAATGTGGCTTATGGACTCATTCTCCATGAATTGGAACGAGGCGATTCTGGTTTACGGTCTTTTGCAAGTGTGCAGGGTGCTTTGGTTATGTATCCAATTCACGCCTATGGCTCTGATGAACAAAAAGCCAAATGGCTTCCCGGTTTAGGTGCGGGAACATTAATTGGTTGCTTTGGACTTACAGAACCGAACTTTGGTTCAAACCCAGGTGGGATGTCCACACGATGCAAACGAGACGGCGATGATTGGATTATCAACGGGAATAAAATGTGGATCACCAATGGATCTGTGGCTGATGTGGCTGTAGTCTGGGCTCGAGATGAAGATGGACTTGTTCGCGGATTTCTATTAGAAAAGGGCATGGAAGGATTTACATCCAGTGACATCCATGGGAAATTGAGTTTGCGAGCTTCGGTTACATCGGAACTTTCTATGGTGAATGTCCGAGTTCCCGATTCTGCACGGCTCCCAAATGTTGAAGGATTAAAGGGGCCATTGGGTTGTTTAACCCAAGCACGCTATGGTATTTCTTGGGGAATGGTTGGATGTGCTGTGGATTGCTACAACACTGCGTTAGACTATGCAAAAGAGCGGAAACAATTTTCCAAGCCTATCGGCGGATATCAACTTACACAGAAAAAATTAGCGGATATGGTGACTCGCATTACAGAAGCACAACTTTTGGTTTATCGCTTAGGACGCTTGAAAGATGAAGGAAAAATGACCTTTCAGCAAGTGTCTATGGCGAAGCGAAATAATTGTGAATTGGCCAGAGACATTTCCAGTATTTCACGGGGAATCTTGGGTGCAAATGGGATTACGGAAGATTACCCTATTATGCGTCACATGGCTAACATTGAATCGGTCTATACTTACGAAGGCACCCACGAGATGCATACCTTAATAATCGGCCAACAAGAGACAGGAATAGCAGCCTACGATTCGTAACCTGTTTAATCCTTTCGAAAGGATTTCAATTATTTAGGATTGGCTATTTGACCCCCAATTGCCCTTGTCTGGTTTTCTCTCCACAGACTTCAATTAATGCTTCGGTTACATT
>Ga0257124_1000462_pt1 | contig 45607 bp, 37 predicted proteins | sample SI106_150metaG_FD_190154 | JGI IMG/M metagenome (GOLD analysis project Ga0257124, IMG submission 190154) | Marine microbial communities from Saanich Inlet, British Columbia, Canada - SI106_150 | ecosystem: Environmental > Aquatic > Marine > Inlet | place: Canada: British Columbia | collected...
CGTGAGGAGGACGTGGCCGCGTCACGTTCGACGAGGGCTTGGCTGTCAGCCGAGGTCTACAAGGCACCATTCATAAGCGACTCTATTCCAAAAATTCTTTAGTGCGTAGTGCGACAAGTCCATCCCGGTGGAGGCGGCGTCAGGAATGATGTCCTGTAAATGGTGCATGGCAGTGAATCGTGAGGAGGACGTGGCAGCGTCACGTTCGACGAGGGCTTGGCTGTCAGGTGCCGTTTACAGGGCACCATTCGTAGGCGACTCTACCGGGATGGGCTTGTCGCGCTACCCACGGGATTCATCAAATCTTCGAAGGTCTGTCGGGCAATATTAGCTTTATCCCTGACCACTTGCCAGGCTGCTTTGATGTACTCGTTGGGATGATAGAGCACAATCGCGGTGATTTGCCTGGAGACCCTGATCGATTGCTTCAGACTGTTCTCTAGTTCATATCTCTGGGTTACGAAGGAAAAGGAGCAAGAATGCATCTTACCAACATGTACGGAAAACTCATCTACATAAGCAATCAAAGCATGATTTTCAACACCAATCATAACCAAACCGGTTTTTAACTGATGCTGTAGATGTTGGACAACTTCCTTGAGCTCACGCATATCCACCTGGAGTCTCTTCAACCTGGGATCATTGAAATCAACTGGGGGACTTGGATGAACATCAGTACCTGTATGGAGCTGAACCATACGGTGATAGGATTGCAGACTCTGATCCCAAGTGCTCACAACATGTGAAAAGAGAGGATTATAGGGCAAAAACTGACTCACATAGGTCAGGGGCTGCTTCATCTGGTAGAAGGATTCTTTACCGTGGGAACTCGTTTCACCATGCTGAATAATTTGCTTCACGAGATGAAGAAGATGAGAAATTGCCTTCATGGTTTCAATCTCACTGTAGCCGAAATACCAGGAATGACGTCTGGCTGAATATTCGAGATCCTCGAGTTGACCCTTATAAGCCTTAGCGTGGGCCATAAACTCAGAATCCTGCACAAGAGCGGAAGAATTCTGCATGTCTTCCGGCACCAGGATTTCAGCATAGCCGTCGGCAGAGAAAGCAAATCCCAAAAACGAAAAGAAAAGAACGAATAACTTCATGAGAATACCTCGCGTTGGTTCATAGTCTACTACGAGGTGAAGTATGAAAGGTTGCAGATTTTTCGGACTAGGCATGCCTCGCCCCTACACGACCCTGTGATTCCTCCGTAGGGGCTGTGCCTTGAGCGACAAACACCGACCGTAGGGCGAGAAGTCGATCCTGGTAGGGGCGGCGTACGACAGGGGTGCCTGGAGGTAGTGCCTGTTCATGGTTCGTGAGGAGTACGTGGCCTGGTCACGTTCGACGAAGGAACCATGAACAGGTGCTGCTTCCAGGTATCTCTGCGTAGGCGACGCTGCCAGGATCGGCTTCTCGCCCTACACTTTGTACATCTCTTTATAGAATTCCAGTGTGGAGGAATGTCTTTGTTTTGGATCTGGACTCAGGGCCTTTCTCAACACATTATTCTGCCTTTTGGTGAGAAAATTTACTGGCTTAAAATGTTTCAGATCCTCCCTGTCCTCCAAACTTTCTCCAAAGGGAAATCGGAGGGTCATGATCTGGTAAAAGGTCGTGGCTGTAGAATAGAGGTCCATAGCCTGATGAGGTGATGAAGCGCGCATGTGTTCTGGAGCCATGTATTGAGAAGTTCCCATGAGGCGAAAAGACTTTGTAAGAGCAATACGATGGTGGATTTTTGAATTTTGGAAACAGGCTGCGTCAAAATCAAGGAGATATAAAATTTCTCTTTGATCAATCAGAATATTCGATGGTTTCAAATCTCGGTGAACCACCCGAATTTTATGAAGATAATCGAGAATACCGGCTAGCTGAGCTAGAAATACACCTGCTTCCTGGAAGCTCAATCCCCTTTTTTTCTTAGCCCAATCCCAAAGATTCATTCCCTTTACAAAGGGTGCGACTGTACAGACAGGATCGATTTGGACAAGAGTATGGGGAACTAGAACCTGGGGATGATTTAGCTTCCTACAGTTTCCTATCTGCTTCTGAAGGTACTTCAAAAGTCCAGGTCTATCCTTATAACGCTTGAGAATCTGATGAGTTTTTTCCTGTTCATCAAAAACAATGAAGAGCTTTCCCTGCCCTCCCTCTGAGAATTCATCCAAAACCCTATATCGTTCATGTACGATCATTCATACTTTATCGGTTTAGCACCTGATAAATGCAAAGTCATTCCGCGGCTTGACCGCGGGATCCAGGAATAAGGTCACGGTGGTTAGTTCAAACAAAGAAGTGGATCCTCCGGTCAAGCCGCAGGATGACCTGTGGTTGAAAGAAGCTTCAGACCCAGGGGAAGAGACTCACCAAAACAATATCTTTGAGCCTGTTTGGGCTCCAAAGTTTGATCTCCTAATTCATATTGAATGGAAAGTTTCTCTGTCCAGCCTTCATCAAAAGCGAGCGAACGGTCTGCCGTTTGAGAAAAAAGCGAATTGAGAACGTTTCGCATCTCTGGCTCCTTTCTCGGTCGTCGGATGACTTCCTCAAAGAATTTATGAGCAAAGACTGCGGGTAGGCATCGGGTGAAGTCCGCATATTGCATCTGTCTGCTCAACAGCCTTGAGAAAATCCACCAATCCTCCGGAGCTAATTTTTTCTTTGCAAATGTCTGCAGTACAGCTCGGAAGAGCTTCTGCCTGAATTCAGGTTCAAGATATTCAAAACTCGCGAAACATCGAGTCATTTCTCTCAATTCCTGTGATGTGGGAGCACCTCCGGCCAGTTTCACCAGGGGAGCCTTTCCAAACAGGTAGTTTCCATAGGACTCAAACAAAGTATTTTGAAACTCTTCTGAGATACCACCTGAGATTCTTCTCAAGAAAATCCAGTACTCCAAACGATTTTGGATGATTTTGGGATATTGAGTAAAGTTGGCAAAATCAAGTTTCTGAAAGAGTCCCTTATCCAGGGGATGACCAAAGCCCGGACGCAGGAGGAAGCCAACAGCATTTAACCAAACCTGCTCATGAATTTCAGATTTACGCCTAGATTTTTGTCTACCAATCAGTACCTTTGCGAGGAGCCTGCAAAGATCCACTCCCCAATCCAGGCGACGTGTTTGTAGAATCGTTTCGGTTCTCTTGAGAATTCCCCTCGGCCCCTGCTTCCCCTGGTTTGAAACCCCGTGTATCCCCTTTCCAAAATGAGATTGGAAAAGGTCTTCTATCTCGGGTGGTACTTTGAGTATTTTCTGCTGGCTCTTCTGTGCTGCATGGTGAAAACTCAGTTCAAAGCTCTCGTCGGAACGCGTACTGCACAAATCCATTTTGAGCTCTCCTGTAGAAGCAAGCTCTGTAGAAACCTGTACAGGAAAGAAGTTATCAGTCGCAGGCAAAGTGCTGTAAACAGGTGCGAGTGAAATCAACTGAGGATGACCACTCCTGGTGTTGTCAGACTCCAGAACCTCTCCAAGTTCGGCAGAATCAATTGCGCGCGATCGAAACAAGGGAAAGCGAATTTCCTGGTTCCCCTTTAGTTGGAACACTGCCGGACAAACTAATCGTTGAGATTCCTCCTGCCCGGATTGAGCCACACAGTAAAAGGCTGACTTCTGCGATGGCCGCTCCACTTCAAGATAGAGATTATGAGCAAGACCACTCTGAATCTTTTCTGCCAGCCCATCCCGTGCCAGGGCATAAATGCAGGCTCCATGAGAAACTCCCAGGTAAGGATGGGGAATCCCCAAAACCTTGATTTTTCGACCATAGTGAATTTCAAGATTTTGGAGAATTCTCTCCCGTATCAAGTGGGATTTTACCGTGCCTCCATGGAATAGAACCGTATCAGGACCTGCCGGGCAATATCCTTTTAAAAATTTTATCAGATGGATAGGTATTTCAGGGTTCTTTTCATAGGGTAATCCAAATTCTCGAAGACCCAGATCTCGGTCTCTACCCTTGAGTTCACCCGAAAGCTGGGCAGAATCAAGTAAAGGGAAGAAGCCATTTAGTATGAATTCCTTGACCTCCAAAGCCTGGAACCGGACTTTTATCTCCGAACCAAAAAGACTGCTGCCTGTCCCAATCAGACTAAATTCACGGTCCGGGGCCGAGGAATCCTTTTCATCAAGACAGTCCTCCTTAAGGTCCCTGCAAAGATTCAAGAGCTGAATCCATTGGCCCGAATCTAACCGCCCACCAAGTTCTTTCTCCTTGGAATAAGCCAGGGCCAGATCGATATTATCACCGCCCAAAAGCAGGTGTTCTCCCACCGCTGTTCGTTTCCATTTCCCTTTCTCCCGGCTAAGTAAACTAAAGTCCGTTGTACCTCCGCCTATATCCACAACAAGGATGTTTGAACCGGAATCCATCTCTTTATTCTGGTAATACAACCAGTCATAAAACGCCGCTTGAGGCTCTTCAAGGAGAGTGACGCGTCCAATCCCGGCCATTCTGGCGCTCTCCAGGGTCAGATTCCTGGCCCTTTCGTCGAAAGAAGCCGGCACGGTTACTACTACATTGGCATCTTCAAATATCTCGGGGCTCTGCTCTCGTATGTGTTGAAGATACTTAGCCTGTGCTTCAATTGGAGAGAGGCGTACCTTCGTCGCATTAGATTTCTCTTCGGTGGGATCAGGCGCAAAGGGCAGAATCTTATTTGTTGAATTCTCGTTGGAAAGCGAAATCCAGGATTTAGCGCTCTGAATCACCCGGGAAGGCTCTTTGACCGCCAGTTCTCTGGCGAACATCCCACAGACTCCCCCGAGCGATGAAAAGGATGGATACTTCTCGAATCGAGTCCTTTGTTCACCCTCCGGAAGGTAAAAAAATGAGGGAAGCTGAATTCTGCGATCGAAAAGATCTTCCCCTACGGCCTGATAGATGGAAATATCCTCGATACCCGTGCCGGTACTCACAGCAAGTGAGCAATTTGTCGTACCAAGATCTATCCCCACATAGTGCATAGGTTAACTTTGCTCACGCACATGAAACTCGAGCTTCCACTTCTCCTGGGTTGCTCCAGCTCCCTGGCACCACACTTCCAGAGTTCCGATTTCAGTAGCCACACTCTCTAACTCTACGGGTACGAATTCAGTTTGGCTGTCTGCGGCGAGTTCTTTTTCCAGACAGGAAATCTCTTCAAATTCATCTTGAGTAAAATCAGTTCGAGTTCCTAATTCATCCCTTCTAACAGGGGATCTAAAGAGTCGAAACTGAACATTCTCACCATGGACCAGGTAGAAGAGTTCACCATCGAGGTGAGCACTTGTACCCTCCTCCATTCCATAAGGTGCTGTACAAACTAAAGAAAGCTCCGGTTTCATACCGGGAATTGCCATCTGGGCTTTTTCCACACCAATGTAATAGGAATAAGGTAAGGAAGCCTTGATCCGGATCCCTTCTCCCTGGCTTACCCAGGAATAATAAGCAGCACCGCGAGATACAGCCAGGGGAAACTCAATTCCACCCAGTAATTGAAACTCTTCTCCCCGATTTGCCACACTCCACGAATTCAGCGTACTGAGGATTTTTTCCTGCAGTAGACTGGCCTGAAACATGGATCCATTAAACAGAATTGTAGTGGGGAAATCTTCCCCATTCCCGGAGAGGTTTTGTGATAGGAACTGGGCCAGGTACTTGAGTATTGATGGATCCTGAGCATAAGCTAAGCCTACTTCCCTGAGACCGGCGGCTCTGCTTGAGGCAGGCAGATCTGAAAGTTCACAAGGGGAAAAGAATCCTTGCAGTACCACTGTTTCCAAATCCTCTCTTCTCAGGTGGGTTTCCATGGATGAGGCAAAGAGGCTTGAACCGCTTCCTGTAAGGACAACGTGAACCTCTTCTTTGGAACCGGAAAGGATCTCTTCCTTGGCCTCTCTTGCCTGACCCAATAAAGAGCCGAATTGTAAATCGTCCGGCTTCTGTTCATTCTCTTCAAGACGGGCTCTGAGCAAGTGTGCCAGGGCGAGGTCCATATTATCTCCACCGAGCAGAATATGATTTCCTACTGCTACCCGGCGAAGAGCAAGATGTCCTTCTTCATCAACAGCCTCGATGAGGGAGAAATCTGTGGTTCCACCACCCACGTCACAGACCAGGATACGGTTGCCAACCTGAAGATTTTCTCTCCAGTCCTGACTCTGATCCTGGAGCCATGAATAAAGAGCAGCCTGGGGTTCCTCCAAAAGCCTCAATTTTTCTAACCCCGCTTCTCGCGCTGCTTCAAGAGTGAGTTCTCTGGCCGCGGGATCAAAGGAGGCCGGGATGGTGACTACCACATCCAATTCTTCTAGTCTGGCAGGTACTCTCTCGTGAAGAGCATCATAGTTCCAGGAACTTTTTAAGTGCGATATTATCTTCAAGGTGGCTTCATAAGCTGAAACCTTGTCTTCAATGGTGCTCTTAAAAGGCAAAATGGGATCTTTACCGCCAAGAGCCCCATGACACAGCCAGGATTTGGCACTATGAACTACTCGATGCCCCGCTCTTGACCATTGTCGGCGAGCCATTTCTCCTACGATCCAGGAAGGTGATTTTTCCCAGGGTAAATCAAGGTCGCCTTCAGAAAATTCCCCATCCGCCGGGGTATATAGTACGGAAGGAAGAATGTCACGTGCGTCCATAAGCCCTTCGGAAATCATTTGATGAATCTTATATTGAGTTAAAGAACCGGTTTCAGGATCCAAATAAGTGACAGAAGTATTGGTTGTCCCTAAATCAATTCCAACAAAGCAACTCATATGTCGCTCCTTTCAACCCCTGCGCAAATCATTTTAATTTATTACTGATGGTTACTGCCGACAGGGGAAATAGTGAATTCTTCGTTCCGGACCAGGATCCGGAATTGTCGGGGCCGTGGCATGCCCGGCCCGGATTCATTTCATCGCAGCGCGTGCCATCTACGGTCAAGGCGTGCCTCGACCCTACGAGCCACCGGAAAATAATTTCTGGATCCCGTGGTCAAGCTACGGGATGACGGTGAGGGCAACGGTATACCAGAAAATGCCTCTATAATCAAATCTTGGAGGATTCTGGAATCTCTTGATAGATACTTCCCCCAGACGAGGCATGCCTCGTCCCTACATGGTTCTACGCTTGTTACTTAGGGGCCGCGGCATGCCCGGTCCGCCGAATCGAATCAATAAAAGGCTCAGGATTAGAATCACCGAGAGAAGAGGATTCTCCAGAACGTAGGCCACTATGAGCAAAGGAAGCAGCAGTACCTGGGTCAAGCTCCTCAGGGACCAGGACTCCTGGATTTTTTGCGCCACCTGTGGAGAATAGGTGTAATAAGCGCTAACAAATGCTCGTCCGATGGGATGAGTTAGGAGAAACTGGTCTCTGAATCGGCTCAGGAGTTTCACCTCAGGACCATCAGGACCTAGAAAGGCTGCTGAAGCCAGAAAACATCCCCCTCCTCCACCCGCTCCTGAAACATAAACTACAGGTACAGAACCTGTTGGAGTTGTTTCACCGGATGTAACGGTGAAGAGATCCAGAGCACGGGTAGCTACAGCACTCAACACCAGGCTTGAGCTGGAAGTGTTTGCATAATAAAGATCATAGGATTGGCCGGGCTGTAGTTGTAAATCAGAATAGAAATAGTCTGTAGCCCCGATCTTTACACTGGTTCTGCGAATTCTTCGAGATAGAGGATCTGAACTGATACTTTGATGAGATGCTTGTACACATGCCTGGTTTGCCAGGCATTTCCGAATATTTGCCTCCGACGGTCGATCATTGAGGATATCTACGATGAAGTTGGTGGAATTGATGAATCTCTGGGAAGTAATAGATTGGGCTCCTAATGTAATTGAAGGAAGGGTGCCCCCCAGGCTCAATTCCGTATTATTGAGATCCTCAGCGGCGGCAGTTCCCCCATTTGACAAAGAACTCAGAAACCTTCCCTGAATCGTTGTTGTTTCCAACTCCGGATTCACCAGAACAGCCAAAATTGTCTGAGATCGAGGGATCCAAAGGTTAAGACTTGAGGTCTGTTCAAAACCGGTCAATCTCCAATTGCCGCTTTCGTTTGAAAAGGTATAGATATCAAACTCCTTGGAAGAGGAAAGTTCCAGGGTACTGCTGGAAGAGGCGGGCCCCCTGAACTGCTGGAAAGAAAATTCATAGCCGGAGAGCGAAAAACTCGTAGGTAGAAAACTGCCATCTACCAATCTTGAGCTGGACCCTAGATTAAGATGCGCTTGTCTGGAACCGGAAGTGTGGTAGTCAAAGAATTCAAATGGAGCTATGGAGGAGATCTCTTCGATAAGACCAAAAGCGAATCTAGAATAGAGATCTTTAAAATTTTTGGCGTTGAGATTTAGCGTAGGTTCCAGGGTGGCGATTCCACGAGAGCCGGAAGCAATCATCGATCGAAATGCCTGATCCGCACCGCCTGGTTCCAGAGTCCCTCCGATTCCAACCCTTCCTCCGAGAGCTTCCCAGAGATAAGTAAAAAACAAATAACCAAGACCTCTTAGTTCGGCACTATCTGATCGCTGAATACTCCCGCCCTGAATCCCTGGTTCATCACCACTCATGAGCAAGGAAAAAGAAGGGTTTTGAAGCCAGAATTCAACCTGCGACGGAGCGTCTGATGGTGATTCCAGAATGAGGTCTCCATTTTGAAACCGTTTGCCATGAAATACACGATAAATTGCGAACTGTGAGAATCCCTCATTGGCCCAGATAGTTTCAACGTTATCAAACTGGGAGTGAATCAGGTGCTGAAGTTCGTGAGCCAAAACATGAAAAAAGTCCTTCCTGGGTAAGGCCTGGCCAAATCCTGAGAGAGGTATGGGAGCGCCACCTGGGTTGGAAGGATAGAGATCCATATGGATCGCGTTCATTCGATTTCCAACAGCATCAAATTTATCAGCAGGGTCAAAATAGCCTCCTACAAATTCACCACTGAATTGAAAGTTGTCCTGAATGTCATAGATTAGAACATTTAGTCCATCAGAGTTTGCCGCAGAAACTTGGCTAATCGCGCCGAATGCCGAAACAGTTGACGGCACAATATCCTGCACCATCAGATCACCCATTTCCTGAAGCATGGCATCTCGGTCTGAAACACGCCCAAAAGAATTTGTATGAGTCGTTGTATTGAGATAATTATCATTAAGCTGATCTTCGTATTTCGCCTTCTCCACCCAAAGGTTCACAAGCAGGTTGCCTCCTGATGTGGATGAAGTTCCCTGGTACCGGAGCAAAAACTCCAGGTTTCGTGCTCCCTCATCAACACGGTAACTCCTCGCCGTTCCAACCGTAAAAATTGCGTTGGAAACAGACTGGATTGAAGCCGAAGGTTTTAGCCTTGACTCCGCGGCTCTGGCCCTGAAAAAATCTCTCTGGATCCTGGGATTGGGACAGATGGATCGTGGTCGCACTGCGGATTCAACAAACGTGAGCAACAGGAAATAAAGTAGAAGCCATCTTCCAACTTTTATCATCACAAGACCCGTCGTCCTCGCACTTGATGCGGGGACCCATAACAGGTTTCAACATGGATCTCCGGGTCAAGCCCGAAGATGACGTAAATTAGAGTCCGGTAAATCATGCGCTCCCAAAATTGTTAGTATATCGACAATCTACTTTGTCATTCCGGACCCCGATCCGGAATCCAGAAAATTGTATAAATTTAACATCGTGCCTTGACTCCTGGATCCTGAATAAAGTTCAGGATGACGGTGATGGACAATCCTTTACACATTATTACTATAAAACTCCCTAAACTTAATGACATTGGGATCAAGTCGCGGGATGACGCGAGGGAGGGGGAAAGTCCAAAACAATGACCCCTCCAGGCTCCGCCAAGAAGGCGGGTTCATACTTCATTCCATTGCTCCCATTGATTCCTTTGCTTCCATTGTTTCCCGAGGAATCAGAGATTCCTCGCAGGCTCCCCTTCGAATTTAAAAATTAAAAAATGGACTGTCGGATTCATTTTTTTCTGAAGCAACGCTTTCAGATTGAAAAAGGTTGGTGTTGAGTCTGCGTTTTTGAAATCGTTTTTTGGGCGCTAAACGCATTTCCAATCGAACCGGAACCTCAATGATGCCCTTAAGACCGTGTGAAGGATGGGACTGTAGAAACCGATTTACATCCCGTGTTAGAAATCGCATTGGAATCTGTTTTTGAAGGTTCATGGTATCAGGCGGCATGATGAAGTTGATACTCACAGGCGCGTTAAACACCTTCCGGGAGCGGAGGCCATTTTCAACATAAAAAGCAGGATAGGAACCCAGCTTGTTTACGGGTAAATGAAGGTAGGCCATTTCCTTTGTAGAACCTCTCAATCGAAAAGCCACTTTCTTTCCCTCTCCCAGTCGATGATGAATTTCTAGTACATTCTCTTCACCAATTCTGAAGCTGAGTCCCTCCATGGTTTGAACAACCTCACCCTCCAAATCCCCAAATTTTTCGGATTCAAGAATATCCAGGGCAAAAACCGGATCTGTCACGCCCTTATCAAAAAAGATATCGTCGCGAGTATAAAACCTGGGAGTGATGGTAAAGGTTTTGATTTCATAAATAGGAGATAAGACATAGATCAAAAGAGAACCCTCTTTTTTTGATCCTTTTTGCAACCGAACTCTTCCTCTTCGGTCCTTGCGGATTTTCGCATCCCTTCGATGGCCTACAAATACAACGTCAGTGGGATCCTCCGCCTTCTGATTTTCTGTTTCTATAATATCTCTGGATTTTTCTACGGAAACCTTTAGTTCCACGGAGTCAAGAAGACGGTCCGCTGGAATGGTGAGAGTAAACTCGCCCTTAAAGGAGTCCGGACCGTGGACAGCAGAATTTGGTGCAGCATCGGTTAGTCCTACCGATGAGAAAATAAGAAAGAATAAGAGGTACAAAGATCTCACAAGATCTCTTCGTCTTCCAATGATGTAGCTGGATCTACAATTTCCACGACCCATGCCTTTAAGACGGTTGAAATACTAGGCTCCAAAAAATCATCCAATTCCACACCCCCTGCTTCACGGAATTCGTCATTTGGATCGATTCCGTTGATAATCAAATCATGCGGGAGAAATTTCATATTCACTGTATCGGTGACAAGATTGTGCTTTAGATCTATATCGAAGGTGCCCAGATTCGCTGAATAATCCCTCCAAGCTTCTTTATCTGTCTTCACTCCATTCTTGGTATAGATGGCAGGATCAATCTTCATCCGCGGACTGGGATCCTCTCCCCCGGCCTCAGACCAATCATTATCGGCATGGGGCTTAAAGATGACATGGCCTGTTTTCTTGAAAGAAGCATGATCCGTGGATGTGAAATGGGCCTGTTCACGGGATGGATCCTCGAATACCAAAATATTTAAAAAGGAAGGGTGTCCGGCTAGTTTTTTAGGCAGGGCTTGAACAGCTCCTCCAAGATAAACATTGCCCTGGACTACCAGAAGACCAACCCCCTTGTAATACCCTTCGAGAAATACATCTCCTCGAACAAAGGTGATTCCGCTGATTTCAATGGGATTGGTCAGATCATGTTTACGACTGCGCGGCCCGTACCGGGTAGGATCAAATACCGCGGCTCTTCGCCAATCCCCGTAACCATACAAGGGCAATACCTTGTTATAACGAACTGAATTAAATCCAGCCTCACCCTCAAAGATTACATCCCTAAAATATCGATTATCCCGACTATTGCCCCCAAATTGCTGATGATAAGTGGGCTTGAGAACAAGGTCGGCCACCTCTTCGTAAAAATCCAGGGGTCTAAGATTGATCTCCCGATCCGTCCAATAACCGGAACTGGGAACCACCTTCCTGGAATAGGTCTCCTTTACTGGCTGACCAAACATCTTAAACTGTCGGTAAATACCGTATCTTTCATACTCGATATTCTCAGCGTCTAAGAAATCCACCCCTCCATCGGAAAGTCCCATGCTCGTGGATGGATGATCCATGTAATAGTATTCCTGCCAACTCAATTCCCCCGCTTCAATCATCTTGCGCTTATTCCAATCAGAAAGCTCCGCAGTAATTCCATTCTTGATATAGACATCCCCCTTAAAAACCGCCAGATCAGAAGGTTCTATGGAGTCTTCAAACTGGTAGTTCATATGCTCTTTCTCGCGTATAAAAAGAGCATGATCCGGTGCGATCATCCCCATATGTACTGCCTTCACCGAATAAACTGCGAGAACTTGTTTGCGAGAGATTCTTCCCAGGGTATTTTCAAAAATCCCCCTGCTTCGAATCCGAAGATCTCCCGTATACACGCCGAGGTCTGGATAGGGCGAGGGTGTGGATTCAAAATCAACCTTTAACTCCAGATCGAATTTCCCACTACCATGATAGAGATTTCTAATTTCAGTTTTGAGCTTTTCGGGCATTGGGATTCTCTGGTTAGAGCTAGCCACCAGGGCTTCCAAAAAAGTCTTGTGTGTCTCCAGGTGAGATTTCAAGTAATACAGGGCTTGCTCTACTCCCGATTCGGCAACCTGCTCAGCAATGGAATCTTCCACATACTTGTTCACCAGTTTAGATTCAGTCTGAACAAGAAAAACAAGGGCCATACAAAGCACCAGGATAATGGCTCCAAGAACGAGCACAACTGGTAGTGCGATGCCCCGGTGGCCAATACTCCTGGATCCTCCGGTCAAGCCGCAGGATGAAGGGAATAGAGTGGATTTCCTTAACTCCAATGCTTCTTTTGATTCCATTGATTCCATTGATTCCTGGGACCGAAGGTCACTTCCTATAAAGTCCCATTCTGAATAAGTTCATAGAACGAAGGCGCTTTGAGGCTGGCCCCTCCAACCAGGCCTCCATCAATCCCTTCCTCCCGCATATAAGTTGCTATATTTTCCGGCTTCACACTTCCGCCATAGACAATGCGAATTTTCTGAGCCAGAGAGTCGCTATACGAGTTCCTTAAAACTCCACGAACGGTGGCAATCCCTTCCCTGGCATCATCCTGGGATGCATTCACACCCGTCCCGATGGCCCATATTGGCTCGTAGGCAAAGAGTAGTTTGGATGTATCCGCTTCACTCATTCCCTGCAGCGCAGCCTCAACCTGAGATCGAATTTTCTCAGCAGTACCGCCTCGCTGGCGCTCCTCCAGAGTTTCCCCTACACAAACCATGGGAACCAGACCAAGGTCCAGCGCAGCAATGGTCTTCTTGCGAACCATCTCGTCAGTCTCTCCAAAAATCTCTCGTCTTTCCGAATGACCCGTAAGTACATGGGTACATCCCATATCTTTTAGCATGGAAAGGGAGACTTCCCCGGTAAAGGCACCAGACTCTTCGAAGTAGAAATTCTGAGCTCCGAATGAAATGGGTGTGGAACCTAAATACTTCTGCATCAGGTGAAAACTGGTAAAAGGGGGAAAAAGAACAATTTCACAAGAGTCCGGGAAAGCATAGTTCACAAAGTCCTGTAGATAAGCTTCTGTCTGAGCTAAAGCATGATTCATCTTCCAATTACCGCCATAGAACGGAATGCGCTTCATAATTCCTCCTCAAAAAGTCACTTCCGAGTATATATTGCCGGAGGCAATTCTGGAAAAAAAAAAGCCCTCCCCACATGACGGGAAGGGCTATGATTTCTTGCTCTACCGACTAAACCACTGGTCTCTCAAACCTGAATAGTCCTGGTAAGCTGAATTAACATCTCCCATACTTCCCGCACTAGAAGACTTTTCGTACTGGCGCTGACGAAGGTAAATTTCCTGCAATAAACGGGCGTCCAGTTCTGAGGAAGTACTTGGAGCAAATGCACCATAGGGAGAGGATAGCTGCTGAGCTGTTCCTCGCAGGGGAACTACCTGATCAGCCTGATAGGTTGGTGTAACTGCCGAGTATCGACCGGGAACAGCGGCGGTGGTTCCCACGAAACCAGAACCTTGTTGGTAGCCCTGCTGCATGCCCATGCCTTGCTGCATCCCCATACCTTGCTGACCCATCATGGCTCCACCCATGTTTGGGGTCCCAACCTGGTAACCCATACCGGCGGTTGCCCCGTATCCGAACTGATTCAATCCTGACTGCTGGTAAATGGATTGATTGTAAACAAAGTTCGGCTGCTGCTGAGTCGTCATCATGTAATTGTAGGGAAATTCAGGAATAAAAATGTCTCCGTGGCGCGGTTCGGTGCGCTCCTTAAACATTTGCTGGTAATCCCAGAAAGCCTTGTCAAAATTCATCTTGTCGTTCATTGCAAAGGGACCGGAGTTCTGTACAGACTTAAGAGCGGATAGAAACCGGCGACGCTTTTTCTTTAACTGACCCTGGGTGGCGTGAACAAATCTTCGAGCGTAGGCACGAAAGACTGATAGAAACTGCTGCTTGGAATGTTGCTTCATCCTGGGGTTGGTAGCAGGCGTTTGCTTCCATCGGATGTAGAGACGCTCATAGGTTGGCATGGGGAATTGGCCCATAGAACGTAGAGAGTGCTGAGAGAAAACACTCTGATACTGTTTAAAAGATTGGTAAACCTGATCGAGAGCCCCATCATTTCCGCCGGTACCAAAATAGTTGTACCAGGTAGACTGGGAGGAAGCGAGGCCTTCATCAGCCGCTATAAAGGACTCCAGGGAATAGGCCTGCATAGTCGCCATGCGTTCCACATATTCCAGCCTTTGCTGAATCTGCTGTTGCTCCTGCGGAGAACGGGAGTGCATCAATTGGTTAAGACTGTTCGTGAAGCCCCCCATAGTGGTGCCAAAGTTCGACAGTTCATAAAGAGACTCCGAAAGTTTCGCCTGGGGAATGCTCAGACTAGATAAAAAGACCGAGATCCATGCAATTGTTCGAAGTGATTTCACGGAAACACTCATTTTGTACTCCTTCTCAAGGTTCCATCTCTTTATACGTAACTGGGGGCCAAAGGTTTCAAATCAGACTCAATCAAGGTGAAGTTCCTAGTTTTTCCAGTACGAAATCATCAAACCAGGCCTTTCCACTAGCCTTTCGAAGGACCCATTCCAACACAATCGAGGATGTATCTTTGCGCGTCTCAAACTCATACCTCAACTCAATAAACCCTTTCGTGGAGCCAACCTGCCTGGCAATTCCCTGATGCGCTTTCAGAAAAGCCCTTGACGATAACTCCTGGAGATTAAAAAAAGCTCCGGAACCAAGGGGATCTTCAGCGGCCAGAACTTGATAGGTCTTAATGAATCCTCTTACGCGGTAACGAGAGGAGGGTTTAACGGGTATTGTCTCAGTGGCCAGTGCCAGCGACTTTTTCTTACCAAATGTGGAGATCCGCTGGGAAGCTTTACCAGAGTGCTTCACTCCTCGATCCAGGATAAAAACTCCCCTGTCCTGGGTGCGTTTCAGTCCCCTGGCTATCCCAGGGACGTTTGAATTACTATCAAACTCCTGGGAATAAACAAGAGTGGGCGTAAGGGACGGGCTAGACGGCTGGGAGTCCTTCCCGCTTCCCTTTCCTTTCTTTTTGATGGGGTGCTTTTTTGCAAAGTTGTATCCAAGGTTCATTTTTCTCTTCTGGATCTCGGAAGAAAATTCAGCAACATATGCCGATATTCTCTCAATCCTTCTTGCGGAGGGAGGATGAGACCTTAAGGAAGTTTCTATTCGGCTCGGATTATGATGCTCAAGACTCTTCAGTACCTTGAGAAATCCTACCATTCCTTCTGGATTATAGCCTGCTGCGGCAGCATATCTCGCACCGATATAGTCAGACTCCAACTCGTTCTTACGAGAATATCGAAGCCCTGAGAATACGGAATAAATTTGACCCATGGTCTCAAGTTTGTTACTCCTCTTCCCCAATTTTCTAATGATGTATTGGTAGACCAACTGGTGCTTTATGCTTTTCATGGAATGTTGAGCGACAACATGACCAACTTCATGACCAAGTACCCCAGCAAGTTCATCATCAGATTTCACTCTCTGTAATAGTCCCCTGGTTATAAAAATATGACCGCCCGGGGCCGCAAAGGCATTTACAAAGTCTGGCCTCAAGAGGGTGATCTTAAATCGAATGTCTTTGCGTTCACTAACCGCTACGATGCGATTGAAGACCCCCCTCACCCATTCCGTCGCTTCTGGATCGGCATCAAAAACACCGTACTGAAGTTTTACCGATTGGGCTACAACCGCTCCAATAGCCTGTTCAGACACTTTTACTACAGGCTTTAGTAATTGCTGAAAGAACTTCCCCAGTCCAGCATCAGGTAAAGTATAGGCAAGAAAAAAAAGTCCGAGAGCAAAGGGAATCGCGGGACGAATCATGGAGCACCTCCGTTACATACATTATACCGTAAAGCAAACGGTATGCCCGTTTGTAGGTTCATGACCAAAATAGGCTCATCTCAGATGAGCAAAGGAATCTGTAGATTCCTGGTTTGGCCGGGAACCCGGGCAAACCAAATGCGTTTGGGCATAAAACTCAGGGGCTCAGGGCTATGCAACGAAGGAAAGTTTCCACCATAAACGATCCTCCCCTTTTCCGTAGTGGGCCTGTAGGAGAGTCTCCTCTTCCACTTTTCCCAGGTTTTTATACAAGACCCTGGCTCCCAGGTTGTCTTGAGATACGGTCAAAGTCCAGCCTGAATAGCCATTTTTAAGAGTCCATGCCCTCAGGTCTTCGCCAAGTTCCGCCCCCAAACCCTGGCCCTGGAGATGTTTTTGGATTCCAAAGGAGAAAAGGTAGAGAAAGTCAGGTTTCCCCCTGTCCTGGAGCAAAAGCGCATAACCCACGGGGACACCCTTCTTAAAACCCAGGATCAAAATTTGGGTTTGTGCCAGGGGAACCAAAGACCAGGAATTGAGTGCTCCATCAGAGAAAAGTTCCCGTTCCTGCTCCAGGGTCCAGTCCAGCAAGTCCCGCTGCGAATCAACCTTCTGAAGGTTCATAAGGAATACCTTTTCCTGGTATCCCGCGAGCCCAATCCCATTGTTCTTAAGTTAAGGCAGTCGGTTTCTGTATTGTTTCTATCCCTACCGTACCTTCCGTCATCTTCGGGCTTGACCCGGAGATCCATGAAAGGGATAGTTTGGGTCCCCTGGTCAAGCCAGAGGACGACGATATCTATATAAAAACTGCCTTCAGTTATAAGGTTCATATTTCTTAACTTAATGACATTGGAATCAAGTCATGGATGACGTGATGGAGGACAAGTTTGCACCAATTTAGCAAGGTTTCAAATGATCTTGCCAGGCACTTATAAGGGAATTCTCAAACTTTTGACGAAAGACTTCGTTGGAGAACTTCAAGGCCTGATTGCGGCATTTTTCAGGATCCCAGGCGGTATCCTCAAAGCGTAACAGGGCATCTTCAATGGAAGCCCTGGACTGATCCTGAAAGAATAATCCTGTTTCTCCCTCCACAACGGTTTCCAGCGCTCCACCACGACCGTAGGCAATCACCGGTGTACCACAGGCCTGCGCTTCCAGGGGAGTGATTCCAAAATCTTCCTCACCGGGAAACAGGAACGCGATCGCGTTCTGGTAGAGTTCAACTACCTTTTTCGAATCTACCCCGCCAATGACTTCCACGCTGGTCCCCCTGGCCAATTCACGCAGTCTCGACTCCTCCGGGCCGCTTCCCGCTACGATGAGTCTTCGGTTGGTTCCAGCGAAAGCCTCGATCGCCAGATCCACCCTCTTATAGGGAACCAAAGCCCCGAAAGCTAAATAATAATCACTGGAGGAATTTTCTTTGATCCGGAATCGGCTTGTGTCTGCTGGCGGATAGAGAACCTCTGCATCAGTTCCATAACATTTTTGTATTCGCCGACGAACATTTTCAGAATTACAGCTATAGTGATCCACCCGGTTAACACAGCTTAGATCCCAAAGACGAAGATAATGCATAGTCAGCGGCCAGGCTAATTGAGCAAGGGAATTCACGCTCTGGCGATATATTTCAGAAAATTCCCAGGCATATCGCACAGGTGTATGAAGGTAGGACCAGTGCAGTGTGTTAGCAGAAGTAACGCAGCCCCTGGCCACGCAGTGTGAGGTCGAAACAACCAGGTCGTAGGAACTCAGATCAAAGGACTCAATAGCAAGAGGGAAGAAGGGCAGGTAGAGTTGGTGACGGGTTGAAGACCAGGGTAGTGACTGGACAAAGGAGGTGTGAATATCACAAGCGAGCAGTTGTTCCGAAAGATTTTCTTCGATGGAGACAAGGGTATAAAGGTCCCTTGGCCCCAGAACATCAACCATCTGTTCAAGGACATTTTCTCCTCCGCGCATGCCTGTGAGCCAGTCATGTACAAAGGCGATTTTTAATTTTCGAATCTCATCGATTCCCATGCTCTCCTAAACTTGAAACCGAAAGTGAACTACGTCCCCATTCTGAAGAATATACTCTTTTCCTTCCACACGCAGGAGTCCTTTGTCCCTGGCTCCCTGCTCTCCTCGGCACTGAACAAAGTCATCATAGGAAACAATTTCCGCTCGGATAAATCCCTTCTCAAAATCCGTATGAATCACTCCCGCTCCCTGGGGTGCTGTTGCTCCCGCCGGAACTGTCCAGGCTCTCACTTCCTTGGGGCCTGCTGTGAAAAAAGTGCGCAAACCCAGGAGCTCATAGGCGGTACGGATCAAATGATCTAAACCGCTCTCCTCCAAACCCAGACTTTCCAGAAATTCGAGACGCTCTTCAGCGGATTCCAGTTGAGAAATCTCAGCCTCAATTTGAGAACAAAGTACAATCGCCCGTTCCTCAGCGATTCCACTCCTGGAGTTTATCGCCTCAAGTGCCTTTGCAGCCCCTGCTCCCACTTCTGATTCAGAAACGTTAAGCACATAGAGAACATGCTTCATCGAAATTAGGCATAAGGGCTCTAGAATTTCTAGTTCAGACTGATTAAAGGATTCGCGGCGCAGCCACTTTCCCTGTTCGAGAAGTTCCTTCACTCGGAAAAGGAAATCCGCTTCTTCTTTTTCTTTGCCAAGCGCGCCTTTTTTTCGCTTGGCCAACCGATTATCCAACGTATCAAGGTCTCTTAAGATTAACTCTGTCTCAATTATATCCGCATCCCGCAGTGGTTCCACATTACCATGGACATGAACTACATCAGTGTCTTCAAAGCAACGCAAGACATGGACAATGGCGTCCACTTCTTTGATATGTCCCAGAAACTTATTACCAAGACCCTCTCCTCTGGAGGCCCCCTTTACCAAACCCGCGATATCTACGAATTCGACGATGGTTGGAATGATTTTTTCGGGGTCGACAATTCCCGCAAGTTCCTCTAACCGTGAATCGGGAACTTTAACAACTCCCTGGTTGGGTTCAATAGTACAAAACGGATAATTGGAAGCTTCGGCCGCTGCCTGTGTTAACGCATTAAACAAAGTAGACTTACCCACATTGGGAAGACCTACGATTCCACATTTAAGTCCCATTAATTCTCCCCTTTGAGCGGGCCTATTGGGTCAATAGATTCACGTGTAGGTACTTGTTGGAATTGTACATGGGAAACGGTTTAAAATTTTGCACGGCTGGATAGGTAGCGAAATTTTTGGTTTTAAACCAGAGTAAAATTCGAGATGCATCCTCTCGTGCCATACGGGCACATCGCCGCAAACTTTCAGCTCTCTTATCCGAGTCCACTTCTTTGCGAGAGGCTTCTATACACTCATCAAATAGGGGTTGAGCATATCTTGGATAGTTGCCTTTGAGCCCTGTACTTTCGCTATGATACAGAGGATAGAGAAAGTTATCCCCATCTGGAAAATCCGCGATCCAGTTGCGATAGAAGAGATCAAAATCTCCGTTTACCAGTGAAGAGGTGAAGGCATTCCAATCCCTGGTTACCAACCTAATTTTCAATCCGGCTTGCTCCAGGTACTGCTTCAAGACCTCACAAATCCGTATGCTTCGAGGATTGCTATGCAGCAGCAGTCGAAGTTCCAGTCCCTGAAAGCCGGCGTCTTCAATCTCATCGAGGGCAACCTTTGGTTCAAAAGAAAATCCACCGTCACTCAAATAACCTGGAAGACCTCTTGGCACGGGGCCGGTAGATAGTTCTCCCTGCCCCTGCAGAACAGTTTTGAGAATGGTGCCGCGATCAATGGAGATGGCCATGGCTCTTCGAAGTCTTCTGGATTGAAGAGCTTTGGTTTTCATATTTAAACCGAGAAAATAGAGATTATACTGATTGATGGAATCAATTCTTGCCCGGGTGGGTTTTAGAGATTTTATGTCCTCTGGAGGAACTTCGACGACATGGAGATTTCGAGAACGAAACTCACTCATCAAGGTGAGGGGATCCTTGAGAATCTTGAAATAAATAGCTTCAAGATTACCCTCTTTGGCGTACTTGGAATTCCGCACTACGAGTAAATCCTGCTCTCGCCGCCATTCCTTCAATACATAGGGTCCGGCTCCAGCGCTCTCTTCGGTTAGAGTCCCGCCCTCTTCAATAAACCTTTTGTTTACAATGGCCAGTTGCGGCATAGCAAGTAGAGCTGGAAAGGGAGAAAAGGGTCGCTTGAGATCAATACTGATTTTATGTTCACCCAGTATTCTGATTCCCGAGAGTTTTTTGGTCTTTCCAGAACGAAAATCCTCGAATCCAGCTACCTGGTTCAAAAGCCATGCCCTGGGAGAATCTTCCTTCATGGATGCAAGTCTTTCGAAGCTAAAAGATACATCTTCAGCTGTCAGGGTTTCTCCGTTGGAAAAATGAAGGTTTTCCCTTAGTAGAAAAGTGTATCTACGCCCTTCTTCTTTAATGGAATAATGCTTGGCCGCATCCATGACCAAAAGACCATTCTGATCGAATTTCATCAGGTTCGAATAGAGCAGTCCAAGGATTTGACCAGAAAAGGCATCAGTGGAATGGGCTGGATCGAGGGTCTTGGGTGAGGATTCCAGGGCCAGGCGAAGAGTCCGCGCTGGTAACATCAGAGATGAAGTGCATCCCATCAGAAAACCACAAAGCAGCAGACACAGCCCAAAAAAACGAGGAAAAAACATAAGCCGGTGATTCTAACAAAGGAATTTTAGAAGTCAAGAGCAGCTGTCGCTCCTATTGACTTCTGAATAGAGGAGAGAGAAGAGGGAAGAGAGAATACTCCGCCTCATGGCGGGGAATGGGAAATTGGAAATGGTGAAGGGGGGCAAGAGTCGTCATCTTCGGGCTCGACCCGGAGATCCATACCTCCCGGCCCAAATGGCGGGATCATACCCCATTCTCTCTTCTCTCTTCTTACCAATTACTTCTTTTCAATTTCCTTGAGAAGTTCTTCCGCTTCTTCGTCCCAGGACTCATCTCCCTCTTCCAGAATTCTTTCCAGACATTGTGTGGCAAGATGATCTTCACCGAGTGCCCTATGGCATATTGCTTTATGAAACAAGGCATGTTCATCTATTTCAAGGACTTCCAGAGATTTTTGATAGTTGATGATCGCGTCCCGGTGTTTCCCCTGAATTCGCCCGACATCGGCAAGACCATTGAGCGCGTAAACATCTTCCGGATCCAAATCTATTGCTTTTTGAAAGCAATTGCTGGCCTTCTCATAAATGCGCTGCTCCAGGTAGAGTTTACCCAGGGAATACTGGGAAAAGGCATATCCTGGGTCTAATTCAATGGCCCGAACCAGATTTTTGTGCGCCTTGATGACCAGGTTCTCTTTCATTTGGGATCTGGCCAGGTCGGTAAGCAGTCCAGCTTCATCTGGCTCCAGGTCCAGGGCTTGTTCGTAAAAAACCATCGCGGCCTCATTGTCACCCCTCTCGAACTGAATAGACCCCATCGCGGCCTTGATCTTCCAACTGCGTGAATCCAATTCCTCAGCCTTTTGAAAATAGATCAGAGCGCTTTCCAGGTTCTCCTCTTCCAATTCCAGATTTCCCAGGCTGTAATGACCAATAGACTGATCAGGATAGAGAGAAATGATCTTTTCAAAGGTTTTGCGGGCACCTTTGTAGTCCCCCTCTTTCATCTGTATCTCGCCAAGATTGCCCATTAATAGGTGATTGTCTGGATTAATCTGCAAAGCCTGCTCAATGACGAACTTGGCATCCTCTAGTTCTCCGCGCTGGAAGAGAATGATCGCTTTAGAATTGTAGTTATAAATGTCCTTCTCATCGATAAAAATAGCTTTATCGAGGCACTCCAGTGCCAGATCCATCTCACCGCTTAATTTATAAGTAAGAGCAAGGGAATTCCATGAGTACACATCCTGGGGATTAATCTTAACCGCTTTCTTGAACTCCATGGTGGCCCTGGGGAAATCTCCTCGATCCAGGTAGGTGTTTCCCAGCAGATAGTGGGAGAATAAATCGGATCCCCCAACCGCAATGGCTTTTTCAAGAACTTTAACAGCCTCTTCAAACTTCTGCTGTTCGTTATAGATAAACGCCAATTTGTTGTAAGAATATACATCGTCGGGAAAGGCCTCAATGGATTTTTGAAACCATATTGAAGCATTCTTAAGATCGCCCTTTTGGAGACAGATCATTCCTTCTTCATAAAATTGATTTGCTGCCATAGTTTATCCTTGCAGATTTTGAGCCCAATTCGCCCAATCGCTCTATTCTACCCTATCGGCCCCCTGTTCGAATTCCTCAAACCAGCGGCGAATATCAGGAAGCCGTTCAAAAAATAGCACCTTCTCCATACAAAGATCTTTGTTGCTGCGTTTTACCCTCTCCGGGAGAAGAATTCGATCAAACCCCTGGTTTTTCGCCTCCCTTACCCTTGATTCAAGATGGGAAACTAAACGCATTTCTCCACCCAGTCCCGTTTCTGCCAGGGCCACCGTACCAGGCGGCAGTGTCACATCCCTGATAGAAGAGAGTACCGCCAGTATCACCGCCAAATCCAGGCCTGGGTCATTACTCTTCACCCCTCCTGCCAGATTCACATAGACGTCGCTCTGACCTAATAAAATCCCCATCCTTTTCTCCATTACCGCTAATAGCAAAGAAAGGCGGTTTGGATCAAGGCCCATCGCCGTTCTCTTGGGGTAGGTGAAATTGTTATCCGCCACCAGAGCCTGAACTTCCACCATGAAAGGTTGAGTCCCCTCCATAACTACCGAGAGGCACGAACCAGGGGTTGAAGTGGAATCGGTAAGGAAATATGCGGCTGGATTCGCAACCGGCTGTAGCCCATCCCCTTTCATCTCAAAAACCCCGATTTCGTCTGTAGGGCCAAAGCGGTTCTTCAGTCCCCGCAAAAGACGAAAATGATGGGTTCGATCCCCTTCGAACTGCAAGACAACATCCACCATATGCTCGAGGAGCCTGGGACCCGCGATTTCACCTCCTTTGGTGACATGCCCCACAAGGATGGTAGTAAGGGAACGAGTCTTGGCAAACTCCATGATTCTAAAGGTAGATTCACGCACCTGTGCTACAGAACCGGGAGAAGAATCAAGATCGGGAACGCGAACAGTCTGGATAGAGTCCAGAACTAATAGTGAAGGGTTCAAGTTCTTGGCGACTTCAAGAATACCTTCCAGGTCCGTATGAGCGAGCAAGTGCAGTGTTTCTCCGTGAACCTGAAGCCGCTCAGCCCTGAGCTTGACCTGAGCCTCCGATTCCTCACCTGAAACATAAAGAACTCCCTTGCCTTTCTTCGACAGCAAGGAACAGATTTGCAGGATTAAGGTAGACTTTCCCATTCCAGGCTCACCGCCTAGCAATACCAGGGCACCTTCAACCAAACCTCCGCCCAGGACTTTGTCTACCATTTCAAGGCCGGTCGCCGTCCTTGAGTCCCGGCTAATCACAACTTCATCAAGTAACGTGGCTTCACGTACGTTACCCGGCCCCGTTTTAGAGGAGCGGTGACTGGGAGCCTGCTCTTCTTCAAGCGTATTCCAAGAGCCGCATGCGGAACAATTCCCCTGCCAGCGAGTATGCTGATGGCCGCATTCACGACAAAGATAGATGTTTCGTGATTTCCGAGCGCTCATGCGTTCAAACTCAACTTCTTCCCCGCATTGAAAAAAGAAAGGAATCTCCCAATTCTACCCTGCTTCCCGCAAGATAAGCCGCGATGGGCAGACGCTTCTTCCCTTCGATCTGAATTTCACTAATCTGTAAAACTCCTCCCTTTACAGCAATGTTGAGATCCTTTTTTGTTCTTAGCATGACCGTTCCAGGGATCTGCTCATGCCTGACCTCTTCGAAACTTCCCTTAAAAACTGCAATCTTCTTCCCATCTGAAGTGCAAAATACAATCCCGTAGGAACTGCACAATGCCCTTAGCTTATTATAAATCTCACGACCTTCCATCTCCAGGTTGATCCATGAATCCATCTCGCTGAGTTTATGCGCATAGAGAATTTTCTCACTGCCCTGAGATTCCTTATTTTTTTCAAACTGTGGATAGTTTTGCAAAACTTCAGTGAGCAAAGATCTAGATGCAGCGATCATTCGTTTTTCAAGCTGATCGATGTGCATTTGAGGAGAAATTTCGATGATTTCCTTACAAAAAACGTCTCCTTCATCCAGGGCTTCACTCACTTCCATGACACACAGAGCCGTGGAAAGATCTCCCATCATAATCGCCCTCTCCATGGGAGCAGCCCCACGAAAACGGGGGAGATTGGACGCATGAGTATTGATAAAATTCACCCGAGCCGTCTGAAGAAGGGTTAAAGGAATAATTTTCCCATAGGCGCAGACCACTCCAAAATCAAATTCGAGTTTCCTGAATCGCTCTAGCAGTGACTCTCTTTTCAAAGACCTGGGTTGAAGAAAGGGAAGGTCTAACTCTTCACAAGTAAGCTTCACGGGAGGAGGCCGCAGACTTTTTTTTCGGCCGAATGGCTTATCTGGCTGGGTGATCACCAGGGAGAGTGGAAAGCCCTTTTCAAAGAGATCGCGAAGAATCGCGGAAGAGAACTCTGAGGAGCCGAAAAAGACGATAGCGGGCAACTTTTTTGAATTCATAGGCGTATGGCTATTATATAGCTAAAGGTATTTGGATAGTATGAAGAGCATTTTGTTTCACCTTCTCTTGTTGAGCATTCCTTTCGTTCCCTCTTTTTCCAAAGACAGATTCTTTCAAGGATTTGAAGAAAAAGAGGACCAATTTTTTGCTGGTTCCGAACAAAAGAAAACTGCAAAGACCCCTCACAAAGTTTCATCTTTGGATCAGATCCCTATTCCCGAGGCCCACACGGGGGGGGCAGATTTTGCTTATGTTCATTCGGCCCTGGTAAAACTTGAAGGAACCAGCGTAAAAATCGATCGCATGTATTTGAACCTGAGAAAAGGTCCCAGTCGGTTTTCAAGGATCTTGAATATGGCCAAAGAAGGAGATGTGTTCCCCTATGCAGGTACACTGATCTCTCCTGACGATGGCGCTGAGTGGTTTAAAGTAAGAATTGGTGATCCTCTTGAAGACGAACCTGGAGGGGAGCGGGTACGAGCCAAAGTCACCGCGATAGAATCGGTTTACCTGCGAGAATCACCTCCGCGCGAGGGAACTAATGGCAAGATAATCGGGTCATTGATGGCAGGCGATCGGGTTTTGGTTGACCTCGATGAGAGCGAAGGAAAATGGTACCGGGTCTATGCCGGGGACCAAAATGGCTATGCCCATAAGAACTATCTTGAAATTCTCAGGGAAACAGGAGATGAAGGACGGTATATCAAGCCAATCGAACCCACCCCGGAAACTCCCAAGCCCATCGAGGATGCTTCTGAGCCAAGTACCTCCAGACCTGAGCCTAAGCCTGCGCCCGCAGTTGTAACGAAGGATCGAGGTGCCATACGTCGGGCGGACGGTGGAGTGGAGATCAGGGGTGTTCCCCTATTCTTCCAGGGGAAAAAGGATCCTTTTGATTCAAGAGGAGGTTCTGGCTGGAGACCACATGCATATTGCGGGCCTACCTCTCTACAGATGGTCCTTGCCTATCATGGTGTTCAACGGTCACGAGATTCACTGGCTCTCACACGACTCAATTCCAAGGGTGAGGTGATGCAGACCAACTATAAGGCATCCTCATTTCGAGGACAAATGTACGCTAAAAACCATGGTTCCGCCTATGGTGCAATGGTTAAAATGGCCAAGTATCTTGGTTTTAAAAACACCAAAAGGCAGTACCCTACTCTTGAACCATCGAGAAATTCTAAAAGGACTTCCATGCGGGCACTCGTGGAAACAGGCAGGCCGCAAATCATTTCAGTGAAAGGTCTTTTAAGGTACACTGATGGCTCCCAGTGGCGAAGCAGCAACGGCCATATCCTGGTAGTTCGCGGAATGACCGGAAAAGGTGATTTGATCGTGAATGATCCGGCCAGAAATGGCGGAAACAAAATAATGCGCCGAGCGGATTTCCTTAAAATCTGGCGTGGATTCACTGTTGATATTAGAAGATAGACAATGCGGTTGATTCGTACTTTTGCACCAGTTCTCTTAGCCCTTTTTCTTTTCCCCCAGATTATTCCCACCGAGGCTGTACCAACCAAACAGTCCCTTGACCAGTTGTTTGGAGATGCCGCTCTTCAAAGTAAGACTGTCAAAGAATCAGCAACGGCATTTATTTACGGGGAACTTGTGTCTGTTGCTGATGGAAAAGCTGTCATCACGGTTGGAGCCGCCAACATTCGTGAGGCTAACAGCGTCACCACCAGGGTGCTTAGAGTAGGTTACCGTGGCGAGAGCTTTGATTTCGTTAAAAATGTCCTTTCCTTCGACACACAAACTCCCTGGGTAGAAATTCGATACAGGGAAGGTTCCTCCGATGCCCCCACCGATACAAAATGGGGAACCGTTGAGGTTAGCAGTTTTCTTAGAATCCGAACATCTCCCTGGGGCGACATCACGGGAAGGCTCTATAACGGAGAACGAGTTCAGGTGGATCTATCCGAGTCCAAAAAGTACTGGTATAAGATCTTCCGCGGGGGAACGAGCGGTTACTCCCACAAAAACTATATCGTATTGGATGGAAAGCAAAGCCCATCACCTTCTAAACCCAGGGAAGAGTCCAAGCCTACGCCTCCTGACCAACCCACTCCAAAGCCAAGCGGACCTCTCAAAGACCGTGTGGATACTTCCGACGGGGTTTATATCAAGGGAGTCCCTTCTTTCAAACAGAATCCACAGGGCAGCGATCCCTTTTCCCCTGGAGGTCAGAGCTGGAGACCATCAGGTTTCTGCGGCCCTACTTCATTGCAGATGGTATTGGCCTATTATGGGATTGAGAAGCCCAGAAATGATCTCGCGCTGACTGCCTGCAGCACCAATGGAAAGATCCTTGATAATAATGTTCGTTCCACAACCTTCAAAGGTCAGCTCTATGCCAAGGGTAGAGGGGCTTCCTGGGAAGCCTTCACCCGACAGGGAAAACGCTTTGGATTTAAGAACAGCCACGTATCCGGGGATGGCAGTATCGCCAGCATTAAGAAAAGGATCGCGAAAGGAAGACCCCAGATTGTTTCCGTGCGGGGAACCCTGAACTTTAAAAATGGAAGGTCCTATCACACTGGGGGGCATATCATAGTTATTCGAGGGGTTCGAGCCAACGGAGATATGGTTATTAATGATCCGGTTCGGGGAGGTGACATGGTTATGAAGCAAAGAGACTTCCTGAGAGTAACCAGAGGTGTTACCATCGATATCAAAGCATGAAATCCATTTTTTAGGTATGGAACTATGATTCAAATACGCATTCTCAAAACCATAGTTTTCGGGCTGTTCCTTACCGCCGTCGGCGGAGTAGCTTTTAGTCGCTCAAACTCTATGAACCCCACAGCTGAAACGAAAAACGCCGATATGAAGCGAGCAAAGGTCACTAAATCACCGACTAAACTATCACGAGCCAATGGCCATATTCTAAGTTTTCGACTGGGGGAGAAAAAGGGAGAGTTAGGCTTTTTATCCAGCTGGCTTCCCGATCAATCCGGAAATCCCACGGAAATTATTGAAGGTCCTGCCTCCATGGCAGTTGATTCCTCGGGAGACCTCTTTTTTTTAGATTCCATTCGTGAAGAAATTCAGCACTATTCAAAAAAGGGTAAATTCTTAAAGTCCATTGAACTACCTCATCTAAACGATGAAGTTGAACATGCATATACGGATCTTTTGACAATCAATGAGCATCTTCTGGTTTTAGATACTGAAAACTACCTTGTAGCTAAGCTTTCTCAAAACAATCTTCGATCGGATCATACCTTTACCAGGATTCCAAGAGAGTTAGAGGATTCCATTCCCCTTATCATTGACGGCTTTTCCCTTGATCTCAGAGGAAGCATCCTGGTTCAAAACCGTTATGACGGCTCTGTCTACAAACTCCTGCCTCCAGCAAAAAGCTCAGATATTTTTATCCTGAGAGATGTAGCAAGTGCTCCCCCTTTCAGAGCATCACTCAACCTGGATTCTCAAAATCGCATACTTGGACAGGAATTCAATGAACAAAACCCTACGATCGTAGAGTTTTTCCGTTGGAAGGAAGGAAATGAGGACTCTGAGAAACTCTTTGCTCTCCCCTCCATCCCTGATTTGTTCTTTGTAGAAATTGTGGGAGTCATAGACCAGGACATGGTTCTTGCTGTTTTCACCGGGGGGGAGGAGCGTAGTAGATTGTCTCAACTTCTTCGTTATAAACTCGATGGCACCCTGGTATCCTCCTTTAAGCTCAATGTGAGGGAGATACCCTGGAATATGAATCATCGATACCAAATTTTTAACAGCAATGTCTTTTTAAATGAATACCGAAACCTTGGGAAACGCCTCCGGGTTATGCGCTTCACCCTTTAATGAAGAAACTCAGACATTTTAAGAAGACCAGTTCCGCTGTAGTTAATCTACTCTCCCACCACACACGACAAAGTCTTAGCTTCAAGGCCATTCTCCATTCCCTACCCCCGGAAATGGCTAACCGCCGAACCTTGAGATCCTGTCTTGAACAATTGGTCCTCGAAGGCAAAGTGCGCCAATCGCGTCACAATTACACACTGAACCCATCTGTTCCCAAAGAAGCTGTCCGTCAACCTGATAATGTGTATGAAGGTGTTCTCGCCCTTCATAAGCGCGAAAATTTAGTACTCGAACATGAATCTTTAGAAATGCCTATCCGTATTTATCCGGAAAATTCCCATCATGCTCTGCCAGGTGATCGTGTACATGTAGAGGTTACGACCAGACGAAGAGGAGGGAAAAAGGTTGGAAAGGTCATCAAGATTCTTGAACGAAGCGGTCTATCCTTCCTGTTTCAGGTCCGTGACGGCAAGCTTCATACTCGCAGCGCGCTGGCACTTCCTGTCAAGATTGAGAAATTTGACAAGCTTAAGGAAGGGATTTGGTACAAGGGCCTCATCCTTCCTCGCATATCGCCACGGTATTACTATGCGCAAGTCCAGGGAAAGTCAGATGGCAGTCTAGATTTGGATCTTGAAGATCTTCTCTCCAAGTACAGTATCCCTCACTCCTTTTCTGCTGAAGTCGAAGAGCTAAGCCGTAAGGAATTGGCTGATGAAACTGAGCGGGTCGACCTACTAAGCCTGCCCAGCATGACCATCGATGGTGCTGATGCAAAGGACTTTGACGATGCCATTTCAATTCGTAAAGTAGGCCAGGACTACCGCCTTTGGGTCCATATAGCAGATGTTTCCCATTATGTCAGAGAGAACAGCCCTATAGATAAAGAAGCGATCCAGCGATCCACCTCCATCTACTTTCCAGAACATGTTGTTCCTATGCTGCCGGAGGGGCTATCCAATGAAAGCTGTAGCCTGAAACCAAGGGTGAAAAGAAGGGCACTAACCTGTGAAATGCTCTTTTCCTTGAGAGGAGTTCTCAAGGAAGCCTGGTGCTATCCATCTCTGATTCAGTCCGATCGCCGATTCACCTATCGGGAGGTTCAGGATGTCTTCGATGGCAAATTGGAAGATCCCCTAAAGCCTGATCTGCTGGTTGCCAAGGAACTTCATGAAATCCTATCTGCCAGGAAAAGAAGTGATGGAGCCATGGATTTCGAGTTACCCGAGCCAAAGATCATTCTTGACCAGAATTACAAAGTGAGTGAGATCTTGGTAGAGGAGCGCTGGACATCTCATCGACTCATAGAGGATTTCATGGTAGCTGCCAATGAAACCATCGCACGGTTTTGTCTAGATGCTCATCTCCCGGTGCTCTACCGCCATCACCCGGTACCTTCAAAGGAAAAAGTAGAGGCACTTGTTGAGGTTTTACGCAACCTGGGAATCCCCTTTGCGCGAAAGGAATACCGCGAACCTAAGACTTTTCAAAAGCTTCTGGATACGGTTGAGCCAAGGTTTAAAAATTTCGTGCAGCCCCTGGTACTTCGCTCCATGCAAAAAGCAATCTACGAATCCAAACATGCCAGCCATTTCGGACTGGCAAGGCAAACCTACTGTCATTTCACCTCCCCCATTCGTCGCTATCCTGATCTAATTGTTCACCGACAGCTCAAACGACTCTTCACCCTCTGGACAGCCCAATTTCCTTTCCAAATCTTCCCTGCCTCACGTTGGCGCTCAAAAGCAGGCCGGCATCCTCAGGTTAAAAACCTTGTCGAACTTGGCAGGATCACTTCCACTCTTGAGCGCAGAGCTGTACAGCTAGAGCGGGACTATACACAGAGAAAAAAAGTAGAGTACATGAGTAAGAAAATCGGCAAGGAATTCCAGGCTACCGTTACAGGAGTCACAGGCTCCGGAATCTATTGTGAGATTGTGAAACTACTGGTAGAAGGCTTCTTGCCTTTCGAAAATATGCCTGGGTATTGGACCTATCAGGAGCGCTTACAGGTAGCACATTGCTCTGGTAGTAAGAGACTCACTTACCGACTGGGTGATCCCATAGAAGTCAAAGTCCAGTCAGCAAACAAAGAACATGCTGAAATTCGCTTCACAGTTCCCTGATCAACTCCGGATGTGTGCGTTTAGCTCTTAGCGGTCATTACGAGGTACATTTCCCGCTTCGCTAACTTTCTCTACGGATCTGGCGGCTTTGGGGATTCCCTGTACCTGAAAACGTCCTTTACAGCCCTTGACCCAGATTGCATGTCCCTTATGAACTCCAAAGCTCTTCCCCTCTTTGCATATATGCTTAGTTCCGATTTGTTCTACAAACTTATAAGAAGTAAGTTTTGAGAAAAGCTCTCCGCCGCAAATGCGCTTTTTTTTGAAAATTCCAAGGGTCTTTCCGCTTTTACAGGTTATGAATAAAGTTTGAGTTGAACCGCCAGCCGCCGGCGGATTGGCTGGTCCTCCTGGGGTTCCTGAGCCGGTACCACCAGTTGACGGACCAGGACCTGAGCCACCGTTCGTTGTTGAGCCTGATCCGCTGCCTGCTCCACCTGGACCCGCAGGCATTGAAACGCTGCCAGCACTACCACCGGGCCATTTCACAGCCACCACGTTGGTGCGCTCATGGGACCCCTTATGACCCTGGCGTGCCAATCCTGAGACCATAAAATAGTAGGTTTCCCCGGGGAGCGGTGACCAGGTGTTCAAAGGAGGTACCTTGATATGATCTCCATTTACAGAGTATTTGTGTTTTCGTATGCTACCTGGCCGAATCCATTCAAAAGTACCCGCGTACCAGTTTCCGCTTAGATTCACAAAGACCCAGGGATTTGCGTTAACCGACTTTGGGTCGGCTTCACCCGGGGCCAGGTCGATGCTTTTCCATTCCCGTGTTTTGTCAAAATTAAGATCGATGTATGGCCCATGAACCCTGACATCCAAATTCGATGTCACCGGCCAATGACCTACAGCCGGATGCAGCCATGTAACCTCGCTGAGAGAAAAGGGCAATCCCTGAGCCATGCTATAGGAGCTGAGAACAATCAAGAGGGAAAATTGAATCCATAACTTGTGCATAATTCCCGTCTTTTTCACATGAATCGATGAGACTAAAGTTGAACTGATTAACTCATCAGTCCTTTTCCATACTACCCAAAGCAATTTTACCTGTAAATTTACATCTTCTACAGCCCTAGATGCTGTTTTAAATCCGGATTGCTTCCATTGAATTTCCAAATAAAGGCATCCAGCCAATAGTGAATAATTTGAGGAAGGGATAGAAGAGCAATCCAAAAAGCAACAAAAAATGAAGACATTTGAAAGTGAAACTCAGGGGGTAGATAGGTATGCCAGATGAAACCATCCCATAGCCCTTCTTCCAGCAATGATGGAATGAATACCAGGAGAAAGAAATAGAATAGATTGGATTGCTTAAAGGCAAAATTGAGAATTGTATTCTTGCGGGCATTTTCCCCGGTCCATTTGTTGGTACCATAGAGCCATACCACCGCAAAAAAGGGAATTCCATGAAATAAATTCAGGTAGGCTGCCGACACCAATGGGTTCGAGATTGCAATCCCTAGTGCCCAGGTCAACCAGGTTCCCATCATTACCAGATTCTTACCGTGATTCACAAATTTGGTGGTTTTATACAAATAGAGTTGTCTACCTACATAGAAAACTAAAGTCAGTCCATAGAAGAAAGTCACATAGGGAAGAATTGAGGGCGGTACTTTTAACAGGAAGGACTCTCCTGCATTGAACCAGTCAAAGACTCTCTGTGGACTACCATGCCATAGAATTACAGGCCCCAGTCCAGCACACCAGACAGCCCATTTATCCAGGTAATAATCCAATTTGCACCTTTCATGAAGCTTTTGTTTATAGATAGCTACAAATCCGTAGGGCTGCTTGATAAAGTGAAAAATGGCTGTATAGGCTAGCAGGGTCCAGTATAGGGTCATGTCATAGCAACACAAACCGAGGGCTAGAAAAAAGAAGGCTGGCAAAGGTAGGAAATAAAACCAAAACCGTCTTTGAAACTCATCTTTGTCGAGGTAAACCCGATAAGCTGTAGCCCATACATGGGCTACATCAAATGTGATGATCACGAAAATGAAAGCCCATAAGGGAATCTGAGCGGGGTAGTACCAAAATCCAATGGGAGTAACCAGCAAGGCCAGGGCAATGGGGATCAAAAAAACGCAGGAATCAAACCCTCTTGAGACCAGCCAGATATTGTTTGTAGCCTGGTTTTTCATACCTGGATGACGAGAAAGTCCTTGAGGTACTCTGCGGCCTGGGGTTCTCGTCTCACTGATAGAGAGCTATGAAGTTCTTTACACGAGATAGATTCTGTTGCTGATCTATCTCAACAATTTCAAATTCTCTAATCTGAAATCCAATTTGCCGGACCTGAGAATCTTGGAAAGTTAGAACCTCCAACAGGCCGGAAAGAGTTGTGTAGGCAATTGCTGAATCTGAAATCTTGAATTCCTTCACAAATGGCTGAAGTGCAAGCTCGGAATCATTAGCCTGAATATAAATATGAACCCCCTGGAAATCCCGATACACTACCTTATCATCAACTGCTACCCATCTCCCCTGGGTGTCATAAAGCCTCTTCTGAGCACCTGTATGAAGATTTTTTACGACAAGACCCCCTACGGTTTCCCTGTAAACAAGAAGCTTGTCCGTCAATTGAAAACGACTCAGGCTTAAAAAGCTCTCGTCCTTTTCTTTGGTGCTCAAATTATAGAGAATGAATCTTCCAAAAGAACCCTGGTAGGCCAGCCAGTTTCCCTGTGCCTGAAGGTTTTTGCCATCAAAATCCACAAGAGCCAGTTCCCTGGTCGCAAAATCAAAAGAATAGATCCTTTTATGTGTATCCTGGAAGACTGCGGCACCTTCACCCAGTAGAAAACTAGAAGGATTATAGTCGATGGCTTCCATCTGGTACTCATCAAGATCGTAGTACACCAGCCACCCGCTGCCATCACGGAAAAGCACCCTGCCATTCTTGAGAGTGAAGGTACTAACCTGATGGCCGAGGTATTCAGCCCACCCCTTTCTACCATCAGCGAACTTTAGATCTCCAAAGCTGTCTTTGAAAACCACAAAATGTGAATCCACCATGAAAGACTCTGTGGAATAACCCAAAAAGTGATTCCGACCTGTTGAAAAGTCTCTCAAGACCAGTCCTCCTCGAGAGTCTCGAAAAGCGAGAACTTTGCTGGAGGCTTTGAATGTACCCTGGGTATTAAAAAGAAGCTGCCTATTGCCGGTCTCCAGGTCGTAGAGATTCAAATTCCGCATGTGTTGATCCTTGTAAAGGATGCTGACAGCGTGAACCGGCCCAAGTATCAACAGGCCCAAAAATAAGAATCTCAAAAACACTTTTCTCTCCTAAAGATCAACACCCACCTTTTTAGCGGGAGCCCAAATATAAGGGGAACGAGAAAAGTGTCAACCGAATCAAGAGACTTTTCTGAGTCTCTGAATTCTAACCTTTTGGACTTTGCTTCCGTCTGACTCCAAAACTGTGATTCGAATGGTTTCCAGGGTGAGGGAAGAGTACTTGGGAGGCACTTTTCCAAAGCGGGTTAACAAAAACCCATTTAAAGTTCTGGATCGTGTGTTTTTAAAGGGTTCGGAGAAATAATCCTGGAGCTTTTGAATTGCGATGGATGCATTGACCAAAAAACCATCTTCCGAAGTTTTACGCAAATCACTTTCATCGAATTCATCCTCAATCTCTCCGACAAATTCTTCCAGTAAATCCTCAATACTCACCAACCCAACCCAGGTTTCAGAATCATATACATTCGCGGCCTGAACTTTTCGAACCTTCATCTCCTCCAGAGCCTCATAGCAAGACATGTCGGCTCTCAGGCGAACTTCATCATCCATGCGTTCCGTCACTGGAAGATCCTCCTCCCTGGCGAGAGAAAGCTGATTCGCCCTGAAGATGCCTACTACCGTGCCATCTTCTTTGACGACCGGATAACGGCTATATCCATGCAAAGAAGAGTGATCCAGTGTCTGCTTGATAGTCCATGAATTGGGAACCGAGATTACACGAGACACCGGGGTCATCACCGATTGCACACCTGTGTGAAAAAGCCCATCCAATTGGCGCAGAATTTCCCGCTCCTCAACCTCCAAGCCTCTCTCTTCTTCTTTTTGTGATTCTCTCTGAGAAGATCTGAGAATGGATTCCTGAAAAGTACGTACCTGGTTGTCCCAGGTTTCCTTACTTAAAATGAATTTCTGTAAGAGAGCTTCCATTCCCAGGACAAACCGTAGAATTCGTCGGAGCTTTTGATGAAGACGAAAAAGAAACTTTCTCAACGAAGCCGGCCCATTTCTGGTGACTTTGGCCACCCAGTAATGGGAGAAGGTATGGGCTACCAAAAGAGTCAAAATACACAAAGATAATTCCCTGGTTGAGGTAGGAACCAACAAACACCCGACGAGAAAGGGTGAGAAGGCCAAAACCCAAAATCCCCCTTGAAGAAGGGAAAAACCTAATTCAACTTCTGCTGTCTGGGTGTTGAATTGAGCTGGCTCCATGGCCTGCTCCTCAGGACTTGCTGAATTTAAAACCAGAAAGTAGGGATTCATTGCTGCTAGTTTCTTGAGAAATAGAACCAGAAACGCCCAGAGAATGGAAAGTCCTATCATCCGTCGATCTCCCGAATTCCAATCTTTCTGATTCGATAGCCATCCATTTCCTGCACAGTAAACTCCAGGTCGCGCACAATGAGAGCGTCACCAACCGAGGGCAAAAAACCAACTTCTTGAAATACGAAGCCTCCAAGGGTTTCAACCGTGTCAGACTCGATGGGTTTTCCTACTAGTTCGGAGAAGTCATCAAGCTCAATCATGGCATCAAGTATCCACTCTCTAGTTCCGGCTGAGTGCACAAAATTGTCATCGTCATTGCGAAGGTCCTGAACCTCACCCACGATAGTTTCAATCAAATCCTCAAGGGTCACAATGCCTGAAATTACCCCATACTCATCAACGACAATTGCCATTTGCATTTTACGTTTTTGAAACTCCTGCAGCAGAACTGTTTGTTCCATGACTTCAGGCACAAAAAAAGCATCCCGGATATGAGGTTTGATGGGAGTTGTCTGAACCTCTCCTCTCACCTTGGCCTGAAACGCCTGTAATAGCTCTTTGGCAAAAATAATACCTACGATATTATCCTTAAGCCCGCGGTATACCGGAATTCTTGAATACGGTTTGTAATCATCATTATCTAGAATCTGTTCCAAGGTATCATCTTCGGACACCTTAAAAACGTCGTTTATAGGTACCTGTTCATCCCGCACAGTCCCTTCCGCAAATTCCAATACCCCTTCCCTTAATTTGTTTAAGGGTACTTCAGCATCCTGGGCTTGAATTCCTAAATGAGGGGTTTGAGCAAAGGTTATAAGGCGGAGTCCAAGGATAATCAGTCCGATCACCGCGATAATAAGCAGGTGCGTGCCCCAGGGGCCGGGAAGACCCGGAATCGCTGAGTTTGCTATACTCAAGCCTCCCAGTCCTAGGAACGCAACCAGTGATAGATCCGACCATAAGCTGACAGTTATATATCTCAGGGGATCTGTTGCAAGGAATAGCCCCGTACTCAACCCGTACCTTGAGAGAAAACAGGTCATTACAGAACTAATAACGATGAGGGTGAGAATGATACCGTCAGTTCCCATAATCCTCTGCCCTGGAAGGTTCCTGGCTTTTTAAGAATCCCTTAACCAGGTTCTCCTGCCTCTGCATCATCTCTTGGAATTTTTCAGGAGTTTCATGAGTCCATCCAAGTAAGTGCAAAAAACCGTGAGATACTAGGAAAAACAATAGCTTTCTGGCATCCCCTAGCTTGAACTGATCCTCAAACTCTTCAACACAAAGGTACAAGTCACCCAAATCATGCTCAGGGGAAGGACCGGGAAGATGAAAGCTTAAAATATCGGTTGGTTTATCAAGATCTCGATACTGTAGGTTTAGATCCCTTATTTCCTCACGAGAGCAAAAACGGATGGAAATCTCCTCAAACCGCTGCATTTCAAGGGTTGTAACAAGGAAGCCTCCATAGCTATCCAGATCTTCAATTGAAGCATGTACCGGATCTCCAGAAATGCTAATGATTGTATTTGTCACGGGGTGTTCCACACCTCATCTAGATCAAGGTCCGGTAATACTCTATGCTCCACAAACTCAAAGAATTTCCTGGCAATTCTTTCTCGATCAAACTTCCCACCGGAGATCTTCATGGCAAAACGACTTCCAATATCACGAATCATATCTTCGTAGGATTCTTTCAACGGCACGAAGTGCTCGCTAAAAACACCGTGAAATCGATTACTCGAGATAGCGTGATGATGGAGAAAGGAAGCCAATTCTTCCATATCAAATGTTGATTCAGAAACCATCCGGCAGGCGGCGTACTTCATGAGCAAGGTCCGATTTTTAGTATGGGACAGGCTTGCGACTCCAGGCGTATCTAAAAGGTAACACCTGGAGTTAATCTTAATCCATTGACGACCCTTTGTCACTCCAGGCACATTGGCAACGCGAGCCACTTTCTTTCCTCGAACGGTGTTGATGATGGTGGACTTACCCACATTGGGAAATCCTGTAATCATAACTCTCAAGACTCCGAGCAGGGAACCCTTAGCCTCGTACTTCTCGGAGAGGGAGGCGAAGAGTTTCCGAACAGCGCCCGGTTTGGAACTAGGCGATAAGAAATGGAAGGGAATGGAGCGGGCTTTGAGGTAAGAGCGAACTTTTTCCAAATAAGCTGCGGAAGCCTTGTCTGATTTGGTTAGTAGTAAAACCTTTCTCTTCGACTCAAACTTCCTTTCTAAGAAAGGAAGTTTGGATGTCAGGGGTAATCGAACATCGCGCACCTCGAGGACAAGATTACAATCTTTTAAATCCCTATAGAGGGTTGGTAGATGCTTCTTGGCAGAGGAGGGCACGTTGCAGAGGTCAGATCAGGATTTCTTGCGGGACTCAATGGCCCTTTGCTTGATCTTAGTGGCCTTCTTACCAACTCTATCACGCAAATAATAGAGCTTGGCACGCCGAACTTTTCCTGCCTGTACAACTTCTACTCGCTCTAAAACCGGTGATTGATAAGGGAATACCCTCTCCACTCCTATTCCGCCGCTGATTTTTCGCACGCGGAAGGATTCTCGAGCACCACCTTTTTTCTTGGCAATACAAATTCCCTGGAAAGGCTGAATCCTTTCCTTATTACCCTCGATCACCTTTACGTAAACGCGGACGGTATCACCAACACGAAAATCTGGAAACCGATTCTCAATAATTGCTTCACGCTCTAACTGTTGTACTTGGTCCATCCTGTACGCTCCTTCCCTGAAGATCTTCAGGGCTTTTTTGAAGCCCGGAGAAACTTTACCAGGCCATATTCTTTTAATATTTTTTCTTCTTCACTGCTGAATTCATATTTTTCCAGCAAATCTGGTCGAACTTTCGCGGTTCGCTTCACCGACTCCAGGAATTGATATTCCATTATTTTTTTCGTATGTCCAGAGCGCAATACTTCCGGGACGCTCTGCCCTCGAAACTCCTGCGGCCTGGTAAAACATGGAGCCCCTAACAAGCCATTATAGTGTGAATCCGTCTCAACTGAGACTCGATCCGAAACGACGCCCGGTAAGAGTCTTGCGATGGAATCCACAATTGTCATCGCTGGAATTTCGCCGCCGCTGAGTACAAAATCACCAATGCTGATCTTATCATCAACCCAGGGCGATATTCGCTCGTCAATTCCTTTAAAATGACCGCAGAGAATTACCAGATGTTCCTCTGAAGCCAACTCTTTCGCAAGAGCCTGATCATATAACCGGCCATCGGCAGCAGTCATCAAGACCCTCCCCTTTTTGGAATGGCCCTGGAAGACATTTTCTTGGATATTCTCAAGACATTTGACGAATGGCTCCACCAACATGACCATTCCAGCACCCCCGCCATAGGGTTCGTCATCCACGCTGCGATGCCGATCGACGGTAAAATCCCGTAGATTGTGAAGGACAAGGCGCAGGGAGTTTTTTTTTGCGCGTTCTTAATAATACTCGACTGAAAGAGATCCACGAAGACCTCTGGAAAAATACTCAGGATATCTACTCTAAGACTCATGACTATTCAATAATCCTGATTGAAAAATTACTGGAGAGTTCAATTCTTCTTCCATCCATATCCACACTCTCGATCAATGCCTTTACGAACGGCACAAGGATCGGTTTCCCACGGCCCTCTTCTGTCCCAAGAATCTCAAGGATGGGATTCGCGGGTACCTCTTCTACCCGGATAACAGATCCAATGTGTAGACCTGAATCGGTGAAGACATCAAGTCCAACCAATTGGTCTACATAGAAATCATCCTCTTGTAGGCTGATTCGATCAGAATACTCTACACATAAGTAAGAGTTTCTGAGTTCCTCAGCATCTTCAATGGACTCTCTACCTTCAAAGCGAATCAAAATATCACTTCCCCTGGATTTGCATTCGGCTATTTCTACACTCAAAAGGGGCTGTTCCTCTTTAAGAACCATGCACGATGTTCCCGGCTGAAACCTCTCGGAGGCAAAATCAGTCAGGCAGGTCATCTTCAGAAAACCATCCAAACCATGAGGTTTACGAAGAAAGCCAATCTTGACCAGATCCTCAGATGACAATTTCCCGTTCCCGTACTTCCCTGACAATTCCATCCTCTAATAAGACTTCAATACCGGTCATGATTTGGTGCCAATTATCACCAATAGCGACATCAACGGGTGAGTCCACGGTTCCATGAACATATTCACTCCCCTGCTCCATGGACTTAACCTCATTGAGCCTGGAATTAAACTGTTCTCGAGAGGATTTGTACTTTTCCTCCTCAATGGCAATCTTTTTCATGATGTCATAGTCCGGCTTGACGTCTCTCTCCTTGCATTGTCCCAGGTATTGCTGACGCTGCTGCTGGAGTTTTTCATATTCCCGTTCCAGGTTACCCAGGTTTCCCTCAATTTCGCTGGATAAAAGCTCCTTGAGCTTATCGTTAACAACCGAACGCACTAAAACCTTCCGTATGACTCGAAAACTTTCGCTACTACCCATCTTAAACCACCTCAATCTGAACTTTTTTCTCCCCGGACCTGGTGTTGGAACGAACTACTTCCCTCAGGGCGTTGATGATCTTCCCCTGCTTTCCAATCACATGTCCCACATCAGATTTCGCAACTGTGATTTCTACAATGGTCGTGGTTTCTCCTTCAATTTCCTTTACTTCGAGGCTGTCTGGAGAATCCACCAGGTTCCTCACTACAAATCGTATAAAATCTACCATCATCCTCTATTCCCCTACTTCCGCAGATGCTTCTAACACTCGGCTTTTCTTTACTAAAGAAGCCACTGTCTGACTCATGGAAGCTCCCTGATCAAGGTAATGGCGGAGTCGGTCCGCTTTAATCTTGAACATTAATTCTTGATCTTTAGTGCAAGGATGATAGAAGCCAATCTCTTCGATGTTTCTACCGTCTCTACGCATGTACTGTTCAGCAACTACAACGCGGTAACAGGGCTTTCTTTTAGCTCCGCCACGTTTTAATCTTACGACAACCATTATTCCTCCTATAAACCAAAGGGCAGACCCTTGCCGCCCATCAGGCGGGCTGGATTGAGAAGCCCTTTCTTTTTAAACTGTTTCATCATTAATTTCATTTGTTCGAATTGCTTCATGAGCTGATTCACCTGTTGAACTGTAGTTCCGGAACCCATGGCGATCCTTCTGCGTCGACTTGCGTTTAGAACCGTAGGATCATACCGCTCTTGTACGGTCATTGATTGAATGATCGCAGCAACCCTTTGGGTTTCTTTTCCAACACCCTGCAACTGGTCCGAAAACTTACCAATTCCCGGGATCATCTTTAAAAGGTCCTCCATGGGACCCATTTTTTGAATCATCTTGATTTGTTCCAGAAAATCGACCAGGTTAAACTCCCCTGAACCCATCCTTCGCTGGAGTCGCTTGGCTTTTTTCTCATCCATGACCGAGCCGGCTTTCTCGGCCAGACCCAGCAGGTCACCCATTCCCAGAATTCTCGAAGCCATCTGCTGGGGATGAAAAAGCTCCAGTCCATCCAACTGCTCTCCGATTCCAGAATATTTAATGGGCTTACCAATGGTTTTTCTTAGAGAGAGAGCAGCTCCGCCGCGCGCATCTCCATCAAGCTTACTAAGCACTACTCCGCTTAAATCCAGTCTGTCATCAAAAGACTTTGAAACCCGCACTGCTTCCTGACCGGTCATGGCATCTAGAACCAACAAGGTTTCATCAGGACCTACAACACCTTTGATCCTTTCTATTTCAACCATCAGCTCCTCATCTATCTGGAGACGTCCGGCGGTATCGAAGATCACTAAGCCATGGTTATTTTCGGAGGCATAGGTAAGTCCGGACCTGGCAATTTCTACCGGGTCCTTATCAGTACCCTGCTCAAAGCAAACAACACCGACTTGTTTTGCCACGGTTTTTAGCTGCTCTACTGCTGCTGGCCTATAAACATCACAAGCAACAAGCAGAGGATTGTGCTCTTTAAATCTACGGGCAAGTTTCCCACAGGTCGTGGTTTTTCCAGAACCCTGAAGTCCAGCCATTAATACCCGTGTCATGCGGCCCGGGACGATGTGTAAGTCCTCCGGGTCCGTTCCCATGATTTCCACTAGCTTTTCATGAACCAATTGGACAAATTTCCGAGCTGGATTGAGTCCCTTTTCAACCTTAACTCCCAGGCAGCCGGAGCGCACACCATCGACAAATTCTTTGACGATCTTGAGGTTCACATCCGCCTCAAGAAGCGCCAATTTGACTTCCCTCAGTGCCTCTTTTACATTTTCTTCATTAAGGGTCCCCTGACCACTGACTTTTTGCAGGGTACCTTGAAGTCTATCCGAAAGATTCGCAAACATAATTGAAATTACCGTACACAAACTGGGTACAGCCCATCAGGCAGGGTAGAAATACCCCGCCTGAGAAGAGCGGAGCAGTGTAACAGGAAGGCTAAGAGGACGTCAATGGATGTGGAAAATGAAGAAAATGAATTTCTATCCTGTGCACAAAGGAATGGGATGGAAGTGGGCACTTAAAAGACTCTTATTGACAATATATACCTGGCATGGGTATATACCTGTTCAAGGGTATTTATTTAAGGAGAAATTATAATGAAAAAACTCGTTTTAGCACTATCATTCTTAGTATTCATGGGAGCACCATTCGCAAATTCCAATGACATGATCAGTTCCGAATCTGTGACAGTATTCGTTGACGGAGAAATCCTGGATACTGACTTGGGTTTCAAACCCAAATCGGGGGACCAACCGCAGTGGCTTATCATTTCCAAAGTGGCCCTGAGAGCAAATAAGTTTATCGTAGAAGACGCTGAGCCTCTTAAGCCCGTATTTGTGCATGCTATGAACCGGTTGACTCGCAAGGCATCTGTAAAGCTATCCAGAAAGACAATCGATGATTCGGACACTCAGGATATCCTCAAAGCTCACCGAAGAAAAGCAGGGTTTGGAGTGCACGGTCCCTTAAGAATTAGCGGAAGGGTCACCTTAACTTTTGAGGTCTACGAAGATCGCGTAGCCCTTGTGATGGTTCTGGAGCTTGAATCAGTTGCGGGTCCCAATGGGACATGGAATTCATCTAATTGATATTTTGTGAAACTAACAGCTTGTTTTCTCTTATTAGAGAACATATGAGGAAGATTAGAGAGCCGATATGAATCGGCTCTCTTTTTGAGACCGCACAATGCCTCGCCCAACCATGGGTCAGCCTATACAACCTGTCCCGTGACGGTTAAGCTCGAAACAGGCATTCCACAAGCCATACCGCTACTTGATCGCGGTATCCAGAATCGTACTTCAGAATCCGCGTTGCCTCCGGGTCCCGTCATCCCGGACTTCGATCCGGGACCCAGTATTTTTTTTGTAAATGGTTCCTGCCGCTCAGTTCGGACCTTTCTCGAAGAGGTGTCACGAACAACCCGGGCGCAGCCTGTGTCTGCGACCGGTACAGTAGCATGATAAGAAATGGAGCTGTAACTGCAAAAGTATTCTGTAAGAAACCGTATAATAGAAAACTTCCATACAATGTACGGAAACGGGCTTTATGACGCGAGGGCTTAACTAAACACCATTGCGCGACAAGTCCGAAGGTGACGGGGTTCCGTGTTAATGGTTTTTTTATAGGGTGGCCTGTGGAGTGCGGGTTCGGACTTAGCTGATGTCAGGTGATTTATGTTATATGGTCCCTCCAACCTCACCCAGACCTCTTTGTGGTACGGCATGGACTGAATCTTCATGTCCCACCATATCAAGCATTCTCTCGAGCAGCCAGGATCTAACTTTCTTTCCGCTCACTCCTTCAAGACCGAACCCAAGATAGACCACCCTCCCGAACCCAACATCATTGTAAATTCCAGCAACATCCCCGGTGCGGTAGGTGAATAGATCGAAGGGCTTCTCAACCAGGGACTCTAGCTTGTCGGGCCTCTTTTGATTTCCGGCGCTATCTTTTCCATTGAGTTTGAACTTTGTTCCTCTATAATCTCTTAACACTCGAAAGAAGCGCTTGTCCCCCTTGAAGGCTACTCCCAGAACATCTTTATAGAAGCGTGTCGAACCCAGATCATTCCCAATGCCCTGACCCGTCAGAATGAGTCCCCCGCCATTGCGTAGATGAAATTCAAGCATACCTCGCTCAAGTTTGCTTATCGTGTCTGAATCCCTGTCCCCGGTAAACCAGATCACCGTTTTATGCCCTTGAAGATCTTTGAATTGTATGTCGGAGCCAGAGCTCAAGACATTGTACTCAACTTCCCACTCATCCAGCGCCGATCGATAGAGCTTGAGAATTTCAGGGTTTCCATCCTTATCAACCAAAACCACAGGCGCATCCTGAAGCAGGCGAACTTCCAGGGCTGTCTCCTTTAGGATTTTTGCGCTAATCTCCCTGCTAAAGTAGTTTTCAAGCTCCACCAAAACACTGAGTTCTCCCAGAGGCACCTCCAAAGATAAAGCTCCAGAGCGCGCCGTCCTGGGAACCAGAGGAGTTCCGGGAAACGACACGTCCGCCTCCAAGGGCTGTCCGCCTGCATCGACTATCTTGAGACTTAGCTGGGTCCATGGCGCTGAGTCTAGCCTGATATCAAGATTTGTAGTGCCTTCATCCTGAACTTCCAGGGTTAGGTTACGGGTTTGGTACCCAAATGAGTTCACCCTGAGGGGATAAGCGCCCGGAGCCATTGAAAAATATACATCGCCATGTTCATTAGTTTGAACCAGCTCCATTCTGGAGCCAACTTCAACAGTTGCAATCTGTCCACCACTCTCCACGTGAATCCATACCTGCCCAAATTCCAAGACACGAGAAACCGCTCGATAGGCATCTATCCTTCCAGCTCCGAATTCAGGGTCTTTTCCAGTATCTCCCAAGTCCTCAGAGGTCTCCCGCAAAACCCTGGAGATCGTCTCTGGCCCTAGCCAGGGGTTAGCCTGAAGCATCAAAGCTACAACTCCAGCTACATGAGGAGTTGCCATTGAGGTTCCGCTCATACGTGCATATCCTCCGTTTTGATCTGCCGAGAATACCTCAACTCCAGGTGCCGAGACATCTGGTTTAATGATCGTTTTACCCATGAAGTTCACCGGACCTCGCGAAGAAAACCTCGCAATTTGATCCTGAGAATTTACGGCACCAACGGCGAGAGACTCCGGGTAGGCACCAGGAAACTCCACACTGTAGAGCTCTGGCCCTGAGTTTCCGGCAGCAAACACGGGAACTATGCCAATTTCACGCCAGGATTGAACTGCGCTCCTAAACAGAAGCTGCACCACCCGGTCTTTCATTTTCCCACCCCATGAATTTGAGACAATTCGAGGATGATCGACGGTATTAGGATTGCTGTCAGGGTCCGCCATCCATTGCATGGCTCTCAACGCAACCGAAACCGTAGTATATCCCTTGTCGTCAAAGATCTTGCCTACAAGGAAGCGTACATCAGGAGCCACCCCGATTGCCATACCCGAGGTATTCCCTCCACCAATGGTTCCAAGTACATGGGTTCCGTGCCCGCGTGCATCATTGGGCTGGTTATCCGGCTTCCCGGATATGAAGTCACGTGCCGCGATAATCTTGCCTTCTAAATCTGGATGACTTGCATAGCCCGTGTCCAGGACACCCATCCTCACCCCACTACCTGTGATTCCGAGTTCTTCCCATACCTTAGGAGCACGAATTTGTCTCAGTCCGTAGGTGGCATCCGAGGATTCCAGGTGGACTTCTTCGACGACCAATACGGGCTCCACAAGCCTGATCTCTTGGTCAAGGGCTAAAACGGCTATATCGTCACGATTGAGCAGATCGCGAATCAGACTGACACTGGCCCTGAGAATAATAGAGTTATTGATCCACAGGGATGTAATCTCCTCAATCTGCCCTTTTCTCATCATTCCAAACTCCTGGAAAAAACGTCTTTGGGAAGCCAGAGAATTTGCCATCTTTTGACTTTGGACTCCTGTCCGAGAAGCAAGTTTTCCCCTCTCCCTCTGATCGCGAAATTTTGCGATCACTGTGATACTGGCATCGCTCTTACCCAGGAGGTAATTTTTCAAGTTGGAATCGATAATTGGGCTGGCCCAGTACTGGGAGAACATTCCCAGGGCCAAAAGTAAAGCCGTGAATCGAGCACTTTTCATTTCTTTTCTCCTTGTCAATTGTCAATAACCTGAACGATTTTCCGGGTTAATGAAATCTCTTTGAATTTTCCATAGTATTATACCCATACTAGGTATATACTTGTTATGGGTGCATATTCCGCGAACTTCGAACGGTAA
>Ga0257124_1000501_pt1 | contig 42941 bp, 38 predicted proteins | sample SI106_150metaG_FD_190154 | JGI IMG/M metagenome (GOLD analysis project Ga0257124, IMG submission 190154) | Marine microbial communities from Saanich Inlet, British Columbia, Canada - SI106_150 | ecosystem: Environmental > Aquatic > Marine > Inlet | place: Canada: British Columbia | collected...
GGCAGATGACGTGATCGTGAAAGAAGTCAAATATAACGTGTCATTTTTGGATCAGAAGGTGGTATCCATAGGCACAGCCTCGCAGTTCACGTTCCAAACACCACAGGAAGCGATTGCGGCATCGCAGGCGTTATTAGATCAGGTGTTTATAGGCCAATTTGATATTGTGCCATCTTTGACTAACGGTATTGAGCCGATCGATGAGGATGATTTTGCGAACATATTTACACCATATGGAGTTTACGACGGAGTCCAAAGCGCTCTCACTAATATATGGGGAGCAAAGAATGCAATTCTTGATACAGAGGATCAAGTACATTTCGGAGGTGGCACCATCCAGGCCGATGACAGCCTGGCGTTCGCACCGACTGGTGTTTGGGCTGTGTGGCAAGTGCAGGCGCCCTCGCCCGTCCCACTACCGGCAGCTGTATGGATCTTCGGCTCAGGCTTGATAGGACTTGCAGGTCTCAAAAAAAGACGAAACGCATAACCACCGTATGGGTACAAATATTACAGGGCTGGGACCACTTATCCGAACCAGCACATTGCTTTTATTTGGTTTTGGTATTTTAGGTCTTGCCTGGGTCAGTAAAAAAAGTTCAAGGATAAATCCATATGGACAAAAAAACTTTATCACGGGATAACGATGGTAGGCGGTCAGGAAAGAATGATCGACGGATATTATTAAATCCCGAGTATTCCTCTGACAGAAGATCCAGTGAAGACCGAAGATCTGGTTTCAATAGACGTTGTAAGAATTAAGATAGTTATTATTCAATAAATATGGGCAGGGTCATTCATTTGGCCCTGCCTATTTTATTTATATGCTCCACGCAGTCTGAATTTCGATTAAACTATATGGACCACAACCAGCATCAAAAGCCATTCTTCCGGAATAATTTTTATATATAAAAATCCATTTTAACAAAATCACCCGCTCATCTTTATAGGATATAAAATTTCAAATAGACCAATTTTCTCACTACCCTTATTAAATATACAAAAATCCCACCCATTAACATACGGTGCCGGTATCCAGGAGCTTTGTTTTACGATCCCTTATATCAACTGGTATTTAAAGACGGTTGTTTGTTTTGGGGACTCAAACGCCGTAAGGCTCTACAGTGAAGCGGGGTCTACTCCAGACCAGACAGACCACGGTGCTGATCCTGATTGGGCATGCGGTCGTTCCTCCCTGAGCCAAACCAGGTCATCACCGGGTCTCTCTGCTCCTCCGTGCGCCCGTTTCCGCTGCCTATGCCTCCGGCGGTCTTCCCGGAGGGTTGTATCGGCAGGGGCCTCTATGGAAAAAATCTATTAATGTGCCGGCTGTGGTTGCAGTGCTGAGGTGGTTCCGTCTGTCATGATTGTTGCTATTCCAAAAAAGATTTACATAATATGTGTTGATCGGCACATTGCAGATTTTCTAAACGCCTGCTAAGGCAGGGTCAAGAATCTCTATGCAACGTCACGATAACAGATATTATGTACAAGCCTCCGGAACTTTTTTGAAGCAACCATCCCGCCAGCCTCGAAAAGCCATACTGAATGCCTCCGGTCCTTTATTGCTCCCGCAGGCGGCAGCCAGGCCAACTAAATATTGCCGATGAAGCCGCTTTCAAATGTGAATGGCCATTTGCCAGGGAGTGACCTGAATAGGGCATAGATGAGCACTCTCTGCCAAAAAAGTTGCCATACGCCAGGATAACACTGGCGCTCTCGCAAAATCCGAAAAGCGATTTCACGGGGTCGCCAGTGTATTGTCTCGGGGCGGAGCCCGCTTCTTTATCCGGATATACCCTGGCTATCATAGATGCCAGGGTTTGCCCTGCCCGATGGTCAGGTAGGGAAACAGCTCCGCAGCGGCTTTCGACCTCCGGCCAAAGCCACAGCTCCGCTGCTTGGCAGCTCGCCTTGCTCGCTCCCTATCAATAAAAAAAAGAGGTGTTTTATATATAGAGCAGATTTATGTGCTTCATATACCGACAATAAATTTTTGGGGCTGAATGTTTTTTAAAAATCATCTGGCAACGGGATATTTTTATCAATTTTTTCATTTTGTTGACTATTTTAGATAATGTGTATGGAGTGGCTTTTTTTGATATTTTTATTTAAAAATAGGTAGTTATACGTATTGACCGATTATTTAAAATTTACTAAGTGATTATAGAAAATTACTAATTTTAAAAAATAACCCTTTGAGAATCACGTTCTTGAAAAAGATTAAAAAGGAGAATTTGCGTTATGCGTTTTAAAAATTTAGCAGCTCTTATACTTTTTTCCCTTGCGGCAATATGCAGTGCTAACAATTCCTATGCAATTACCAGTTTCAATGTCAGCGACCTCATTGGAAGCTATGATACAAAAAAGCTTTATTTTGATCAAAACGATAGGGCATATGGGTATAATGCAAATATTCAGTGGATAACTTTTGATGCTCCTATTATGGTTTCAGGGTTTATTTTAGAATACTCGGGTGTTATTGAGCAATATCCGTCATATTCCAATGGTAGTGTTATTGATTATAACCATCCCGGTATCAGTCATTTCATGGGTGTCAATTTCAATGACTCACCACCGCCTGCCTGGAGTGGAACATGGATATTAGGAAAGTGGTTTCCGCATACGTATAGTGATGAATATTATTTTACTTCTTTAACAATAGACTCTGATGGTAGTTTTTTCTTTATAAAAAAATTCGATTTTGAACCTTCTAACTGGGTTAAACAGCAAGATGTGGTTGGTGTTTATTTGGATTTTTATTTTGATATTTACAAAATCGATAATGCGATTGCCGCGGGAACTATTAATGTTACAGAAGTGGAATTGAAAATACTCGGCTCAAATGTCCAGTCGCCTGATCCTGTCCCCGTGCCATCAGCAATAATCCTTTTATTTAGCGGGATTTTAGGCCTTGCGGGGGTTAGTAGGAAAAAATATAAATAAGTTCATTGGAATAACACAATTAAAAGAACAGGGTATTGGGTAGCTTCTCTTTTTTAACCGAACCATTAAGTGGAAACTGTCCCGCCTTGGTATATGGGTTTGCAAAACTTTTAGGTCAGGTAGGGAGACAGCTACGTTGCTTGGCAGCTCGCCTTGCTCGCTCCCGTTGCAATATAAAAAAGGGGGGCATTTATATCTGAAGCGATTTTTCATACTTCACATGTCAGTAATTAATTTTGAGCTCTGAAAGTTTTTTAAACCATCATCTGAAAAGGGTCGATTTTTCACAATTTCTTTTAAAAAAAATTACTATTATACCTGGAAAATAAAAATGCAGGGTGCTCTATCTCCAAAAAATAACATTTCTGCAGATTCCGTATGAATCAATTATATTTTTTCAAAAGTTGATCAGCCTAAAAGCCTTTACACACATTAGAAAAATTGATAAAAATCCTTAATATAGAATTTTAACTTTTCTGGTTGTATATCAATCAATTTAAAAGATACACATATCGGTGTAATACAATGAAAAGATTCTTCATCATTCCAATAATAATTTCACTTGGCTTTGTTTTAGTTTCTGCCGGTGAGTTTGAAGAAAAGTTAATAAAAGCGGAGCAAAGAAATGCTAATGCCCAGTATGATATTGGAATAATGTATAAAACAGGTGTAGGAGTTCCACAAAATTATAAACAGGCTTATATCTGGTTTAGCTTGGCCGCAGCGCAAGGAAACAAAGATGCTGCAAAAAAAAGAAACTTGATTGAGAAAAAATTTACTCCTCAACAATTGAGTGAGGCTCAAGATCTTGCCATCATAAAACAAAAATTATTATCAAAATTGAATATTAAACCCATACCAGACATCAAACCCATACCGGAACAAAAAAGCGTAACAGGCAGATTTATCGCTAATTCAGTAGAGGGAACTCTATTTATTATTTCTGGTAAAGTAAAGAACACAACCTCAGGCTCAATAAGTTATATAAAGGTCCATGGTGTCCTAATTACAAAAGATAAGGCCATAGCCAAAAGTCAAACAAGTTTCTGTGGCAATATTGTTCCTGAAAACTCCTTAAGAAGAAGCGGCATTGCGGATTTAATCAATCAAATAATGGTTGAGAACGGACAAAACAACATTAATGTTGACATTAAGCCTGATGAGACGGTTCCCTTTATGATAGTGTTTTCTGATTTGCCGGCCGATCTGAAAAATTTTACGGTCAAGGTGTCCGGGTTTGAAAGGCAATTTAAAAACTGAGACAAAAAATATTAATGGAAACCAGGTAAAGTATCTGAAAAATATTTTCTATTTATTTGTTTGTATATCATCTAAATTTACAAGATAAACGGAACCGCATAGTTGCTCGTTAAAACAGGAGAAAACCTTATGGCAAACCAAAATGCCATCCAAAGAGTTTTTTTGAGTTCAACCGGTAAAGATCTTAAAGAATACCGTGAGATACTTTTCAAAGTGATACCAATGATGCGTAATTTTAAATGTATCAGAATGGAAGACTTCACTGCAGTTGATAAAACGCCGATCGAGCATTGCCGATATGAGGTTAAGAATAGTGATATTTTCATAGGTATCATAGGGCATAATTACGGTAGCATTCCAGACGGATACTCAAAATCTTTCACGGAGATAGAGTGGGATGAAGCAGTAAAAAATAAAATACCTAAATTAATGTTTTTAGCACCCTCAGATTTTAAAACTCCGATGAGCATTAGAGAGTCGGATGAGAAATATGAAAAACAAAAGAAATTTCGAAATACAATTTCTAAATTTAGAGTAAGAGTATCATTCGATGATCCAAAGGATTTAGCAACTGAAGTTTTGTTAGCACTTCACAATAAGCTTGTTGAAGACCAATTAAAAAATCCTGACGATAAAAAGCCAAGTATCGTTTATGATGACTACTTGATTTTTATCGAATATTTCAACCTTTATGAACATAAAAAAGAGACTGTTTGGGATGCCCCCTGGGTATTTGAGACTTTCGCTGCCCCAGTGCTTATTAAACAAATAACCTTCTTTAAACAGAGCACATTGACTCCTATAAAATTTAATTTTACCAATGGTTTGATGCCCGAAAAAGCATCCGTTAAATATGATCCTGTATTTAGAAAGTGCGAGGATGGAGGAATGGCTCTTTTACTCGAAAGGACTTCAACAAATCAACTAAAAAATAGTGCTAAGCCGGAAACTCAATATTGTCATTTTATACACCCAGGCAAAAATGTTTTATGGGTTAAAGGAAATGGGCTTGCAAAGATGACGGTTGAAAATATTATTTTCGAAGCAATAGAGGATAAACCATGTATATTCGAAATCACTAAAGAAAATACATTCGTAAAAGTTGAAGTCATCGGTAATTTGAAGAAATTTCAACTTGAACCCGGCGAGATTCCAACTCGTTTTATCAAAACAGAGGCTGATTATATTATATCCCGACCTGGAGACACCTTGATGATTGATGTCCCCTCGAGTGTAACAATCCTATAGTTAATAAAGGACTCAATATGAGATATGAGATCAAATTTTAACTATTGAACTATAAAATAAAACGAATATAATGTGTCGGCCAATCCGGTTGTTTTGAAATGTTCAACTATATCTTGACAAGTTTTATATTGGATATTTCCTCATAATGTTCTTTATATAAAACCCCCGGGCATCCATGCATAGATTCGTCCCCGCTGCTTGAATACTTCAAGAATACCCTTGCAAAAATAATTCTACGCAATGTCCGGAGTAAATTACCAGGGGTATTTCTTTAAAATGCTTAATAGCCTGCAAATAAAACAAGATTTTTTTTGATGACCTTTGCCAGAGGTGCCGCTTCAGAGTATTCTGGAACACTGATTTAGCCTGCTGAAAATAAGGGCTGCTTTATATAATGGAGATTGAAACCTCTATTCCGGAGCCTCTTGGGCGTGAGGCATTTTAAAAGTTTTTAAAAAAGTCGGGGAAAAAAGTCGGCTTTTCAAAAAGTTTTTAGGTTATACTTCTTTGTTCCGGGGCGCCTCGTTCAAGGAGGCCTGGCGGCCTCGACTCATGGAAATATCGAAGCGGTTCGGAGGAAATTTTTGGTTGGAATTTTTTTCAAGTCTTGCGTTGAAGTCTTGCGTTTTTCAAATTTAACCATCTTTTCGAGTTGATTTAAGGTTAAATCTAAATGATTCATTGCCTTGTTATCTGACCCTTCAAATGAATGTAAATAGATATCTGTTGTTTTAATGTTGGCAGGTGGTGATCTTATTTACACCGCAGCATAATAAGCTAACGATGGGTTAGAAGAAAATTAATATTATTGGGAAAAAGTCTGGATTTGCACGAAATTTTATTGACTGTATAACCGTATTGCTGTACGATATATAAAAATATTAGGAGGTGTATGAATGGAAAAAAAACTTACTATAATGATTTCAGAAAAGCTCCATACAAAATTCAAAATTCTTGCAATCCAAAGAAAAGCTTCAATGAAAGAATTGATTCTCGGATTCATTGAAAGAGAAGTCAGGAAACAAAAGAACATATAGAAATAGTCAATTTATGAAATATTAGTGAAGGAGATAATATGGCTTGTGTGACACAAAAAAGGGGAAGATGGATTGTTGATTTTTATGATCTTGATGGAAAGAGGAGAGCCAAATTTTTACCAAAAGGAGCAACAAAAAAACAAGCTAAAAAATTATTAAGAGAGATAGAAGTACAGCTTGAAAAAGATATTTTTTTACCAAAACATAAAACGCCAAACTTCGGAAAAATTGCTGAAAAATGGCTTGAATACAAAAAACCAAATCTAAGAGCTTCAACATGGTCAGTATATGAAGGTCACACACGAAACCATTTTAATGATCTTAAAAATTTACCTATTAATAAGATTACAACAGCCAGGATTGAAAAGTTTATCTTTGATAGACAAAAAATTGGAATGAATATTTCAACTTTGAGAAAATTAATTGTTTCTGTTGGGCAGATAATGCAATATGCTGTCCTGCATCAATATCTGGACTATAATCCGGTGAAAGAAGCAGAGAGACCCCGAAGTCAAGGCAACGAAAAAAAGGACACAATTTCAATTCTAATGCCATCAGAAATCCATGAATTCTTGGAAATTCTTAAAGAAAAAAAATATATCATGTTATTTCAGTTAGCAATCTTCTCAGGAGCCCGGCAAGGAGAATTATTAGGATTAAAATGGAAAGATATTGATTGGGAAAATAATCAAATTCATATTCAACGAACATTCAATAATGGCGAATGGTATCGCCCTAAGACTAATGCATCGAATAGAAAAATTGATATTGGTCCATCAACAATGAAATCGCTAAAAGAATGGAGATTGGCTTCAGTAATTGGAGAACATGACTTAGTATTTTCTACAAAATCTGGCCAACCGATCAATCATAATAATTTGGTTAATAGATATTTTTATCCTGCACTTAAAATAGCAGGGTTAAATAAAATTCGATTTCATGACCTCAGACATACATATGCAAGCCTGCTAATAGAACAAGGGGAAAATATAAAATATATTCAGACCCAATTAGGGCATGCAAATCCAACAGTGACTTTAAACGTGTACGCCCATCTAATGAAACCGTCAAACCCTTCATCTGCATGTCGGCTGGAAGAGACCATTTTAAAAAATGGAGACCAAATGGAGACCAAAATCAAAAAGGGTCTTCAGTAAAAAGCTGAAGACCCTTGTTTTTTATGGTAGGCACGAGCAGACTTGAACTGCTGACTTCTACCGTGTCGAGGTAGCACTCTACCAACTGAGTTACGCGCCTGAATCGTCCAGGCTTTATTAACAAAAACCCTGGTTTGTGTCAAGAAAAACGTGGACCTTATTCCGTTCTATTCTAGTTTTTATCAACAGAAGGAGTTTTATTTTTGGAATCATCAATCAAAGGATCAGCATTTTTTTCAATAAATTTGATGGTAACAAGAGTGTCCGTGATATCTGAAAATTCCAGCCCGAAAGAATCAAAAGTTTTCAGCATAACGGCATCGGCAAACTGGGATGATTTCCCCTTATAAAAAATTTCCATGACAGCATAGTCAGTCCCCAGTTCTTTGGGCTGCATGTTCTCAATTCCGGACATTTGTTTAAACTGCTGCTTTAATGCGATAAACCTGGGCAGAAAATTTTTTCCTTTTATTGTTACGTCAAAGGCGTGTTCTTTCCTTAAATACCCTGTCCAGTACTCATTCAATTGTTTACTTAGATCCTGGGCAGAAAGACTCGCCGCTTTAATAAGGGCCTGAATGTTTCCTTCATTTTCCATATCGCTTTTGACCACAGCCTGAACCTGGGAGGTAACAACTTTTTCTCCTGTTTCAAGATTGTATCCTTCCAGGTCTATTTGTGAATTAAAGGTTTTTTCTTCTCCCATTCTATTTATGGCTTCTTCAGAGACTGCTTTTCCAAAAACAATCATATCTGCATCCATTTTTTTACCAAGACCCTTGGCAGCCGCCACATCATAAATTGAATTAAAGGTAATATTATAGAAAGAAGGGTCCGGCCTTACACTGTCATTGCCAGTTATAATGAAACGATCCTGGATCAATTGTTCAATAATAATTGTTTCTGCAAGAGGCTGGTATGGTATTGGGTTTTTCCCCCACCAGTATTTGGGAAGCAGATCAGAAGGTGTCTTTTCCACAATAAAAAACAGAATTACAGGTTTGTCCTTATTTGCATTGAGTATCCTGGCATCGGTCAATGTCTTTTCAAGCTTATGGATATCCACCTTTGATTCCACCCCCACAAGATAATAACCTTTGTTTTCAATTCCGCCCAGAACTTGATAGGTAATAATATAGTCTGAAGCATGGGGAAGCACCTGGCTGTAAAAAAAATCAAGGTTGGATGCAAAGACCTGTTTTGAAACAATTTTTGCAAAGGCATTTTGAACGGCAACCTTTAAGGCTTCATATACTGCATTTTGCTTTGCCTGCTGAAGATTTTGACTGGTAATCCGCCCTTTACCAGTGGTGACACCCATTAATATACTTGAATCTTCAACAGCAGATGATGGCTCAGATATGAAGAGGACAGTGATGAATAAAACAATGAAACCAATGGAGCTTGTTTTTTTTAACATCTTTTTTATACCTTTCTTTCAATGGAATAATCTGCAATCAGACATAAAATCTGTTTGGAGGGGCAATCATTAAATTCCGCAAGGCATGCCTTGGCTTTGTCTACATGGTCACCTGCTTTTTCCTTAGTATATTCAATTCCCTTGTATATATATAATTTTTTTTTTAATTTTTCAAATTGTTCAGAATCAAATTGCGGTTCAGTTATAGCAGCCTCCATCCACTTCCTGTCTTTTTGAGATGCATTGGCAAGGCTGTAGATTAACGGTAAAGTCAGTTTTCCCTCCCGCATATCTGCCCCGGGGTTTTTTCCAAGCTCTTTGGCGCTTGCAGTGTAATCCAGAAGATCGTCCGCCATTTGAAAGGCCATTCCCAGATGGAATCCATAAAGATTTAAAGCATCCTGCTGTCCTTTAGGTGCATTTGCAAGGATGGCACCACTTTTACAGGCACCCTGGAGCAAAACAGCAGTTTTTCTTTCAATGATCTTTAAATACTCTTTTTCAGAAAGATCAAGATTTCCTTTTTTTTCCAGCTGGTCTATCTCTCCTTCAGACATATCCCGGGTGATTTTTGCAATGACTGAAATAATATCCGGTTCTTTTGTTCTGGCTGCAATATCAAGGGCACGGGCCAAAAGGAAATCGCCTGTAAGAACCACTTTGGGAGCTGACCATTTTTTGTGGGCAGCTTTTTTACCCCTTCTTTTCTCTGCTTCATCCACTACATCATCATGTAAAAGGGTGGCTGCATGAAGGTATTCAAAAATTGTTGAAAACTCGATATCAAACGCATTATTGTAACCGCAAATCCTTGCACTGTTAATCATCAGAAGTGGTCTCAGCCTTTTCCCGCCACTGAAAAGAAGGTGGGAAGCAATCTGTTTTACCAGGCCTAAATTAGGTTTTAAATGATGTTCAAGTGCGATTTCAATTTTTTCAAGATCAGGGGTCACCATTTCAACGATTTTTTGTTTTAACCCTTTTGTCACAAAATCTCTCCAGCAATATCATATTCAAACGCCTCTGTGATTCTTACCTTAACAAAGGTACCTATTTCAAGTCCATTGGCATAAATAAATGTAACTCCGTCCACCTCAGGGGCCTGAAACTTTGTCCTGCCAATGTATACGCCTTTTTCCGGATTTTCTTCAACCAGGACTTCAAATGTTTTATCCACATGTTTTTCATTTATTGATACTGAAATTTTAGCCTGGGCTGCCATTAGCATGCCATGCCTTTTTTCAGCAATTTTTGAAGGTACATGATTTTTTAAAAGATGAGATTTAAGATCATCTGAATCCGAATAGGTGAATACACCTAAATGATCAAAGCGGATATCTTTAATAAAGGTCATTAACTGATCAAAATCAGCATCTGATTCACCGGGAAATCCTACAATAATAGTTGTTCTTAAAGCTGCGCCAGGATCTATTTTTCGGATTGTATTAAAAAGGGCATAAAGATCTTCAATGGTATAAGGCCGGCCCATTTTTTTAAGTATGGATGAAGAGGCGTGCTGGATTGGAACATCATAGTAGGAACAGATGTTTTTATGGTTTTTTACACTCTTTATGATCGACTCTGTCAATGTTTTTGGATGGGTATATAAAAATCGTATCCATGTATTGGCATTTGCATGTTCATTTTCAAGGGTTGCGGCGACAGAAGCAAGAACATGTTCAAATCCTTTTCCATCCTGGAAATCCTGCCCGTAATCAGTGGTATTTTCAGCCGTCAAAAGAATCTCTTTAACACCTGTCTTAACAAGAATTGCGGCTTCTTTACAGATATCAGCAACAGGTCTTGAGCGCTGAATGCCGCGAAGGCTCGGGATAATACAATAGGTGCATTTTCTATTGCATCCTTCTGATACTTTGATATAGGCAAGAAAATTATTTGTCAATTGCCTTTGTTCGGCAAGATCCTGGAATGGCCTGTTGACGGGATCAGGGAAAACAATTAAAGGCTTTTTGCTCTCATTCTCCACTGCCTCCACAATAAGATCTATTGCAGCAGTGCCTAAAAACGCATCCACTTCAGGCAGTGCAGATAAAAGGTTTTCATCTTCTTTATACCTCTGGGAAAGACATCCTGTGGCAATCAGTTTTTTACAGAGGCCTGTTTTTTTTAATTTTGCCATTTCCAGAAGAACATCAACAGCCTCATCAGAGGCTGTTGATATAAATCCGCAGGTATTGACAATGATCACCTGGGCAAGATGCGGATCATCTGTTATCGAATGACCCGCAGCCACAAGTTTTCCCAGCATTATTTCACTGTCAACCCGGTTCCTTGAACATCCAAGGGTTTCAAGAAAAATGATCATATGGACTGGGCCATAAGGTCTCCCAGTTGTTTGGAAAATTTTGAAGGATTATCCAGTTTGCCGCCTTCACTGATGATGGCAATATCAAATAGAAGATCACTATAGTCTTTTAAAACCGGGTTGGTGGTGTCAGTTTCAAAAAGTGTTTTCATCTTATCCATAACAGGATGGTTCACATTGACTTCCATCACTCTTTTCTGGTCCGGTGTTTTCTGGCCCGATGCCTTCATGATTTTTTCCATGTAGGCGCTCATGCCGTAATCATCTCCGGACAGACAGGAAACAGAATCCTTAAGCCTGTTGGATACCACTACATCCTTGACCCTTTTTTCAAGCTTTCCCTTAAGAAAGGAGAGTAGGGCTGAATATTCATTTTTCTTTTCATCATCCACTTTTTCAAGGTCAAGATCCCCTTTTTCAGCGCTCTTGAGTTTTTTCTCCTTGTATTCAGGCAAAGACTGTGTAACCCATTCATCAATGGGATCTATCATTAAAATGACTTCATAGTCCCTGGCTTTCAAGGACTCCAGCAAAGGAGAATTCATTAAGGATGTCAGGCTTTCACCCGTCAGGTAATAGATCTCTTTCTGATCTTCCTTCATGTTTTCAATATACTCGTCCAGGCTCACATATTTGTCATCTGACTTTGTGGTCTTGTATCTCAAAAGGGATGCCAGTTTTTCCTTGTTTTCAAAATCAGTGGGGATACCGGCTTTAAGTGCCTGACCAAACTCATTGAAAAAGGCTTCATATTTTTCTTTATCCATGCCTTCCAGCACGCTGAAAATCTGTTTAACAAGATTTTTTTTGATATTTCTGACCAGGCGGTCTTCCTGAAGAATTTCACGGCTCACATTCAAGTTTAAATCCGGAGCGTCCACAACCCCTTGAACAAATCCAAGATACTCAGGTAAAAGTTCCTTGCAGTCATCCATTATAAATACCCGTTTGCAATAAAGCTGCATTCCGTGCTTTCTTTCAGGTCTGAAAAGATCCATGGGAGCCTTTTCTGGCAGATACATCAAAACATCGTATTCTGTTACACCTTCAAATTTCTTGTGGATGATTTCAATGGGCTTGTCCCAGTTATGGCTGATGTGTTTGTAGAACTCTTCATGTTCTTTATCGCTCACATCCTCTTTGGCTTTTGACCAGATGGCTTTCATGGAGTTCAAAGTTTCATCTTTTCTGACTTTTTTGAAAGTATCACCAATGGGTTTGCCTTCTGAATCTTTGATAAGCTCATTTTCCGGAATGGGCTCACTTTTTTCAACATTCATCACTACGGGATAGGTAACAAAATCAGAATGTTTTTTCACAATATGCTGGATGGTGTATTCTTCTGTAAAATTCTGTTCACCTTCCTCAGGATCTTTTAAGAAAAGTGTAATTGTTGTGCCGCGAGTGTCTTTTTCGATCTCCTGAACAGTGTAAGACCCTTTTCCATCTGATTCCCATCTGACTGCAGTATTTTCTCCCGGTGCTCTTGTTTCGAGCATGACCTTGTCGGCAACGATAAAAGCAGAATAAAACCCTACACCAAACTGGCCGATGAGTTCAGGCGAAAGTGTATTTTCCTTTTTGGAATTTTCAAGTGCTTTCATAAAGGCCGCTGTTCCTGACTGAGCAATAGTTCCGATATTATCATTGACTTCATCAAAGGTCATTCCAATACCATTATCGGAAATCTGAAAAGTTTTATTTTCAGAATCCAGGGATATACGAATATGATAATCATTATCATCAGCAAATAGATCCGGTTTTGTCTGCTCTTCAAATCTTGCCTTGTCAATGGCATCAGATGCATTTGAAATCAGCTCTCTAACAAATATTTCCCTGTTGGAGTATAAAGAGTTGATAATCAGATGCAAAAGCTGCTGCACTTCGGTTTTAAATTTACGTGTTTTTTTTGTACCCATGTTTCCTCCTGTGTTTTTATTTTTTTAAATTCATATTTAAAATATTGTTCCATAATAATTGTTGCAAAAAACAAAATGTCAAGTGGGTTTCAATGGGGATTAAAAGGTGGTCAGACAAATTCAAGAAAGGTTAAAAAAATAAAAATTGGTCCTGAGGAAAAGATGGGTATAAAGGAAAGACGGATACGACGAGAAAAAATCAGGCAGAAACAAATCCTTGATGCAGCTAAGAAATTGTTTTTTGAGCAGGGATTTGCCGCAACCTCCATGAATCAGATAGCCAAAAAAGTCGAGTTGAGCAAAGGTACGCTCTACCTGTATTTTAAAAATAAAGAAGAATTGTATATTTTAAATAAGAAATTATCCAAAGCGCTTATTGATAAAACAACCTGGCATGAAACATGGAAAAGGTGAAATACAGTTTTCAGGACCCCCTTTTTAAAAGCCGCCCATCAATAAGGACAAGGCCGATAAAAATCAAACCCATGCCTGCAAAGGCGTTCCATCCAGGGTTTTCTCCCAGCACAGCCATGCCTAAGAAAATAGCACTGACGGGAATTAAAAAGGTTACCAGTAAAATATTGGTGGCCCCGGCTTTTGAAAGCACATAAAAATAAATAATATAAGCCAGTGATGTTGAAATGGCGGCAAGCCCGAAAAGCGCGGCCCATGTTACAGGTGTGGGATCAAGTGCCAATGGCTGTTCCATGATAAACGCCATGGGAATCATAATGATGGTAGAGCCTGTAAGCATTCCTGCAGACACTACCACAGGATCAATATCCTTGAATCTTCGAGCGAAAATGGCTGCAAATGCATAGAAAAGAGCGGCTCCTAACACTGCAAGCTGTCCTGCCATCTTCATCCCTGCTCCATTTAAAGCGTCAATACCGATCAAGAGGGCCACACCACCCCATCCAAATAAAACACCGGCCAGCCTGTTTTTTGTCAGGGGCTCGTCTTTTGTTAAAAAATGCGCAAGAATAACACTGAAAACGGGTGCCGTTGCATTTAATATTGATGCCAGACTTGAATCGATATGGCTTTGCCCCCATGTGATGAGAGTGAAAGGAATCGCATTGTTTAATGCACCAAGGGCCAGGAAAGCACCCCAGATGCCAATGGTTTTCGGCATTTTACGCCCTGTCAGCCGAACAAAGGCCAGCAGGAGAAAAGCGGCAAAACCCACCCGGTATAATACAATTGTCAAAGGTGTCATCTTTTCCACAGCAATTTCTACAAAGAAAAAAGATGCTCCCCAGATAATTGAAAGCAAGATGATCAAACACCATAATTTAATTCCCATGGCCTTATTCATATTTTGTATCCTTAAATATTTTTTAACAGACTTATAAACCTATTGAATAATTTTCGCCACCCGAATCTTGCTGGATAGAAACCTTTTGTTCCTTATGTGTCAAACAATTTGATAAATGTCCCGCTAAAAATGGTTTGGTAAACGATTAGGCCAAAAAAGATTTGAGTCAAATCAACATATTGAATTTTTTGATAATATCTGCTATTAAATGGCTTTAAATTTTAAGGAATTTTAAAGCTATGCACTATGAAGGTATGATGATAAGGCCGCCAAGTGAGGCCGATAGTATCTTATTACAGGTCACTCTGGGCTGTTCCCATAATAAATGTACCTTTTGCGGGACATTCAGGGAAAAGCGTTTTAATATAAAAAAAGACGATATTATCTTTCAAGATATAGAATTTGCGAAAACACATTGCCAAAGGCAGGACAGGCTTTTTATCTGCGATGGAGATGCCTTGATCGTTCCCCAGAAAAGACTTGTCAATATTCTAAAACGAATAAAAGAGCGATTGCCCTGGGTTAAAAGAGTGGGTCTTTATGCCAACACCAAGGGTATTGCCATGAAGACGGACGAGCAGCTCAAAGAACTGCACGAACTTGGAGTCAAAATCGCTTATATGGGTCTTGAATCAGGAGATGATATTATTTTAAAGGAGATTAAAAAAGGTGCTGATTCCTCTAAAATGATCAAAATGGGAAAACGGGTCAGACAGGCAAGTATCAAGCTGTCCATAACAGTGCTCAACGGTCTGGGCGGTCGAAAAAATTCTAAACGTCATGCAATGGAAACAGGCAGGGTCTTATCTGCCATTGATCCTGAATTTGTAGGGGCTTTAAGCCTGATGCTGGTACCTGGTACTGAACTTTTTGAACAGCATGAAAAAGGGGATTTTGAACTAATCAACCCTGAAGAAATGCTTGAAGAACTTGGCCTGATGATCGCATCAACCCATCTTTCAAACGGGCTTTTCCATGCAAATCATGCATCCAACTATCTTCCCATAAGGGCAAAACTGCCCGAAGAAAAAGAAAAAACACTTGAATTGATATCACAGGCACTCAAAGGAAATGTGGCCCTTAAACCGGAGCATATGAGAGCTTTGTAACATAAATTGAAAGATACAGGAGAATCAAACAATGGCCCAAGCCCAGACAAACATTGATCAATTAACGATAACTACCATTAGAACCCTTTGTATGGATGCAGTTCAAAAAGCCAACTCCGGTCATCCTGGAGCACCAATGGGTTTAGCACCTTGTGCATATGTTTTGTTTAAACGCTTTTTAAAACACAATCCTAAAAACCCTGCATGGATTGACAGAGACCGCTTTGTTCTTTCCGGGGGCCATGTATCTTCTTTAATTTACAGCTTGCTCTACCTGTTTGGTTATGGACTGGAAATAGATGATTTGAAAAATTTCAGGCAGTGGGGTTCAAGAACCCCGGGACACCCTGAATTAGGACATACACCAGGGGTAGAAACCACAACAGGTCCACTGGGTCAGGGAATTGCAAATGCAGTGGGTATGGCTGTTGCAGAACGTCATCTTGCAGCAAGATTTAACATGAAAGACAAAGAAATTATTAATCATCACACTTATGTGATGTGCGGTGATGGTGACCTTATGGAAGGAGTTGCTCTTGAGACGATATCCCTTGCAGGACATCTGGGCCTGGGAAAACTGATCTGCCTTTATGATGATAATTCCATTACCATTGAAGGAAAAACAGATATTGCTTTTACAGAAGATGTAAGAGCAAAATTTGAAAGCCAGAACTGGCATGTTGTAACTGTTAATGACGGCAATGATCTTGAGGAAATCCAAAAAGCGATCCAGGCCGGTAAAGATGCGGTTGCAAGACCTAGCTTAGTACAGATCAAAACCCATATTGCCTATGGAAGCCCCAACAAACAGGACTCTTCAGATGCCCATGGAGCACCCCTTGGTGTGGAGGAAATTAAACTGGTTAAAAAGTTTTATGGTGCGCCGGTGGATAAAAACTTTTTTGTACCTGAGAATGTTCTTGAGAACTGCGGGAAAGCCCTGATATTTGGAGAAGGGTTTGAACAAAGTTGGCAGAACATTTTTAACGATTATAAAAAGCAATACCCAAAACTTGCTGCAAGCTTTGTTGATGCCATCAGTGGATTTCTATCCGAAGGCTGGGATGCAAAGATTCCTCAATTTAATCCTGAAGACGGACCTGTAGCAACAAGAGCGGCTTCGGGCCAGGTCTTGAATGCCATTGCAGACAACCTGCCTGAATTAATGGGGGGATCTGCCGACCTTGCTCCTTCAAACAAAACATATATCAATGGTGCAAGCGATTTCCAGAAAGATGCCTATGATGGTCGGAATATAAGGTTTGGTGTCCGGGAACATGCCATGGCTGCCATAATGTCTGGAATGTATCTTCATTCAGGCATTCGACCTTATGGCGGAACTTTCCTTGTGTTTGCCGATTATATGCGCCCTGCAATCCGTATGGCTACTTTGATGAAACTGCCGCTGATTTATGTATTTACCCATGACAGCGTTGCCGTGGGAGAAGATGGACCCACACACCAGCCCGTTGAACATCTGGCATCATTGCGGGCCATTCCCGGTCTAAACGTTGTGAGGCCGGCTGATGCCAATGAAACAGCACTTGCCTGGAAACAGGCTTTAAAAACGGTTGATTCACCAACCGCATTAATACTTAGCCGTCAAAAACTGCCCACCCTGGATGTATCTCAGCGGGACGGTGAGTTTAATTATGGGGCATATGCCGTGAAAAAGGTAATGGATCCTGATATGATTCTCATTGGAACGGGATCTGAAGTTCATATCTGTGTTGAGGCGGCAGGAATCCTTAAAAAAGATCATAACATAAAAGCGACGGTGGTATCCATGCCGTCCTGGGAGTTGTTTGCAAACGCGCCTGCACCTTACAGAGAAAGAATTTTGCCAACCAGTATTACAAAAAGAATGGCAGTTGAAGCAGGCATCTCCATGGGATGGGAAAAATACACAGGTTCTGAAGGTAAAATTATCGGGATTGATAAATTCGGTGCTTCAGCTCCCGGTGGAACCGTTCTCAAAGAGTATGGAATTTCTGTGGAAAATATTGTTGAAAAAGCCCTTGATCTTTTAAAGTAGCAATTTATTCAGCTCTTACGCTTGAAACCGCCCTGTCTGATGGATATTTTTTTCGAGGCTATTCGCTTAACCTCCTGCAAATATCCATCAGACAGGGCTTTGAGAATAACTTTTTTTAAAGGGCTGAACAATTACTTTTTTATTTACAATAAAAGGAGAAAGGCTATGCATATCAGTGTAAAAACAAATGCAAGAACCCAGATGATCGATATTACATCTAAGGTTCAAACCGCTGTAAAAGAATCCGGAATTAAAAACGGTCTTGTCCATGTTTTTTCCATGCATACCACAGCTGCTGTAACCATTAATGAGAATGCAGATCCTGCTGTTGAAGCAGATATTTTAAACACCATCAACAAGGTGATTCCATGGGATGATCATTTCAAACACATGGAGGGCAATTCTGCCGCTCACATAAAAGTCAGCCTGTTCGGCCCTTCAGAAATTATTCCTTTGGAAAATGGTTCCTTTGTTCTGGGCACCTGGCAGGGTATTTATTTTTGCGAATTTGACGGGCCGAGAAACCGGAGGGTGAATATTAAAATTATTCCAGGTTGATCAGAGCATACTAATTTAAATCATCTTTAGGTTTCTTTGTACTTGGAACTTTAAATACGGGCACACCTTCTTTGGCAAGAACTTTATCTTCTTCTTTTGTTGTTGTGCCTTTAATATTTCGATATTCTTCTGTTCCATAATGCATTTTCAAGGCTTGTTTTGTAAAGCCCGATCCCACATCTTCAAAGTTTTTTTCAACATATTCAGCCACTTTCTCAGTTAATTCAGCCATGACTTCCTGTCTTGCCTGCAAGGCGTTATGACTTGTATTATGGGAGGATTTTTTAATGGCGATCAGGTGTTGTTTCTGCACGACAGATGTGGTTTCGCAGACAGGGCATGCTAAAATGCCCTGTTCCTGTTGCTTTTCAAGATCATCCTTGTCTTCGAACCAGCCTTCAAAGGTATGACCATTTAGACATTCAAGATCAAATACTATCATTTTAGATAATTCTGTTTACACCTGTGGCGATGTTATAACAACAGTCTCCCATTTTTTCATAATTTGTAACAAGGGCAATAAAGAAAACACCCACATCCACCTCGCATTTTCCATTCCTTAATCGTTCAATATGGTGATATCTCATATCCTCACGCATCTGGTCAATCAAATCTTCATGAGCTAATGCCTTCTGATAAAACCCTTCGGTTTTTTCGTGTAATTCTTTAATGATTAAAATTAAGAACTTGTCTAATTGTTCGGATATGGCCTTAAGGTCTTGTTTGGCGCTTTCAGTGAACGTAAAATTATTTTCATAAATTTTTTCAAGTATTTTAGACACATTCTCCATGCCATCGCCCAGTCTTTCAATATTATTGGCAATTCGCATCAATTCTGATATCTCTCTTGCCTCGGGCTCGTTCACTTCTCCTTGATAAATGGTTGTCAAATATTTGATAATAATTTTCTGGCAATCATCTATGTGTTCTTCTATGGCATCTCTTTCTCCAAGGATATCATCATCCCGTATCACAAGACAAGTTGATACTTTTTTTATATTCATATGAACAAATTCTATATTTTGTATGATTTCACCCTTAACCTTGGCAAGGGCACCGATGGGTGAATCAATAAATCCTGAATCAAACTCCGGCAGTCTGTATCTTTCTTTTGATTTTACAGGCTTAGGGGATATTAAAATGGTCAGTTGAACCAGCTTGGGAAGAAAAATCAGAAACACCATGGCATTTATAACATTGAAAATCGTATGGCCATTGGCAATATATCTTGCAACATTGACGTATTCGCTGTTCATAGTATGGGTCACGGAACCGGCACCTAATTTTAAGGTGATAACCTCTACAAAATCAACAAACCATGGGAAAATCATCAGGATAATACCCACCCCGATAACGTTAAAAATCGTATGGGCATTTGCCGTTTTATGGGCATCGGCATTGTTTGATCCCAGAGTGGATAATTGAGCAGTCACAGTGGTACCGATATTTTCTCCTAAAACAAGGGCAAGGGCCGTTGGAAAGGTTAAAAGGCCTGATGCGGCAAGCGTCATTGTCAAACCTACTGTAGCGGAAGAAGATTGAACAACAACAGTCAGAATGGTTCCCATGAAGACACAAAGGAGAATACCACCAAAGCTTTCTGTGCTGAATGTTGTAAAAAACTCAATAAACTGGGGATCGGATTTTATGGGGGAAAGACCCATTTTCATGACGGTCATGCCATAAAAAAGCAGGCCGAATCCCAGAATAATATCACCTATATGCCGGTAACTTCTTTTTTTTGAAAAATATTTAAGACCAACACCAATGGCAATGGCCGGAAGAGCAAGTTTTGTTAATTTAAAGGCGATCATCTGACCTGTGATGGTGGTGCCGATATTTGCACCGATGATCACACCCACTGCCTGCTCAAAAGCCATGATACCGGCACTCACAAACCCGATGAGCATGACAGTTGTTGCAGATGAGGATTGAATAACCGCAGTAACACCGGCACCTGTAGCGCATCCCATAATTCTATTGGAAGAGATGGCTTCCAGAATCCGCCTTATTTTTTGTCCAGCTGTTGCCTGAAGGCCTTCCGTCATCATTTTCATTCCAAGAATGAAGAGCCCAAGGCCGCCAAGGGTTTGAATTAATATACCTGCTAAGTTCAATTTTTTCCTTTGTTATACTTATAATAGCTAATATTGTGTTAAAATAATTCCAGCAAAATTCTGACAGAGCAAAAGAGTTATATATTAAATCTTCTGATTTTTCAATTGTGAAATACGATTTAGATCAATGGTTGAACTTACACAGGGGAAAAGAGTATTATTTGTAAAAACAGGATGTTCTATAAGATTAAATTTGGAATTATTGACGGCAGTCTCCCACATTGCAGTGTGCGGGATCGGTGTATAATAGGCTAACACAGGCTGTATACCGGCCTGCTTTACAAGGTGCATGGACATTTGAACTTCATCAAGATTTTGATTGGGCAAGCCGCATAATAAATATGCACCCACCTGATCTTTTTTGAATCCAGCCGTTTTTAGATTTTCAACTGCATTAAAAAAATCATCATCTCCAACTTTTTTATCATGGTTCCGGGTTTTAGAAAAATCAGTAGTTTCAAGGCCCAGGCGGATGGTTTTAAATCCTGCTTTAAACATCAATCGGGCGGCTTTTTTAGAAACAGCATTGATATGGACAGCGTTGGGGGTATGAAAAAACAATTCCATTTTTGAAGAGATTATTTTTTCAAATAATGGGAATGCATACTGGTTGGCACTCACCAGCAGAGCATCATCGTAAAAAGCAAAATTTTTAACCCCATGGTTCTTATGCCAATGTTCTATTTCCATGAACACATTTTCAGGGGATCTTCTTCTTAGCCTGGGCTCAAGATATGACGAAGCGCAATACTCGCATGAAAAAGGGCACCCCCTTGAGGTTAAAACAGGTGCGTAAGTAATTTTATGTTGAAGATCAAGTGCAGGAAAGGGTAATGCATCCAGATCTCCTGACAGGTCATGGTCATCCAGTTCAAATTTTGTAAAGGTTTTTATGATCTTTTTTAACCGTGGTTCAGCCGGCCCTTTTATGACAAGATCTGCCAGGGTATTTTGCTGTGCATGTTCAAAGCAGAGGCTTGCATAAATTCCTCCAAGAACAATAGGTACATCAGGAAAGATTTTTTTTACCGCTTGAAGGGTTTCACTGACGCCTGCAGCCCAGTAAGTCATCAAAGAGGTGACAAAAATAATGTCCGGTTTTTTTATCTGTTTTAAATCTGACTCAAACCACTGGGGTTTTATACCATAGCGGGAAAATTTTTGGCCAATGTGTTCAAGACCTTGGGGCGGATCAATTTCAGTTTTTCTAAACGGTCCCCTTCCATCCCAGAGCACTTTAGCCTCCCTGGGTTCCCGTGGATGGAAACGGTCAAGGCAGTCAAGAAAGCTCACCTTTAACCCTTTTTTACGCAGAATGGCGGCAATATACAAAAGGCCTAAGGGTTTTGCCCAGAAATCAAAGGCTGCAAAATCATGAATCCAGGGGTTGATGCAGAGGATATGGGGGGGATCAGTCTTCAAAATATTTCATTGATGTTTTTTTAAGCTCTTTTCTGCTGAATAAAAGTTCATACTCATTTTCTCCCACAGCCTTAGAAATTTTTTTAACGATTGCATAACACTCGTCTTCATCAGATGCATGAACCATGGTATACAGATTATATTTCCAGCCAGGTGCTGGATTTCTTCTGTAACAATGGGTTATTTCATGAAAGGTGGCCATTATATTCCCTGTTTTTTCAACCCTTTCTTCAGGAACTTTCCAGGCTACCATGGCATTTGCTTTAAACCCTGATTTCTGATGTTTCAATGTAGCGCCAAATCTTCTTATCAATCCTCTTTTGTCCAGATCTTTTAAAACACCTAAAAATTTATCTTCCGTAATTCCGATTTTTTCTGCCATTTCAAGGAATGGGCGTTTGATAACCGGAATATCTGTTTGCATCAGGGTAATTATTTTTTTTTCTAAATCTGTCAGCATAATGGCTTATCTTTCTGCTATACAATGTTAATATCAAGAATAATGTGAAACTTTTTTCATTGCATTGTCAAGGTCTTGTTTTAAATCATCTTTATCCTCAAGTCCAATGGATAACCTTAAAAGGGAATCTGTCACCCCTTTTGTTTGTCCGGGAACAAAGACATAATATCTTTTTCCGTTGCCCGGCACACTCCTCTTTCAGTAATAAACCCTGTGACAAGTCTTGCCGGTGTGACATCAAAGGCGTGGTTGGCAGCCATGCTTGTTTCAGGTGGAACCAGCACTTTTTCAATTTTCCCCTGGCAAAGACCCTGGATATACCTTATTTCATCAGGATCTCTTTCTTCTATGGGAATATCTGCAATCCCGTCTGTAATATCCCAGTCAAAGGTGCTTGACGGTAAAGCAACGTAAAAGGGAATGTTATTGTCTTTGGCTGCAAGGGCTTTTAAATAAGTCCCTATTTTATTGGCCACATCTCCGGCTCTTGTGGTTCTGTCCGTTCCCACAATGACAAGGTCCACCATGCCATGCTGCATGATATGGCCTCCGGCATTGTCTGTAATAACGGTATGGTTCACCCCGTGTTTGCCCAGTTCCCAGGCCGTGAGCCGGGAACCCTGGTTTAAAGGCCTTGTCTCATCCACCCAGACATGGACATCAATATCGTTGTCAAAAGCTGTATAAATGGGGGCTGTAGCCGTACCGTATTCAATACAGGCAAGCCAGCCTGCATTGCAGTGGGTAAGGATATTGACGGGTCCGCCGTTTTTTTGTTTACTGATTTCTTCTATAATAGGCATGCCATAGGCCCCTATTTTTTCACAATTGACTGCTTCTTCTTCTACAATTGCCAGGGCTTCATCAAGGGCGGCTTTTACTCTTCTATCATAGTTTTGATATTTTAATGCTGTAGAAAGGACCCGATCAACTCCCCAGACAAGGTTCATGGCCGTGGGTCTGGCATCTTTGAGCCTGTTGCATTCAGACACAAGGTAATCATTGTCAGCGCCTTTGTTATTTTCCTGCACAAGACTGATAAAGACACCCAGTGCTCCTGATGCACCGATTAAAGGGGCACCCCTTACAACCATTTCTTTTATGGCGTGAATCGTATCATCCACATTATTTAAATTTTTTATGATCAGTTTGTGAGGGAGAAATCTCTGGTCTATCGCCTGAACAACCTGTGATGATTCATCAAACCAGATCGGCCGCATATTTTTTCCATCCACCTTCATATTATTTTCTCCCGGATTTTTTAAAAATTATTAATAAAATTTTCAGCTTCTTTTATGGATATATTCATATCATTGATAAGTTTTGCAACCTCTTTTTCAATGGACACTATTTCTCCGCTTAACGATCCCACTGCCTTTGCATTCAGGTTATGTTTCAGATAAAGGACATAATCTTTTAGTTTGCTTAGAACAGGATACATTCCTTTTGTTGATTTGTTCATTATTGTTTCAAGTTTTTGATATTTTATTCTTGAATCCTTAAGTGATTTTTTACTGCTGCTTTTAAGCTTGGCATCGTTGATCTGAGTGATCTCTTCTTCCCATTCCTTGAACAGATCAGAGGCCACCTGCTCTACATCATTGATTCTTTTTTCAATCTGTTTGGCCCTGGAATCACAATCATCATAACTATTTTTAAGTTTATCATAAAAGGTTTCAAGGTCTCCACCTTCAAAGGCATAGAGTTCTTTAATCCTTGTTAAGGCATCCTTGAATTCTTCCTGTGCTTTTTCCTGGCTTTTTTGTACGTCTTCAACATTATCCACCAGGATATGTCTTTTTTCTTTACCGAATTTTTCCATGGCTGAATAATATACCGTGGTGCAGCCGGATATGAAAAGGAAGACCAGTGACACAAGGACCAGTCTGGTAATGGTTGTAGTGTTTGTTATGTCCATGAAATTATTCCCTTTCATTATGTTTTTTGTTATGGTTTGCCCTGCTTAAAAACTCCTTATATCAAAAGTTCGCTGTTTTATTAATCCTTTTCTTTAGTCATATATAAGTGTTTTAGTTTTTGAGAATAACATTTTCAGGTTTAATGTCCGGCCCAAATAAGGATAATCTGCCTGATAGTCTTATTATTGTGATGTGCTTAAATTTTTTAAAAATTGTCTTGTATATAATCGCTCAATCTTTTGCTATACTTTATTTATTGTTTGAGTTTTTATCCGACCATTCGTTCTTAAAAAACTGACCAAATCAATTAGGAGGTAATATGAATTCTGAAAAAATATTTATTGAGGCTTTGCAATATGAAATAAAAATTCGTGATTTATATGTTTCAGCCCAGGACATTGTGGATGATGAAAGGGGAAAAAAGATTTTCAATGCCCTGGCCGTTGATGAGCAGTCCCATGTTGATTTTATAGAATACAGCCTTGAAATTTTAAAAGCCCGGGGTCAAATAGATATAACAAAACTTGAAACTTGTATTCCTTCAAAGGAAAAGTTTGAAGATGAGATTGAAAAAATGAGAAAAAAGATTCCAGAAAGAATCCTTGGTGATGTCAAACGGGTTTTAAATGCCGCCCTGAAACTTGAAATTGAAACAAGTCGATTTTATGAGGATGCCTGTGAAAAAACACAGGGTCCAATAAAAGAAATTTTTAATAAGCTTCTGGAAATCGAGAAAAGGCATGAGGATGTAGTCCAGATTGAACTGGATCATGCATCAAACAATGGATACTGGTTTAATTTCATGGAAATAGATATGGAACATGGCTGATATTTGTTTTTAAACAAATCAATGCATATTCATTATAGAGTTACTTTTATAGTCGTTCCGGGATTTTTCATTGCTTTCCATTTGGATATCATTATACTAAATAAACAATATTTCAACCCATCCAAACCATCAAAGGAGGAGCATGGATAATCATCTCAAATCTGCCATTCCTGACTTTCTAAATACTTTAGGTCTGACGGAAGAACCCATGGGAATGTTTTTTACGGATACAAAGCCTGACAAGGGATATTCTCCCAAACCCATGGAACTGCCCACCCGTGAAAAGGAAAAAGAAAATCAAATCAACTGGCAGGATGTATTTGGTCGGTTTTCCTGTGTCATTGGCAATATATGGCTGGCCAGAAAAAAGAAAACATCTGCTTATTTTTCCTCAGAACAGTTTGGCTGCCCCGGCGGCGCCTTCTGGCTTGGATTTAATAAACCCCAGAGTGAAACCATTATACATTACGTGTCCACAGGTGTCCCGGGCAGGATGGAAGGTGAACATTATTGTGATTCGCCTGATAATTTGCGACAGATATTTGAATATGTTGATCCTGTGCCGGCTGCCAAAGAGTATTGTGTGTTTAAACCTTTAAACCAGTTTGCCAAAGATGAAATACCGCTATTGATCTCCTTTTTTACACGGCCTGAACCTTTAAACGGGCTCCACCAGCTTGCGACTTTTGTAACAAATGATCCCGAGGTTGTGGCTTCTCCCTGGAGTGCAGCCTGCGGAAGCCTGGCTGTCTGGCCTTTGCATTATCTTGAAAAAGGTCAGCAAAGAGCTGTTGTCGGTGGATGGGATCCTTCTGCCAGAAAATTTTTTAAGACGGATGAGCTTTCATTTACCATTCCCTATGAAATGTTCATCCAGATGATTGACCGGTATAAAGATTCTTTTTTAAAGACGAAAACCTGGGAAAATGTTCATAAAAAAATAAACAAGAGTAAAAAAGCGTGGAAGGAAATATGAAAAGTTTAATCCGGATCAGAGAGGGGTTTTTATAAAATGCTTGTGGTTGAAAAAAAAGACTTTATTGCTTTTCTGACAATTGATTATCCTGAAAAACGAAACGCTCTTACACCTGAACTGCTCCTGGACCTTCATAACACCCTGGAAGGATTTTCAAAAAATGATGATGTAAGGTGTGTGGTGATAAAAGGATCGGGAAACAAGGTGTTTTCTTCGGGCTTTGATATCAGTGCCATTCCAGTTGCTCCTTTGTCCGGTGCCAGGCAAAAAGCGCCGGAAACATTGTTGCAGGCTTTTGATACCATAAAAAACTTTGCCTATCCCACCATTGCCATGCTGAACGGGCATGCTTTTGGTGCGGGATTTAATCTTTGCGCATGCTGCGATATCAGGATTGCAGCAGATGATATAAAACTTGGGATGACACCTGCCAGGCTTGGCGTGGCATATCATCCAAAAGGCATACAGCAGTTTATTGAAGCTTTTGGAATAGCCAGGACAAAGGAGATCTTTTTTACAGCCGGCATTTTCCAGAGCAAAGCACTTGTCCAGAAAGGCATAGTGAATCACATGGTTCCAAGGCAGGAGCTTGAAATGTTCACCCATGCCTATGCCAAAAAAATTACCCAGAATGCGCCGCTTTCATTAAAAGGGATTAAAAAAATCATTACCATGTTTGAAAATGACATGGCTTTGAATCAAAAAAATTTAGACCAGGCAGATCAATTGATGCAAAAATGTTTTCAAAGTGATGATTTAAAAGAAGGGCAGAAAGCGTTTCTCGAAAAACGGTCCCCTGAATTTACCGGGAAATAGGTCAATGACCATAAGTAAAGGGCATACCCAATAAAATAAAGGGTATACCCATATTGTACACTTTTTAATACTTTTTTAATCCACAAGAACCTTTTCAAGCTGTTTTACCATAAAGTCCATTTCCTCTTCATTAATTATCAGGGGAGGGGAAATCCTTATGGTATGGCCGTGGCTGTCATTGACAATCAAGCCTAATTTTAAGAGTTTTCTGCAAAACTCCATGGCATTGTTTTCTTTGACTTCAATCCCGATGAAAAGCCCTTTTCCCCGTACTTCTTTGACATGGGGTGATTTTTTGGCAATGGCTTCAATCCTTTTTTTCAGTATCTTACCTTTTTTAGCTGACTGTTCTGCCAGTTTTTCTTCTTCAAACACCTTTAAAGCTGCTGTGCCTGCCACACATGCAAGGGGATAACCACCAAAGGTTGACCCATCTGAGCCTTTTGAAAATACCATATCCATAATTTTTGCATTGGTGATAAAAACAGAAAGGGGGATAAGGCCTCCTGAAAGCGCTTTGCCAAGAATCACACCGTCTGGAACAATATTATCATGCTCAAAACAAAATTTTTTACCTGTTCTTCCCATACCTACCTGGATCTCATCACATATAAGCAGCAGATCATGTTCATCACACAGATTTCTAAGACCCTTGAGAAATCCTTTTGGGGGTATTTTCATTCCACCTTCTCCCTGCATGGGTTCCACAAGGATTCCACAGGTATTTTTATTAATGGCCTTTTTTACCTGTTCAAGGTTGCCAAATTCAACAGATACAAATCCGGGTGTTAAAGGACCAAATCCCTGTTTGTATTTTTGATTGGATGAAAAAGAAACAATGGAGATGGTTCTTCCATGAAAATTTTCATTAAAGACAATGATCTCCTGGTTTCCATCGGCAATTTTCTTGTGCTTGAATCCAAAATACCGCATGGTTTTTACAGCAGTCTCAACAGATTCAACACCCCCGTTTTTGGGAAGCACCTTATTGCCGTAATTTCCAAATCTTGGGGCCATCTGCGGTGCAAATTTTGCCGCCTCGGAAAGAAAGATCCCCAGAGGATCTGTGAACACGACATTTGACAATACCGAGGCATAGTTGCCGATCAGGGCATCCATGACTGCATTGGTGATGGTGGGGTGATGGTGGCCTGAATTTGCAGCAGAGTAAGCTGCCAGGCAATCCAGGTATTTATTGCCTTTTTCATCAGTCAGCCAGCATCCTTTTGCATGTCTGACAACAAGATTAATCCGGTCGTAATGGTGTGCGCCATAGTCTTCTTCAAGATTAAAAATGGCTTTGTCATTTTCATTGGAAAATCCGCTGAAATAATGTATTTTTCTCATGGCAGTCATCTTACACCTCTTTTAATTATCTTCTTTTATAATTTTGTAAATTCTTTTTTCATCGTCTGTGGGATCCTGGTGCTGATCCAGAATTTTTTCTAAGAAACAATGATAAAAATCATGGCGGAGGCTGTCCCGATTAGCCACTATAAACCATTGATTTCTTGTCCAGTTTATGGCTGAACTATCTTCTTTGCCTGTTTCAAATATTCCCACAAGCGCTTCAGTCTTATCTGTAATAACTTCTATGGATCTTCCGCCGATGATTTCCTGCAGATGTTCAGGGTCCGGGTGTATGACCTGGATATCAAATTTTTTGGCAACATTTCCCATGGCGATATAACGGATTTTAACCCCTCTTTTGTCTGCCTGGATTAAATATTCATCCAGGTGACGACATGCTTTGGGAAACAGCCGGATATAAATTTCGTTTTCAGCATTTTCTATCATTTCCATGGCTTTTTCCATGACATTTTCATATCCCGTGATTGTCCAGACAAATTCAAAATCATTTTTTTTGGAAGCAGCTGCTATCTGATCTTCAAATGTTTTTATATTACCGTCAAAATTTCTTTTCAGTCTTCTTACAACCTCATCTGCAGGCAAAGGCGCATACTGACCGGCGTTAACTTCAATCACATATCCTTTGGAAATAAGATTTCGTACTACATCATAAATTCGTGATCTTGCAATCCCTGAAATTTTGCTCAGCTGGGAACCATTCACTGGATGATTGCCCACAAGAGCCATATAACAGGCTGCTTCATATTGTGAAAATCCAAGATCTTTTAAATTTGAATAAGTTTCCATAGTTTTATTCCAAAGTGTTGCTACCTTAATAGCAACATAAACTTAAATTCAAAGACTGTCAATAAATTTAATTTTTGACTAACCTGTGAAAACATAAAAAAAATATCCCTTTGACACCGGGTTTTGAATCAGGTAAATATTTAAGAAATTGAACACCTTTAAATTAATTCAAACAGGAGATAATAAATGGCTGGCCTTAATAAAGTAATGCTGATTGGAAGATTGGGAAGAGATCCTGAAATCAGGTATTCCCAGCAAGGTCTGGCAGTGGTGAATTTCTCCATTGCCACCAGTGAATATTGGACAGACAAAAACACGGGCGACCGTCAGGAAAAAACAGAATGGCATAATATAGTTGTATTTGGCAAGCAGGCAGAGACCTGCGAAAAATATCTGTCAAAGGGCAGCCAGATTTATATTGAAGGGCGGCTGCAAACCAGTAATTATGAAAAAGAAGGCCAAACCCATTATATGACAAAAATCGTGGTATCGAACTTTCAATTCCTTGGTGGCAAACAGGATAACCAGGGCGGCGGCGGATATCAAGGTGGCGGTGGCTATCAGAAACCTAATTCAGGATCAGACAACCAGTTCCAGGGTCAGACAACTCCCGGAACAGCAGGTGGTCAGGCACCTATTCCAGATGATGATATCCCATTTTAATCGTTGACTCCTGCACTATGATCAAGAATATTGGCGGGTTTTGTCAGGGCACGATTGATACAAACTTCGTTTAAAAAAAACAAACCGCCTCAAGGGTTGTAATAGTATTACCCTTGAGGCGGTTATTTTAAAAAAATATCTTAGTTAAGCTGTTCTCTCATGGAAATATCATGTTTTCTTACCTGTAGCGGTTTTTTGGAGTAATTTTGTTCTTTTTCTTCTAAGTGGCTTGAAATACATACTTTTTTTAATTTTTCAATGTTATTTTCCAATTCCTGTCTTTCTGATTCGGGTAAATCCGGGATACAACTATTATAATTTTTCTGACTTTTTATTTTAGCTTTAAACTCCTGGTGCCTTCTTAATGCTTTGTCTTTCATAATTCTGGCTCCTTTATAATAGTTTTTAAAAAATCTTTACAAAATATACTTTTTTAAATTGCCTTAAAAAGTGATATTTTTTACATAATTAAAGAATAAACACTTTAAAAGAGCTTGGCAACCCCAAAATTATTCTCTCAAAAATTATTCACCCCAAAATATAGAAAGCAGATCTGAACCAGGAGTGGGTGAAGGAATAAAGCGGACTTTCTTTTTTTATCTAAAAATCCTTCGGCTTTTTTCATGTTCGATTAGTCCGGCCGGTTGTAGCCTTTTTTAACAGCCTGCTCCATTAGCGATAGTTCTTCGTCGGTCAGGAAATCAAAATGAGCGGATCTTTTTCTGACAGAAAGGCTCCCATTGTTCTGAAGACACAGCTGGATGAACAGATCAATTAAACGGTCAGGCATGTCGATGATGTCCTGAATCGCTTTTTTGGTGTTATCATAGTTAGCAAGAAAGCTGAGTTCCTCCACAAGTTCTTCTTCAATGGTTTTGGCTATAAACTCGTACAAAGCCTCTGCCTGCGCAGTCATATCCATATACTGATACCAGCAAGCAGTATCATTCTCGACGGTCATTTGCCCCATTTCACCCAGCCGATAATCGATGAGTTGAAGTAAAGGCCGCGAGAAAGACTCCAGCGAAGCATCGTAATCCGCTGGATTCTTTAGCATGACTGCCGAAACTGGGAACATGAGTCCACGCGGAACCATTCCCTGTAGTGAAAGAATGTTGTGTATCAGGAATCGATGAATTCGTCCGTTTCCATCTTCAAAAGGGTGAAGAAATACAAAGCCGTAGGCAATCGCCGCTGCATGGATGACCGGAGAAACGTTTCCCTCTTTCATCCGCTTGTGGGATTCAATCAGACCCAACATTAGATTTGGAAGATCATCAGGTTTCGGGCAAATAAAATGTATTACCTCCTTCTGGTAGGCGGCTGTTTGCCCTACATAATTTTGGCTGATCCGATAATCACTGTCTTTGAATCGAGGGTCAACAATCCGGTTCTGAAGTTCTATCAGACGTTCCTTTTCGCAGAAGTCTTCTTTTCCGGCAAGCTCCAAAGATGTAATGAGTTTTTCAGTGCGGGATGCCTTGGGCTTTATGTGCTCAATTTCAAAGGATGACTTTGTTTCTTTTTTATAAAGGTAGCTCAGCGCCCGACGAAGAAGTTCCGGTGGATATTTGGTGACAATATCCTCACATTTTTTGCGCAGATCAGCTGAATCCAACTGGGCAAGTTTCTCTGTTCGTCGGATGATAGGACAGAAGGCGGCTTTGAGACCAAGGAGGTTGTTAACTATGCGGTAGCGCTGGAATTTTCCCCCGTTCTGGACTGTGTAATATTTATTAGACTCCAATGCATCGACATAGTTGCCGGAAGTAATGTCATCAATGGGAAGCTGTTTTCCGGTCAGGAACTCATAGAAAAACCAGATCCTTCGAGCGTACTTTCCGATTGGCTTGGATTTGATGTACTCGGTGAGCTCTTCCTGAGGAACATGCTCGAAGATGCGAACCAACAACCCTAGGTTGACGCCGTCATATTTCAGTGCAAACTCAAGATGGTCGCCGACTTTGTTTCCGGGCCAGTATTGAGTTCTGAAAACCTCATCAACAAAACTATCCTGAATCTTTGAATAGTTAGTGCCTGTGGTGGAAACCGATGACCCGTGCCAATTAGGCATGCCTGCAAGCGCAAACTTTTCCAGTAGGTATGTGTAACCTGCCGGGCGAAAATACAAACCGTTTGTTTCCATGGGCAAATCTCCCAAAACTATTATTTTACTGCAAATATAGTTACAAATCAGCATTAAATCAACTAAAATAATTAAATTTGGTTATTTGTCCGCAAAAACAATTATTTAACATGGTGTGAGGATTACAATCTCAGGAGTTGCTGCAAAAATTGTTATTTCGCCTCAAAAAAGATTATAAATTAGCATTTTGCTGCAAAAATAATTATAAAACCCGATATAATAAACAAATTAAAAAATAAATGTGGCTATTTCCCATAACTTTTTTGTTTCAGCAGGAGAATATACCGACTGGTAACGCCTATGATTTTTTTCTTCTGCATGGCAGTTACAGCGATCGCATTAAACCGTTCCGAGGACAATGGAGCCTGAATGATATGGGTCAATTCCCATCCTGCCGGCTCCAATATTTTATAATAATCCGTCAGCAGGATCGCGTTTTGCGTTTCTTCCTCTAAAGCAGGACAGCTTTGAAAGTCACGCCAGTCAGAATTGATTAAGGCAAGCCGGGTTGTTTTCTTGGTTGTTTTTTTAAGGAACCTGAAAAAATTATCCAGAAAGTTCAGGTATTCAAGCCGGGACATCCGGGCAATACTTTTCTCTCCATATTCGGAAGCTTTTTTCTGAAAATAGGGGGGATCAAAAATAATCAGGTCCGGCTTTTCCCTGCCTGCAAGAATCGTATCTTCCCATTTTTTAATCGCCATGTCCCAGTAATAGGGTTCAATTTCAGGACGAAGGTCTGCACGGTCTTCCATATCAAGGCTCCAGCATTTCCTGCCCAATGCCAGACAGGTATCTGCAGTTACACCACCACCTGCCATTGGATCGAAAATCAGGTCATCAGGATGGGAAAAATAAAAAAGAATGTGTCCGATCATCTGGGCTGGAATACGGCCGGGCCAGTCATCTCCGAACCGGGAATCACAATCATTGAAGTTCCACAAATCCCATGTGCGCAACCCCCAGCCCAAGGCTTTAAAACGCGCTTGATCACTCAGCCCCTCTAACGCCAGTGAATACAGCATGGGTTCGCTCCAGCCATGCTTTTCAGCCACCTGGGGAACGGTTAATCCACTGGACAAATCCCTATTTGGGGATTTTGTTAATATTAACATTTTCCCCAAATAGTTTCGGATAACATCTCTGGTCTCCCCCAAACGTCCGGCAATTCTTTCTTGAGGAATTCCCAGCCGGTTCATCCGCCATATTTTTCGATCAAGTTTAATGTGTTGAATTGCCCTTAGATCAGCAATATAATTGGCAATAGTCTGTCTGGTTCTGCCAATAAGCTTACCAATTTCAGAAGAGGTTAACTTGGGATTGTTTTGAAAAGCGCGTCTTGCCGTATATCTTGTTTCCTTTTCAGTGAGCTGTCTTGGGCCGATTGCCATTTTAGCAGCATAAAGCAAAGGATCAATTCCTTTTAAATCTTTAATAATTACGGGTATATCAGTTAAACCCGACTCTTTATGAGCGTTCCATCTATGCACCCCATCCAATATCCGGTATTTTCCTTTTTTTTCAGGATGAATTTGAACTTCAATGGGGTCAAATTTAAAGCCCTCCCTTAAATTTTCAGAAAAAATATGGACACGCTTATGATCAATCTTTTCTCTTGGATAGATTGACTCATCCAATGTGACATCCAGGATAGCGATTTTATCGCCCACGTTATTGCGAATAGTCATTTTTATTATCCTGATTAAATAAGTTTTTATTTTTTTTAACGGATATTTTTTAGTCCCACAACTAAAAAATTTTCAAAGAAGCTTTACTTGATCATTATCGATTTTTCAAGTTATCAGAGCAAAAATATAGGATAATATAAGGTTTAAAAGGAAAAATTTAAATAAATTTTCCTGAATTATAAGTAGTTATACCTATTGACATAAAAAGCGCCATATGGTTTTAACTAAACATGACAGTCACATTAAAGACAGCCGGCCTGTAAAATTTATTTCTGGAAAACTTGTAAAAACTGTTAAAGGGCAATTTTAAAAAATTATAAAACGGGAATTACAAAAATCTTGGAGATCGTAATAAAAAATTAAATCGTAGAAAATAAGGAGGCTTTTTATTCAAGTTGTAATAAATTCACCCGGCACGATGATCAAACAAAAAGATGAATGTTTTTTGTTTAAAAACCAAGATAAAAAACTTGATTTATCGCCAATGAAAGTCGAATCTATTATTATTTCAAATAAGGCCATGATAAGTACACAGGCCATATCACTTGCGCTTGAAAATAATATTGATCTGGTCTTTCTGGATCGGTACGGGTTTCCCATTGGCAGGGTCTGGTTTTCAAAAATGGGTTCAACTGCTCTGATCCGAAGAAAACAACTTGATGCGGCGAACTGTGAGCTAGGGCTGAACCTTGTGCTTGATCTTATCAGACAGAAAGTCAATAACCAGCTCGCATTCCTGAAAAAACTCAAGTATGCAAGACCGGACAAAAAAGAACTCTTCCAGGCACCGCTCAACACTATTGAGGGTTCTCTTGAAGCACTTGACCGTAACTTTAAGGACCTTGATGAATCCCGTTTAATCATCATGGGGCTTGAAGGTACAGCAGGCAGAGCATATTTTTCATGTATTTCAAAAATAATGCCGGAAAAATTCCGGTTTAAAGGACGTTCAAAAAGACCGGCAAAAAATCAGTTTAATGCTGTATTAAACTATTGTTATGGGGTGCTTTATTCCAGGGTTGAAAAAGCGTGTATCATTGCAGGCCTTGACCCTTTTGTGGGCTTTATGCATACAGATAACTACAACAAAAAATCCCTTGTCTTTGATCTGATAGAACCTTTCAGGATTTTTGCAGAACAAACGGCCGTCTATCTTTTTACCGGCAAAAAAGCAAAAAACGAATATTTTGATATCAAAGAACATTCCTGTTCCCTCAATGACAAGGGAAAGCCAGTGGTCATTGAATCGTTGAACCGGCACCTGGAAGAAAAAGTCAGATACAAGAGAAGAAACGTGAAAAGAAAATATATTATCAGCCATGAAGCCCATAAACTTGCCAATATTCTTCTTGAGGATGAGGCAATGGCGCATCCGGAGTGGCTGGATATAAAGGAATTTTAATATGGCTAAGATTCTTGCATGGATCATGTATGATATTGTTTCAAACAAAATCAGAAACAGGGTGGCAAAAAAATGTAAAAAATATGGCATGACAAGGGTTCAGAAAAGCATTTTTCTGGGCAAACTGGATATCAATCGATTTGATGAGCTGGCAGAGATCTGTCTGGACGAAATAGACGAGGAAACTGACAGTGTCTATCTCTTTCCTTTCTGCCAGGAAGATTTCAGACGAATCAACGTGCTTGGCCAGGGATTTGATAAACGACTGGTAAATGATGAAATTTTGTCTAAATTTTTTTAATCTATAAATGGTAAATTCTAAATGAAGAAAGCAACTCTCTATTTTAATAATATCAAACTCAATCCTTCCCAGATTAACAAATTGCGGGGATATGTGGGTAATGTGTTTGCCGAGCATGATCTCATCCACAACCATGACAATGTAACTGGGAAAAGTATATATCGGTATCCTTTGATCCAGTTCAAAATTATCGACAATACTCCGTGCATTATCGCCATGACAGAAAAAGCGGTTCAGATTTTTACCAAGATTTTCATGGGTCTGGATGAAATTGTTATTGATGGAAGAAAGATTCCGATTAATGAAAAAGATTTAAAAATAGAAATAGTTGAGTTCGGCTTTTCCCAGGAAACATTCATGTATGAATTCATCTCCCCCTGGATAGGCCTTAACCAGAAAAATTTTGCCGTTTATATCAATCTGAAGAATCAGAAAGAAAAAAATGATCTATTGAAAAGAATACTAATCGGAAACATCCTGTCCATGTCAAAGTACCTTAATCTTCAACTTGATCAAGATCAGAAGATCAATGTCGACTTACAGTTTCAACAGACAAAAGTCACATTAAAAGGCAAGCATATGATCGGTTTTAAAGGAATGTTTAAAACGAACTTTATGATTCCAGACTATATGGGGCTGGGGAAGTCAGTATCCCGCGGGTTTGGAAGTGTCAAAAAAATCTTATGAAATTAAGAGGTAGAGAATGAGCCTGTCTTATAAATTATGGAAAATCGGCAGTGTACTTTCACAAAAGGATATTAAGGACGTTATTAAGCTGAGTCCGGATGATAGTTTGAATGATGGAGATCAGCCCGAGTATATTAATCTTGATTTCAATATCAAGGATTCCGCAGTTGTTTCTCTGGAATTAAGAAGGGAAGCTATTTCTAAAAATAAAATGTTTTTTACAAAAAAAACGGGTGGGGCAGGAGGCGGAATTTATTACCTGTATCCAAACCTTCAATTAAAACTCAAGGAAAATGAAAGTCTTAAGACCAAACTTTTTCTTCTTATAAATACCATGAAAAAGAGTGTGCTTTGTTTTTCAGAAGGTCAGAATCAGGGGTTATCCCAGGCTATTATTGATTTTTTTGAGAATTGTGCTGACGATGAGGTCTTGGCCCTATTGGATGAAATCAAAGGTGGATATTTCTGGCTCTGGATATCTGTAAACGGACAGTCACTACCGGAAAGCATGCCGGAAATTTGGACAAACTGGTATAAAACGCCTGTCAGCAAGCTGAAAGAATCAGGAGTCGGGTATGATATTTTTACGAATCAGGAAGCCCTAGTCGGTTACCGTCCTGAATTCAAAATTTTTTCCTATGACCAGTATCATGATTCGTTAAATTACAGGGTCAAAGAAAATCTTCCATTATCCCTTGAAAGCGCTGGAAATATAAAACTGGCATGGATCTATATCCTTGAAAAATTGGCTTTTTTTTATAAGGGACTGGAATATATTATTATTCCACACATGATAACTGATGATAAAAACGCCTTTCAAAAAGTTTTAAACCGGCTGGTCCGGGCCAATGTTGCAACAAAAAGAAAACCTGGGAAATTGGAGGTTCTTAGAAAAGAAGAAAAAAAATTAAAAAGAGATTTAGAAAAATTAAAAAAGACGAGAGATAGCAAAAAAAATATAAATATAGGACAGGAAAGAGAAATTTCGGAAATGGACAAAGAATATAAAAAAACTATTGCCGAAATTGAAGTCCGGGACACTGGACTGATAACAGAATTTAAAGAACAGATAGACCATCTGGGAGATTTAAAAAATTCAGTTACCCTTGATTTTATCTTCACTGCAATAAACCGGACAAATCTTTCCTTTGAGGTGAAAGGGGCCATTGAAGATATCGTCCCCAGCAGACTGGCAAGGCTTGTGGATGATATGAAGTCAATTGGGATTGAAGATAATATTACATTGCATTCAAGGGACAGGGACAAGGCTTATCTCCAGGATTATTTTAACCGGGATGAGCTCTATTTTGTTATCAATAAATCCCAAAAGCAGAACAAGAATCGTATTTTACAGGAAAGACTGCATCTGTCAAGGCTTATGCTCACGGATGAAACAATAACAATGGAAGATCTTCTGGCCCGATTTGAATTCCACAGGGAGACTGATTACGCCCATAAAAAACGAATGAATAATGGAGTAAAGGATTGGATAAATTTTCCTGAAAATTATACCCGCCCGGAAAATAAATTACTGGAGTTTTTCCGTGCAATAAAAAAAATCAAGGAGTGAATGTATGCCGGAAAAGAAGAGTTCATTTAATGATTGTTTCCTTGTAAGAAAGGAAACAGATACTACAGGGTTTTATGGGAAATCTGCCATTCAAAAAGCCTATTTTATCGGGGCTTACGCCAAGGCAGTTATTAACCATTCTTTCTATTCTCCTGTAAGCAAGGGGAATACCACTTTTAAAAACTGGCTTTCAGGTCAGATTATCAATTACCGCAATCTGGACCGAATTTTTGAGATGGCTTTCAGATATGAGCAAAAACTCAAATTAAGGATTCGAAATGACTCTGAGGTAAGAAAACTTGCCCATGAAACTCCTGAATCCAAATCAAAAGGGATATCCGGCTCAAAAATTGCCTATGCCTTTGTTGCAGGATTTGACGATTACGGGAAATTTTCAAAAGCAGAGCAGGCAAAAGAAGATGAAGAAAAAAATAAAGGAGAAAAAAAATGAACAATTGTGCAAAACACAGTGAGCTGCTTTTTATTTGGGATGCGAGAATGTGTAACCCCAATGGTGATATGGCAAGTGATAATGCCCCTAGATTTGATGATGTGGATGAAAAAGCTATTGTCAGCGATGTCCGCGTTAAACGGACCATCCGGGATGATCTTCAATACCGGAAGCAGGAATTGATTTATATTAACAATGACGAAATCATTGCCCACGGGCTTAATGCTGAAGACCGGTTTAAGCAAATAAAAGATAAAAGTGATTTAAAAGAGCCTTTGGATGTTTTTCTTACCTGTATTGACAACAGGTTGTTTGGCGGAGTGGCTCCCAAAAGTAATATACAGCTGGTCGGACCGGTCCAGTTTTCATGGACAAAATCATTGAATAAAACAGAAGCCATTCTTAAATCCGGCACGGGCGCCTTTGCAACAAAGGGAAAGGATGGCGAAGCAAAATTTACAAAGACCTTTCGTGCGGATAATTATATCCCCTATGGGCTTTTTGCCATGTATGGCACGATCAACAGACTTCAGGCTCTTAAAGCAGGCACAACAGAAGAGGATATTCAGAAAATGTTGGATTCTCTCTGGTTCGGAACCAAACTGCTTAACACCAGGAGCAAGGTGGGACAAAAATCAAGGCTGCTCATCAGAATCACCTACAAGGAGGACAATAGCTATTTTATCGGTCTCTTGGACGAGCTAATCGGATTGGACAACGAAGATAGTGATCTGATCAGACAGATCAGTGAAGCTGAGATTGATTTTTCAAATTTTATTTTGGCTGTTAACAAGGCAGAATCTTATATTGAAGCCGTTGAAATTGTCTGTGATGATTCATTAAAACAATACAAAAAAGAACTCGAACAAATCAAGAATGTGAAAATAATGGATGAAGTGGAATTTGCATCACTTGGTCATCAGGATTGATAATGCGGGGTGCCTATGTTTTGTTTTAAATTATGGAGTAACTTCGGTGTATTCAGGGATCCTCTGACCATTACCCAGAACCTTACCTTCCCTATTCCACCCAAAACAACAATAGGGGGGATGATGGCATCAATACTGGGAATTGATTATAACGAATATTTCAATGACCCGGAATACTTTGATTTTAAATATTCTCTGGTGCTTGAAAAAGCGATCAGGAAAAAGAGTTTTACTCAGAATTATGTGGCTGATTATACAAAGAAGTCTGAAACGAAAATCACTGCCATGGGGAAATTTTTAAAAACCAGAAAAAAATACAATGAACTGGTTCAGGAAAAAGAACGGTTGAAAGATTGTTCTGACCCATCCAAAAAAGAAGAAACGTTTTTAATGGCGGCTGATCAGAAAATTGAAACCGAATTCAAAAAATTAGGGAAATCGGCAGATAATTGTTCAAAGGCATTCAATAACAGTTTCAGATCGCCAAAGCCAATTTTCCGAGAGCTTCTCATTAACCCGGAATATTTTATCTTTGTAAAAGATTTTAAATATGAAGAACAAATTATTCCACTCCTTCAGACTCATTCCAGTGCATTTTACTTTTATATGGGGAATAGTGAATTTCCGGCTAACTACAGGTTGTTGGATTGTGAATGGGAATTGGAGGGATCGAACATCCTGAATTCTTTTACATCAAAACCCTCAAAAATCGTTTTTGAAGGCGGGAAAAAATACACAAATGTTTATATGGCCACCAAAACCATTGGGGAAAGAGAATACAGGGACTATAAAAGTTTTATTTTATGCGACAAGCCTATTCTGTTGAAAGATAAAAATCAGGCCATTGCTGTCAAAACCAATGCGGGAAAATATTATTGTGAATTTGTTTGATATTGAAAAAAAATATTGGTCCCATCCGAACTATCCTGTTCAAAAACATTTGGACAATATCGCAGCCTCTTTTGTGGAGAATTCCCACAAGGAGGCTGCCTTTTTTCATGATACAGGGAAACTTACAGATGAGTTTCAAAAATATATAAAAAATCCCGACCATGCAAGACGTACAACCCACGCCCTTGAAAGCGCCTTGATCTATTTGATGAATAAAAATTATAAGATTACACCTGAATCATTTGCCATTTTTTATGCTGTTTTGAAACACCATGGAGATCTTGCAGATACGAATAATTTTTTGGATGACAAGCTGTCTTTCATAGATGATTTATTGGAAACATATCCTGATCTTGAAAAAAGATTAGAAAAGATTTGTGACAGAATCGATTTGTCATTAGACTTGGACCTGGAGGAATTTTGTAATTTATTTGATTTGGAGGACTTTGTAGAAGAGTATGATCTTGTAGCATTTGAAAATTATTTTTTAATTAAAGATGTTTTTTCCCGATTGATTTTTTCAGATAAATATGAAGCCATTTTTAAAGAATCTTATTCAGAAAAAAAATCGCATCAATGGAAAACATATATTTCAAATCTTGTTAAATTAATTGAATCAAAAAATAATAAAATGGCTTTTGTGAGAAATCAGGCACGAAAAGAAATCATCACCACCTACAAAAAGAATAAAGCTAAACGTATTTTTATAATTGGAGCACCCACCGGAATCGGGAAAACATTTTCAGCACTACAACTTGCCCTTGAAATTTGTCATGATAAGAATAAAAAAAGAATAATTAATGCCTTGCCCATGACATCCATAATTGATCAAACGCATGAAGAATATAGTTTAATTTTAGGAAATAATGATTTGCTTAAATTCCATCATTTAACCCATTCAAAAAGCTATATATCCCATGATAATGAAGGAAGAAAAGAGAGAGAATCTTTGTCAAAGCAGCAAAATGATTTCACTGCCATGTCATGGTCTTCAGATGCGGTAATCGTGACCACTTTTAATCAGCTTCTAAATATTTTTTATTCAAATAAAAACAGGGATCTTGTCAAGTTTTGGACAATTCGTGACTCTGTTATTATTTTGGATGAAATACAGGCGATACCAAGGGTTTTAATTCAGGATTTGGCAAAGACCATAACCTACCTGTCAAAAAGCTTTAATATTGATTTCATTTTAATGTCAGCTACAATTCCTGGAATCAAACAATTTATCCCGAAAGGCATAATGGCTGAGTTACTTGACAAACGATATTTTTCAATGGATTTCAATAACCGGTACTCGATTCAGATAAATACGCAGATCAACGATATGGAATCCCTTCTTTCGGTGGCAAAAACAAATTATAAAAACAATAATTCTTTATTATGTGTGGTAAATTCAAAAAAATTGTCATTGGATATCTATAGCGAGTTAAAAGACAATTTGAGAAAAAACATTTCCTCTTCTGAGTTATTCTTTCTAAATACAAATATTATTCCAAAATGCAGGGCCAGTATAATCAGCACCATAAAAAAAAGGCTGCAAAAAAAACAAAAAACTCTCCTCGTTTCAACACAGGTTGTTGAAGCAGGCGTCGATCTTGATTTTGATTTTGGCATCAGAGAATTTGCTCCTCTTTACAGCATGATTCAAGCAGCCGGTCGTATAAATAGAGAAAACAGAGAAGGACTAAACAAAAGTGCTAAATTGATAGTAACTGGTAAAATAGGCTATTGCCCATATCACCCTACAGATTTGTTGAAAGAAGAGGTAATAGAATTATTTTCTTCAGAGATAAATGAGAACAGAATACTTCCACTCCTTGAAAAATATTTCCAGATCGTTATGGACAGGGTAGCTCCAGACCCATTATTATACCAGAATATGCAAAAACTAGACTTTGAAACAGTGTATCACATTTATTTAAACAATTTCATGAAAGCGATTCCAAATGTTGAACCTGTTTTTGTTGAAATAGAAAAAGGTCTGCATCAAACATTTTTTTTGAGAATTGATACACTTCACAAAAAAATGAAGCAACCGGGGAAATCCATGGAAGAAAAAATGGAATGCAGGAGCAAATTGAAAAGTATACTCAAAAAAATATCCCAATATGTTATCAACGTTTCTAAAAATGAAACAGACGGATTGCAAGATTTACATGAAATAGTTCAGATCAAAGTCTGCCCATATGAATTTGTTAAAAATGGAACAAAATATTCCTGTGAAAAAGGTTGGTTAGGAGAAAAGACATTAACATTAAATTTTTAACACTGATCGGATAATTATATGATCAACAAGAAGTTATGACTATTTTAAATCACCCGAGAAATGCTATATCAATAACGCCCTCAATGCTCATTGAATATACATTCTGCCCTCGGTTTATCTATTTTATGTTTGCTTTGGATATTCCCCAGCGAGAAGAAAAGCGGTTTAAAGTCATTAAAGGGCGGAGAATTCATGAAGAAAAAGCAAATATCAATAAAGAATATTTGCGTAAGAAACTTGGTGTGGTTGAAAAGCAAAGCAATATTTACCTTTCATCAAGTCAATATCATCTCAGAGGAATAATTGACGAGATACTGACTTTTGCAGACAACACAATGGCGCCCCTTGATTTTAAATATGCAAAATACAAAGAGATAAATTATAAAACACAAAAGATACAGGCATTATGTTATTCTCTCATGATCGAAGATAATTACGGGGAAAAATCAAACAGGGCATACATCGTTTATACACGATCAAAAAATAAATTCGTTGAATTGAAATTTAATGAAAAAGATAAATCGGAATTGAAAAAAAGTATCAAAGAGGTTATTCACATTATTAAGACGGGTTTTTATCCCAAGCGGGCATCATCTATAAAGCGTTGTGCTGACTGCTGTTATAAAAATATTTGTGCAAACTGAAAAAATGATAAAATATGATATAAATACAATCTATTACCATCACTTTAATAACTTACAAATAACTCATAACTCAATAGTATTGGTTGAAATGTTTATAATATGGATCTTTGAAAATTTGTTTAACCCTCTTAAAATCAAAGGGAAATTTTAAGAATAGAGGTCTGAATTCCATATCCAGAAAAACAAGGATTGAAACTAAATTCTGCCGGACCTTTCGGGGCGCCGGGGATATGTCTGAATTCCATATCCAGAAAAACAAGGATTGAAACTG
>Ga0257124_1000522_pt1 | contig 41824 bp, 38 predicted proteins | sample SI106_150metaG_FD_190154 | JGI IMG/M metagenome (GOLD analysis project Ga0257124, IMG submission 190154) | Marine microbial communities from Saanich Inlet, British Columbia, Canada - SI106_150 | ecosystem: Environmental > Aquatic > Marine > Inlet | place: Canada: British Columbia | collected...
AAGAGGAATTGCCACCACATTATAGAAAAATGCCCAGAAAAGATTTTGCTTGATAATTTTAAAGGTCTTTTTAGATAATTTTATAGCTTCAACTATTTTCCTAGGATCTCCTTTCATTAAAATAATATTCCCGGATTCTTTAGCAATATCGGTTCCTGCTCCCATGGCAATTCCAAGATCAGCTTGCACTAGCGATGGCGCATCGTTAATCCCATCGCCCACAAAAACAACTCGCTTGCCTTGCTCCTGCAACTTTTTAATTTCATTTTGTTTTTCATGAGGTAATACCTCGGCTAAATAATTCTTAATGTTAATTTCTTTTGCTACCGCGCTAGCGGCAATTTTATTGTCCCCGCTAATCATAATCGGCTCTAGATTTAATTCTTTAATTTGTTCTATTGCTTCCTTGGCCCCTTCTTTAATTTCATCGGCTATTAAAAATCCACCAATAATTTTATCTCCATGAACAAGAAAATTTATAGTTCCACCGGAATTACTGTACTTTTCTAAAATTTTTTTAGCCCAGCTTATATCTAAATTATTATTTTTAAGTAATTTAATGTTACCCAATAAAAGTTTTACCTTGTGTATTTTGCAAGCCCCGGCAATCCCCTGTCCGGAAATTTCTTCAAAGCCTTCAATCTCTGCAAACTGTATATCTTTATCCTTTATAAAATCATTAACCGCCTTTGACAAAGGATGCTCTGATAAATTAGCTAAAGACCCGCCTATTTTTAAAATATGTTTTTCTTCAAAATCATAATTTTCATTAACCAGAACCTCTTGAACTTTTGGCTCACCTTTAGTTAAAGTTCCTGTTTTATCTAAAACAACAACATCGATATTTTTTGCCTTTTCGAAACTCTCTCCGTTTTTAATTAAAATTCCTTTCCTGGCTCCAATGCTTGTTCCCACCATTACAGCTATTGGCGTGGCAATTCCAAGAGCACACGGACAAGCTATAATCAAAACCGCCACCCCGTTAATTAAAGCCAAAGGAAAATCTTTGCTTATAAAAAACCACCCTAGAAAAGATGCAATGGCAATTACAATAACGATTGGTACAAAAATTGCCGAAATCCTGTCAGCTAACTTTTGAATTGGAGCTTTATAATATTGAGCTTCTTCAACTGTTTTAATAATTTGGGCTAAAACTGTCCCCTCGCCCACCTCAGTTATTTTTATTTTAATAACTCCGTTTTCATTAATGGTTGCTCCAAACACTTTGTCTCCAACTTTTTTAGAAACCGGCAAACTCTCTCCGGTTAGCATTGATTCGCTTATGTTAGATTCACCTTCGATAACAACCCCGTCTAAAGGTATTTTTTCACTCGGCCTAACCAATAAAATATCACCAACTTTTATATCATTAATTTCAATTTCAATTTCCTTGCCATCGCTTGTTATTAATTTTGCTTTTTTTACTCCAAGCTCCATTAATTTTTTCATAGCTTGGCTGGCTCGTCCCTTGCTTTTTAGTTCTAAATATTTTCCCAATAATATTAAAGTAGTAATTGAAGCCGCGCTTTCAAAATATACTTCCTGGCCTACAAACATAGCATACAAACTATAAAAATAAGCAGTTAAAGTTCCCATGGAAATCAATGTATCCATGTTGGCTCTAAATCTTTTTAACTGCTCAAAAGCAACTTTATGAAATTTCCAGCCCAAAAAGAAAACAATAATAAATGTTAAATCGTGCTGAATCCAATTAGTCAAACTTACTCCCCAAAACTCTCCCGGGATTTCCCACATAAAAAACATTCTTATTACTATTGGTAAAGACAAAATAACAGATAAAATAACTCTTAATCTTTCCTTTTTAACATTCCCGTTATGATCATATTCATGACCACCGCTGTCTTCATGGTGATGACCTTCTTCTTGAATTCCGTAACCAGCCTTTACAATTGTTTCTTTTAATTTTTCACGGCTAACTCTATCTTCATCATATTCAACAACTGCTTTCTCGGTTGCATAATTAACGTCAGCCATTTTTACGCCTTCTTGTTTTTGCAAATCATGAGAAATATTAACCGCGCAACTGGCACAGTGCATTCCCGTAATTTTAATTGTTTCTTTTTTAGACATATAAATTTATTGTATCACAAACTTACCCCAAATAATCTCTCTCCAGCAGCTGAATTTAATTTCTCCTGTTTCAGTTGGAGTAAACTCTAAAATATTTTTTCCTCTTTGCAGTTGTTTTTTGTAAAATCCATGCAAAATAATCTGGTCTGCCAAGGTATGAATTACATCGTCTTTGACATCTATTATCCAGCGAACAGGCACACCTTTTTGAACAAAAAATGTGTTCGGCGAGTAGCTGTGGCCGGTTATGCTCATTTCAATTGTTTGATAATTTTTATTTTCATTATCTATAATAATATTATTTTGATTTTCTGTTTGTGGAGCAGAAAAAATATTGCGAACATCATAACCAAAAACAGATAAACTTCTATTTAATATAAACAAACCTAGAATTATCACTATAACGCCGGATATTTTTAACGCCTTTTTTATGATTGGTCCGCTTAAAAAAGATATAACACTGCCAAAACCAAACATTAGAGGAATTGTGCCAAGTGAATAAATAAACATTGCCAAAAATCCTTGAATAATATCCCCACTTGATAAGGCGTATAATTGCATGGCTTGAAGTGGTCCGCAGGGCATAAAGCCGGTTAAAAGACCTATCACAAGCGGTGCTTTTGGTTTTTTTGTGTTTTTATTACTAAAAATAAATTTAGCGATAAAAGACGGGGTGCTAATCTTAATCTTCTTGAATAAACTAAATTCACTTAGTAGTGATAAACCCATTAATACCATGAATACTCCAGCAACCAAAAGAACAAAACCGCTAAAGTGCGGGCTAATTGCAAAAAAAGATCCAACTCCACCCAAGACAGCCCCTGTTAAGGAATAAGAAATTAATCTTCCAAGATTATACTGAAAATGAGGAGATAAATTATTTTGTTTTTTATTCTTTGCTCCGCTATAGGCTGTGTATGCTGTTACAATTCCTCCACACATTCCAACACAGTGAAAACTGGTTAAAAGTCCAACAATAAAAATGAGTCCATAGCTTAAGTTTTTGTCATTTAGCCTGGAAAGGATTTCAAATAAACTAAAATGTTTAACCAAAAAATAAGCGCTAAAAAACAAAACCATCAAACCAATAGCTATTAGGAAATTATTAGCCGGCTTTTTATTTTTGCTAGCCAACGGATATTCTTCGCCTTTACTGTTAACTTTATAATTCAACCTTTCTATTTTTTCAAAAATTTCTTTTTCAGAAATTTTTTCTTCATCAAATTCAAGTTCACATTCTCCAGTTTGATAATCAACATTAATACTGTTTACTCCTTCTAAGCTTTCTACATCACTCTCAATTAAAGTCTTACAGCTTCGGCAATGCATACCGTCAACTGCTATGTTTATTTTTTTTAGCATAGTGGCTATTTATTATATAATTTAGTAACTTTTAAAATTTCCTCGGTCATTTGTTTTTTTAATTTTTCATTTTTTGACTGCATTGCATTTTTAAAACAACTTTTCAAATGTCCTTCCATTAAAGATTCATGGGCCGAACGAAGAAGCCCAATTACAGCTAAATTCTGTTGCATAATATCAATGCAATATTCTTTCTCCTCGCTCATTTTAATAATTTTATCAAGCATCCCGCGAGCCTTTTTAAGGGCTATTAAAGATTTGTCTTTGTGGTCTTTCATAATTTTTTATTATTTATTAAGGTACCCCCACCCCAGGTAAAGGTGTATTTTTATAATAATAAAAAATAAAAATCGTGTCAAGCTCTCTGGACAATAATCAATAAAAAAGTTATAATAAAACAAAACGCTCACTACAAGACAAGGAGGAGGGAAATGACAAATGAATCAATGAATTTTATACATTTTTTGTTAGAAGCTGACGGAATCCCTTTAGTACTGGCGATATTTATTTATTATCTCCTCAAACCACTAAAAAAACTTTCAAGGCTTGTTTTCCCTAAAAAAACAAGCCCAAAAACAAAGCAGAGGTTTAGTGATACAAAAATCAATATAAAAATCACTTAAGCAGCCCTTTGTAAAAATCCGGACTTTATTAGCCCGGATTTTTTTCTTTCCTTGCAGTTTTAGAAAAAAAATTATAGAATAAAGACAATATGTTAAAAGATTTCAAAAAAGAATTAGAAAAAAATAATAAAATACATTTACAAATAAAAGTTAGTACTAAAAAGCCAAAAACAGAAATTAAAGATTTAATGGAAAATAATACTATTAAAATAAATCTCTCTTCTCCTCCGGAAAAAGGTAAAGCTAATAAAGAGCTAATAAAATTTTTAAGCAAAGAATTTTCTATTAAAGAAAATAATATTCAAATAATCTCAGGTAAAACAGATAAATTAAAATTAGTCAGAATAACAGACTTATAATATGAATCAAGCTGATGACAATCGGATAACTTCATCCCAGGGGAAAGAAGAAGATAAAACTTTTGATGTTTCTTTACGTCCAAAAAAATTAAGCGACTATGTTGGACAAAAAAAGATAAAAGAAAATCTGGAGATCTTCATGGAAGCTGCTCGGCGTCGCAACGAACCTATTGAACATGTTTTATTATATGGTCCTCCCGGTCTTGGAAAGACCACATTGGCTCATATTATTGCTAGCGAAACAGGGAGCAGCATTAAAATTACCTCTGGTCCGGCTATTGAAAAAACCGGGGACTTAGCTGCTATTCTTACTAATCTACAAGAAGGCGATATTTTATTTATTGATGAAATTCATCGTTTAAATAAAACTATTGAAGAAATTCTTTATCCAGCTATGGAAGATTATGCTCTTGATATTATTATAGGCAAAGGTCCATCGGCCAGAACTCTCCGTCTTGAACTTCCTAAATTTACAATTATCGGCGCTACTACTAAGGTCGGTATGCTTTCTCACCCACTTCGTGATCGCTTTGGAAATATTTATCGTTTAAATTTTTATGAACACGAAGACATTGAAAAAATAATTTTACGAAATTCAAAAATTTTGAATGTTACTATAGAAGAAACCGCTACTAAAGAAGTTGCTAAACGCTCCCGTCGAACACCAAGAATTGCTAATCGTCTTTTAAAAAGAGTGCGGGATTTTGCCGAGGTAAAAGCAGACGGTATTGTCACAAAAAATATTTGCGATGACTCCCTAAATGCTCTTGAAGTGGACGAGTTAGGACTTGATGAAATTGATAGAAGAATCCTAAAAACAATTATTGAAAAATTTGACGGTGGACCAATCGGATTAAATACTCTGGCTGCCGCCACCTTTGAAGAAACCGACACCATTGAAGAAATGTACGAACCGTATCTAATGCAACTTGGTTTCCTACATCGCACCCCCAGAGGAAGAATAGCCACCGAAGACGCCTACCGACATCTGGGAATAGACCCACCAGATACCTTAATCTAGTCGAAAGCCCATAAAGTCGAAAGTCGTAAAGCCCGTTGACTTTTGACTTTATAGACCTTATAGACTTTTGACTAATCTTTATGTCTTTCACCTTATCGTTATTACTTATTCCCTACTTTATTTTCCTAATAATCTTTTTTATTTTTGCTTTTTTTGCTCTTTATCACATCTTCCGTTTTGGATTTAAATCGTTTTTCAGTATGCTGATGATTTCTTTATTTTTTGCAGGATCTGCATTTATTTTACTTACATCGCTTGGTATAATATCACAGATAAACTGGAAACAAACCGTAACGTTATTTTAAATATATTTCATATGTTTACTTTAAATAAAATTCCACATCAACAAAAAGACGAGAAAGTAATTCTCGTTTTAAGAAGGCATTGGTTTATCCTTTTTAAATATTTAATTTTATTTTTAATTACTACTTTCCTGCCAATTGCATCTTATATTTTAATAAAAGATTCAGGCTTTATTATTTCGGGAGATTTTGCAAAGGCCTTAATTACAATTATTCTCAGCTCTTACTATCTTAGTATGCTACTTTTCTTTTTTACAGCATTTGTAGACTACCACTTGGATGTTTGGATTGTTACTAACCACCGCATTTTAAATATTGAACAAAAAGCTCTTTTTTCTAGAGTAATTTCTGAATTAAAGCTGGAAAAAATCCAAGACATCACCTCTGAAGTACACGGAATAATTCCAACTTTTCTTGACTACGGAGATGTTCACATCCAAACAGCTGGCTCAGCCAATAGATTTATCTTTAAACAAATACCAGCCCCGGCCCATGCGCGTAAAAAAATTCTAACTCTTTTAAAGCAAAGCAAACATTTTGAAAAAGTAATAGCAGGGAAAGATAAAATTTCAACTTAAGTTTATTTAGGGACTATCTAACAGATTTTAATAAGCTTTTTATATCTTCCCTAGAGTATCCCTTGATAATAAATAAAAATGTAGCGTAAAACAAACCTGCTAAAGGAACTATAAAAATCCAACTAATAAATCCCTTTAAAAACACAACCATCGCAAACATTAAACTCGCTGTTATTATATTTTGAAGCATCCTGATTGAAAGTAATTTTTTATTATATTTAATCACTGTGTTAACATAGTATAATCCTAAGCCAAACATAACGCCCTGACTGACAATTGAAGCAATAGCTGCTCCAGCCAAGTTATATTTTGGAATTAAAATTAAATTTAAAACAACATTTATCAACATCGCTATTCCCATATTAGTGGTGTTTCTTTTTTGCTTGTTTGAGGCGTTCAAAAGTGAGCCAATCGGAAAATACAAAAATACAAAAATAAGAGAAACAGCTAATAAATTTAACGGTAAAATAGAGTTAATAAATTCCGTCCCATACAAAGAAATGATTATTTCTTCTGACAAAGAAATAGCCCCAAAACAAATTGGAACTGAAATAATCATTAAATAAATCATTGCTCGCTCAAAAGTTTCTTTTAATTTTTCTTTAGAGTGTTCAAAATAATTACTCATTGCCGGATAAATTGAAGCTACAAAAGCCGACGGGATAAACTGTAAAGCAAAAACAAATTTATTAGCCACCCCGTACCAACCAACATAAATATCCCCAGCCAGCTTGGAAAGTAAAATTGTATCGATGTGTGTATAAACTCTATTAAAAATCCCAGCCAAGAAAAATGGGGTTGCTATAACAAAAGCATATTTAACAAATTTTTTATCTATTGTTAATCTGAATTTAATTCCAGAAACTCTTTTAGCTAATGTAAATGAATAAACTGCATTTAAAAAGCTGGAAAAAGCCAACACACCGATTAAAAGAGGAATAGACTTAACAGTTAAAACTATTATTCCACCTAAAATAACAGTGATTACTTGATATAAAATTATCCCCAGAGCCTCAAATTTTAAAACTTGATGAGATCGAAGCAAAGCGTAAAAAGTCAAAGTTAAAGAATCAAAAAGCATCACAAGACTGGCTATATAAACAAGATTTTTAGTGAAGCTATCATAACCCATCAGATTAATAACAATAAAAATAGCAATCAAAGTAAAGACTGTAAAAATTAACTTTAAAGTAACGATATTATTAAAATACTTTTTTGCCTTTTCGTTATACTTCGCAACCTCACGAATTAGAATCGGGCTAAGCCCCATATCTACAAAAATAGAAAAAATCGTTGTAAAAGACAAGGCAAAAAAATACTTTCCAATTAATTCCGGGCCAATATTACGAGCAATTAAAGCAATATAAAAAAACGCCAAAATCTTTTGGAGCACAAAAGCAAAAGTTATATAAGCTGTATTTCTGGCAATCGACATAAAAAATGTAAAAGTAAAAACGACCTTTAAAATCGTTTATCTTATTATACTAATAATAATATTTAAAAACAAGGTTAAGTTTGACTAAAAGCCTTACCAGGAAAACCGGTAAGGCTTTTTTTATTTCAAAAACACCGCAAATTGCGGTGTTTTTGAAATATGTAAAATAAATTTAACGTTTTGACCATTGTGGGGCTCTTCTGGCTCTTTTTAGGCCTGGTTTTTTTCTTTCTTTTATGCGAGAGTCACGAGTTAAGAAGCCTTGTTTTCTGAGTGGTTTTCTGAAATTTGGATTGATTTCAAGTAAGGCCCTAGAGATACCGTGTCTGATGGCTTCGGCTTGTCCGATTTTTCCGCCGCCAGCTACCTTTGCCCAAATCTTTAATTTATCTCCTTGTCCGACTACTTTTAAAGGCGAAAGAATAATGTCTTGCACATCAGTGGTTGGAAAATATTCTTTAATATCTTTTTTATTAACTTCAATTTCTCCTTCTCCTTTTTTATAAAGACGAACTTGAGCTGAAGCACTTTTTCTTCTTCCAACTGCGTAAATATACTCTTTCTTATTTTTTTTAATAGCGCCTTCTTTAGACTCTTCTGTGTCGTCTTTTTCAGCTGTTTCTTCTACTTGCTCTTTTTTTTCATCTTTAATAACCTCTTCTTCAGTTGTTGTTTCTTCTTTTTTAATTGTTTTTTCTTCCGACATAATTTAATATAAGTCTAGCTTTTAAAGCTAAGTCTTTTTATCATTTCTTTTCTTAATTTATTTTTTGGTAACATTTTATAAACCGCTTTTTTCAAAACTTCACCGGGATTTTCTTTAAAAACATCGCCCATTACTTTTTCTTTAAGCCCGCCCGGGTAACCTGAATATTTATAATATTTTTTTTGATCCAATTTTTTTCCGGTAAATTTTAAATTCTTAATGTTTTCTATCTCCACAAAACTGCCTTTATCTTCATTATAAACAAAGTCAGGTTTATTTTTCCCACGTAAAAGATTAACAACTTCTGTTGCTACTCTTCCAGGACTTCTATCGCTAACATCTATTTTGTAAGTTTTTCTTTCCATAAAATATTTAAATTATACTAACTCTATTTGAACTATGTTCGCTCCGTCTCCTTGTCTTGTTCCAAGTTTTGTAATTCTTGTATAACCGCCATCTCTGTCTTTATATTTTTTTCCTAATTCAAGGGTTTTTTCAATTGCTTTTTTCTGAAGTAAATTCTTAATTAAAGTTCTTCGAGCTGTTAAATCACCTTTTTTAGAAATAGTTATCATTTTTTCAACCAACGATCTTACTGTTTTAGCTTTTGCGTCTGTTGTTTTAACTTTTTCATAAATTATAATACTGGACGCTAAATTCCTAAGCATCATTTCTCTTGGAGCCTTTTTTCTATCTAAAATTTTATTTTTATTTCTGTGTCGCATACATTCGTATCATTTAAACATTTAAACAAATTATTTTGTAGATTTTTTAGTTTCTTTATCGTCGTCTTGTTTTTTCCCCGCCACTTTATCAGATTTAATGAGGGCGGGATCCCGCTTTGGCGGTGATGTTTTCTTGCTTTCTGATTTTTTTGATTCTGCCTCTTCTTTTTCGTCGTCTTGTTTTTTTACTTTTTTGCTTTTTGATTTTTTTGATTCTGCCTCTTTATCATCATCTTGTTTTTTTGTTTTCTTGCTTTCTTGTTTTTTTGAGCCCAAGCTATTATCGATAAAAGTAAACTGTTGAACTAAAATTTCAGTTGCTTCTTTTAGCGCTTCTTCGGGAGTTAAAGATCCATCTATTTTAATATCTAGAATAATATTTTCGTAGTTAGTCATCTGCTCAACACGAGCATTTTTTATATTTAACCCAACTTTTTCTATTGGACTAAAGAAAGAATCAATAGCAATAACTCCAATCTCTTTTTCTCCTCCCCTGTCTTCGATCGGCCAATAACCTCTTCCTTTTTTAACAAATATATCCATCTTTATCTCTGATTTTTTATCTGTTAAGGTCGCAATATGAGCATCTTTACTAACGATCTCCACATCGCTTGTTGTTTTAATATCTTTGGCTGTTACTTCTTTTTTCCCTTTTATCTCTAATCTGAGCTTTACATCCTCGTCTGTATGAACCTTAAAGCGAAGTTGTTTTAAATTAAGAATAATTTCTACCACATCCTCCAAAACATTAGGCATAGTAGAAAACTCATGTTGAACGCCTTTTATTTTAACCGCGTAAACAGCTCCACCTTCCAAAGAAGAAAGAAGAACTCTTTTTAATGCGTTTCCCAAAGTTATACCATAACCGGGGTAACATGGTCCAATAGTAACTTCGTAGTTATTATCGGCTATTTCTTTAAAATCAATTTTTCGAGGAAGACTAATGCTCATAGAAATAAAATCTATTTAAATAATAAGTTATATTTAACGAGAATAAAATTCAATAATCATTTTAGTGTCAAAACCTTGATCCATTTCACTTATCGATGGGTTTGACAAAATTTTTATCTCCATTTTTTCCTTATCAAAATTAATCCAACTTGGAATTTCTTGTCCCTTTTTCCCTTTTAGCGATTCTTTCAAGTTTTTGAAAAAATTTTTATCTTTTTTTGATTCTTTAATTTTAATAATATCTCCAATACTTACTTGGCAAGACGGGATATCTGTTTTATATTTATTAAGAAAAAAATGTCCATGTCCCACTAACTGCTTGGCTTGCTTTCTGGAGCTAGCTATACCTGAGCGATAAACAACATTATCTAACCTTGCTTCCAATAAATTTATTAAATTTTCGCTAACGTTACCCTTAGAGCTAATAGCTTTTTCGTAATATTTTTTAAACACCTTTTCCAAAACACCATAGATCTTTTTGGCTTTTTGCTTTTCTCTAAGCTGTTTTCCGTATTCACTTATCTTTCTACGAGTATTTTTTATTCCATGAAGTCCCGGAGGATAGTTTCTTTTCACAATAGCACACTTCGGAGATAAACATCTTTCTCCTTTTAGCATTAATTTCTTGCCTTCTCTTCGACAAATTTTACATTGTGGCTGTTTTAACATAAATTTATGTTAGACTTATTATGCAACAAGTCTATTAAACCCTTCTTGGTTTTCTTTGACGACATCCGTTGTGTGGAATCGGCGTCATATCTTTTATTGAAATAATATTAATTCCGTTAGCGTTCAAGGCTCTAACAGCACTATCCCTTCCCGGACCAACACCCTTTACAGTTACCTGAACATTTTTTAAACCGTAAACTTTTGATTTTTCCGCTACTGCTTTGACAATCACTCCAGCAGCATAAGGCGTTGCCTTTTTAGGCCCCTTAAAACCGTTAACACCCGCGCTTGACCAAGCCAAAACATTACCGCTTTGATCGGTTAATGTAACGATAGTATTATTATAACTGGCTTTAATATAAGCTCTACCGGTAGTAATCGTTTTTATTTCTTTCTTTTTTTTAGTTTTTTGCATCGTAATTGTATGTTATGTGTTTTATGTTATGTGTTACATGTTCTATGTTTTCTGTGCAGCCATTTTTCGTCCGGATCCCATTGTTGACCTCTTATTTCCACGCAAAGTTCTGTTATTAGTCTTTGTTCTCTGCCCTCTTGCCGGTAACCCTTTAGCATGCCTAGTCCCACGAAAACATCTGATTTCTTTGTATCTTTTTATATTAAAAGAAATATCTCTTCTTAAATCTCCTTCAACATTATATTTTTTTTCAATTATTACTCTTAATTTATTTTCATCCTCCTCGGATAAAGCATGCACTCTGATGCTTGGATCAACACCCGCTTCTTCCAAAACTTTATTTGATAAAACTCTACCAATACCATAAATATAAGTTAAAGCTATTTCAACTCTTTTTTCTTTTGGTAAATTTATTCCAGCTATTCTCGCCATAAAAAATAAATATTAAATTACCCTTGCCTTTGTTTGTGCTTAGGGTTTTTACAAATTATATGAACTCTTTTCTTGCGTCTTACTGACTGACAGTCTCGACACATTTTTTTAACTGAAGTTCTAACTTTCATAATCTAGTTGGTCCCGCTTGGCGGGATCCCGCCTTCATTAAATTAAATTTAGGTGGCTGGATAGTTACTAATTTAGAATCTATAGGTAATTCTTCCTTTAGTTAAATCGTACGGGGTCATTTCAACCTTCACTTTATCACCCGGTAAAATTCTAATTCTAAACATTCTCATCTTTCCGGAAAGATGCGCTAAGACCATATGTCCGTTTTCAAGCTCAACCTTAAAAGTCGCCGCTGGCAACAGCTCTAAAACTGTTCCTTTGGCTTCAATAAAATTTTTGCTATCCGGAGTTTCTTTATTTTTATTTTTTCCCATAAAAACAAATAAAGACCTGGGCTATTTAAAAAACCCTGTCTATAAAATTAATATTAAATGAATAAAAAAAATATGTCAAGGGCTTACGCCCGTATCTGTAATACATCTTTAAAAATAATATTTTTGCCTTGTTTTTTAACATTAAAGCTACTGTAAAATAGTCTGACATTCCATAATTTTACATAAATCTTCAAAAGAAGAACTTTCTGCTTTTTCGTATTGCTCTTTAGCTAACTTTTTAGACTTATCAAATTTATCAAAAATCTGACTCTTAAGTTTTTCAAGAACTTTCTCAGGTATTGTTTTACTAAGCAATTTATATTGCTCCTCCATATGCTGTTTCCTATTGTCTATAAAACCGACTTGAAAAAATAAAAAATTACGCATTCGTTTCGTATAATTATCCTTTTTTTTATTATCAATCTCATCTAATTTTTCAGACTCTATTATTTCCTTAGTTATATCGCTATTGTCTTCCCAGAAGAGTCTATGTCCTTCGGCAATAAATTTTTCACTATCACAACCTATCATACCAAGATCTGACCAAGCTAAAATCCTATCGTCAAGTGGAGTCTCGTCTGCTAAATTTGGCTGATACAATTTATTATCCTTAAAACCAGGGACCGTTACATTTATCCCATCCATAGACTTAACTTCTTTAACGGTAAAAACATTATATTTCTTCATTTCATCCTTTGCATAATCGGCGCTTAATTGCTCATTAGTAACAATATGTCTTTTTCTTACCCCTTCATTATTTAATTCATAACCCTGAACAACATCATGAGCGCAAGCTTTCAATAAACCGATTTGCTGAGTTCGTTCATTCATGTCTCCAGATTCCACAAAAATTTTTGAAATTTCTTTATATATCTCCACTACATCTTTAGTGTGTTGTCGATCATGAAAATATCTTCTATCTGCAATTTTAAATTCTTCATCTTGCTCAGAAGAATCTTCAAAGTCTTCTTTTAACTTTTTATCTATTCCCTTTTTAATTTCATCAACTGCTTTCTTTAAAATTTCTGTGGAATTTTCTATGGAGGGAAATTCAATTAAATTATTCATAATTTATTTATATATATTATGACTATCTCCACGCCTTTCCTTGTCGTACTAATAGCTTCTCTGCCTGTAAAGGTCGTGCCATTACTTCTTTTACGATCTGCTCTAAACGCATTCCTTGAGAGCCTTTTATTAAAATTAAATCTCCCTTAGAAATTCGTTCTTGTAAAAATCGCCCGGCTTTTTCGTTGTCGGAAAAATTAAAAACTTTATCCTTACTCATGCCGGCTGAAATTGCGCTAGCGGCTATTTCACGAGACGCTTCGCCCTTGGTGATTAAAATGTCTATTCCATTCTGCGCCACGCTAAGACCAACCTGTTTATGTCCTTCTTCAGTGTAACTACCAAGCTCCAGCATATCACCCAGTACAACGATTTTTTTTGCGTGTTCAGGTAGCTCAATTTCTTGCATAATTTCCAGAGCTGATTTAACTGAATCAGGAGAAGAGTTATAAGTATCGTCTATTATTAAAGACTGCTTAATACCCTTAATTAAATTCATTCTTCCTTTTGGTGGAGAAAACTTATTTAAAGATTCAACAATATCCAGTAAATTTATTTCGTAAATTGTGCCTATTGCTATTGCTGAAAGAACACTGTATATCTGCCCATAACCTAAAATCTTCGGCACAAAAACAGGGACAACTCTTCCCTCAAATATAACCTTAAAGGACATTCCATTTGGTTTTCCATTCTTATAACTAATCGTAGCATCACTACATCTAACCTGAGCGCTTCCATCAAACCCAAAACTTAAAACTTTGGCTTTTGTTTTATCTCTCATTCTCCAAACAATTTCACTATCACGATTTAAAAGAGCAAAATTATTATCCTTTAAATGCTCAATTATTTTTCTCTTTTCTTTTTCAATTTTCTTTAAACTTTTAAAAAATTCAAAATGAACTTCGCTAACGCTGGTAACAACCCCGATATCGCAAGGAGCAAGTTTAACCAAATAACCAATATCCCCCACTTTATCAGCTCCCATCTCTAAAATTAATTTCTGTGGATAACTTTTATCCTCTATTAAAATAAGTTTTAGCGCCTTTAAAAATACCTTTAACCATCCAACAGACGATTTAGCAGGGCTGCTTTCCCCAATTATGGTTAACGGCACGCCTATCTCATTGTTATAGTTTTTAATACTGGCCCTAACATTTGAGTGTTTTTCCAAAACAGCTTTCACAGCCTCCTTGGTAGATGTTTTACCAACACTGCCGGTAATACCGATGACATCTGGATCATACTTCTTAAGTATAGCCTTGGATAATATTTTTAAAATATATTGGATAACAAATTTCATAAATAATTTTTAAGATTTAATGGGACTATTATCAAACACCAGATTAGATATAAATTTTCAGATTTTGAGGAAATTTCTCTTTAAAAAATTTTGCTTATATAGCATATAGGCCAAATTTTTTAAAGAGAAATTTACCAAAATATGGGAATTTAGAATAATTTGGTGTTTGATAATAGTCCCTTAATACTCCGGTTCTACTTCATAATAATTTAGCATAAATTTTGCTAATCTGCCAAAGAGCGGAGCAGCTGAACTTTCGGCCCAAATTACGTCTTTGGGATTATCTATTCTAACTAGCATCACGAACTTCGGATTTTCTACCGGGGCAAATCCGATAAACGATCCAATTGTTTCGTCTTCCTTATATCCTCCGCCTTCTTCTTTTGGGACTTGAGCTGTTCCGGTTTTTCCTGCCACATAATACCCCTCCACTCCGGCACGTTTACCATGACCCTTTTTCACAACCGAGGCCAACATCCCGGAAACTAACGCCGATGTTTTACTTGATATAACTCTTCTTATTTCTTTTGGCTCTGTTTTATTTTCTACGTTATTTGGGGATATAATTTTTTTAACTATAAAAGGCTTCATTAACACTCCACCGTTTGCAATGGCCCCAAAAGAGCTAACGAGCTGAAGAGGGGTAGTGGAAATTCCTTGTCCAAACGAAGCCGTAGCGCTATAAATCTCTTGCTTTTTACTTAAAGCTTTTATATCTCCTCGCGACTCCGGGTTTAAATCTACACCGCTTAAACTGCCGAATCCAAAATCTTCTACATATTTTTTAAATTTATCTTTTCCGATTTGATTTAAAATAAAAATAGTTCCGGTATTTAACGACTCCTCTAATACATTAGTCATATTCTGAATTTCGTGTGATTTAAAGTCAGAGTTACAGATTATTTCCACTCCAACTTTGATACACCCTGCATCATAGTAAGTAGTATTAGGAGAAATTTTGCCTGCGTCAAGCCCGGCCGCCACTGTGATAGGCTTAAATATGGATCCAGGCTCATATTGAGTGGCTACTGCGGGATTGTTAAATACGCTGATATCTTCCTCTTGAAAATAATAATTAGCATCATAATTTGGCTCGCTGCACATCGCGATAATCGCGCCGGTTACAGGATTCATAATTACCACCATTCCGCTATCGGCGTCGTGTGCTTCAACTGATTTCCTTAACTCCTCGCAGGCTTTAAACTGAATAGATCTATCTATAGTCAAAACCAAATCACTGCCAGACTCAGCCGATGTAATCTTAGAGTTATTAGTCGAAAGAAAATATCCTAAAGCATCTTTTTTCCCACAAACTGAGCCGGGCTTTCCTCTTAAAATTTCATCAAAATAACCCTCTACTCCATAACGACCTTTTTGGCCTTCATCACTATGACCAACGAATCCTGAAATCTGACTCAACATACTACTCTCGGGGTAGTATCTGAAATTTTCATTAACATAACCAATCCCACGTTCCTTTAAAGCTAAAATCTCATCAAGATTTTCTTTTGAAACTTGCTTGGCAATAACTTTATAGCGAGACTTTTTATCAGCTAATTTTTCCTTTAAATCTTTTATTTTACTCTCTAAAAACTCCTCCATCTCTTCCTCGCTATAATCATCATCGTAATCATCGTCGTCGTGTTTATCGTCGTCTTGTTTTTTTGCTTTCTTGTTTTCTTGTTTTTTTTCCTCTATCCACAAGGGCTTCAATATTTCACTTAATTTCTTTGTTAACTCAAGATAATTATCAATAATCGCCGGGTCAGCATACACCAAAGCCAATTCATGATTAACAGCCACAGGGTACAGCTCGTCGCTGAATTTATCCTCTAAAAAAATCCGTCCTCGCTTCGGAGTGATTTTCTTATAAATATCGTGCTGATCAGAAGATGCTTCAACAAAAAAATTACCGTTTATAACCTGGAGATTAAACAACTTCAACAATATCAAAAAATTAAACAAAAAAATAATCGCTAGAACAATATTAAGACGATTATTTTTTTTCTTTCTTCGCGTTTTTTTATTAAAAACCATCACTTTTAATGAGATTTTTAAAACTTTTGTGATATTGCAGATTATCTCAACCGTCCCAAATATCCCATTATTTAGCTACTGCCACTGCTTCTTTTGTTTTTAAATATTCCATTTTTTCCACAGCTACCATTTTTAAGTCTTCCAAACGATCGTTAACGCTCGCCAAAGACTGTAATTCAGACGCCTTCAACTCCAGTGATTCTTTTGCCTCTTTCAAATTACTAATTTCCTTTTTTAAATCGTTCATCTTATAAGCTGAAGTTGATTTTTCATTTACCTGCAATAAATAAAAAACTCCTATTCCTATTAAAAAACAAATGCAAAGCATTTTAAAAAGATAATTGTTACTTTTCTTTTTTCTCCTAATATTTCTTTTTTTTCTCGTTCTTGGCATATTTTTAAATATTTTACTTCCTCTCTTAACTGTATATTGTAATTATCTCTGCAGCGAGGACTGTCTGAGCGAAGCGAGTTCCGCAGCAAAGAAATAAATAATCTTGCCAGCACCCGCCTTTAATAAAATCACACTTTCTCAACAACTCTCATCTTTGCACTCCTAGCCCTTTTATTATTTTTAATTTCTGCCCATTTGGGTTTAATTACTTTTTTATTAATTAACTTTATCTTAAACTCGATTAAGGGGCTAAAAGAAGTTTCTCCTTCTCCTTCTAACCCCTTGACACGACAAGCATTATGAATATTAACTGCGATACTTCTGAAAAAATATTTAACGATTCTGTCTTCCAAAGAATGAAATGTAATGATTACCAACCTTCCACCAGGATTTAAAACTTCAACTGCTTGAGGTAAAAACCTTTCTATAACCCCAAGCTCATCGTTAACCGCTATTCTAAGAGCCTGAAAGATTTTTGTGGCCGGATGAATTTTACCTCGTCTTTTCTTTACCTTTTGAATAACATCTGATAACTGAAAGGTTGTTTTAATGGACTTTTTTTCCCGCTCTTCTATTATTTTTTTAGCTATTTTTTTACCTAACCATTCTTCACCATATTCTTCAAAGATTTTTACAAGTTCTGATTCACTCCATTTATTAACAATATCTTCAGCGCTCAACTTTGCTTTTATATCGTATCTCATATCAAGCGGAGCATCTCTTAAAAAACTAAACCCTCGCTCTTCATCTTCGATCTGATCAGAAGAAAATCCAAAGTCCGCTATAATTCCATCAACAGGGTAAAAATTATTATTTTTAACGATCTTCTTTAAATTTACAAAGTTATCTTGTACTAATATTAGATTTTGTGTTTTGTGTTTTGTGTTTTGTGTTTTAAATCTTTTGATCGCTTCTTTGTCTGCGTCTATGGCTAACAGTTTTCCGCTTGGTTCTATCTTCTCTAAAATGGCTCTAGCGTGCCCACCTCCACCTAAAGTACAATCAACAATTCTTTGTCCTGGCTTTAAATTTAAACTTTCAACCGCCTCCTCTAACAAAACTGATTTATGCACACTATCTTTCATGTAAATATATTCTAAATTAATGACTAAATTCCTATCTCCATATCTCCCAGCTTCTCCGCAATACTGCTTGAATCTTTTTCTGTTTTGGCTCTGTATGTTTCCCAGGTTTTTTCATCCCAAATTTCCAAACGGTTATAAAGTCCGGCAACCACGACTTTCTTTTTTACTTTTCCGTATTTTCGCAAATACTCCGGCAAAACCACTCTGCCCTGCTTATCGATCCTAACATCCATTGCGCCGGAAAGCATTAAACGAGCAAAAGCCCGCGCATTTGCTTGGGCTATTGGTAATGATGCTAATTTATCAGCTAATTTTTGCCATTCTTTTTTTGTATATAAAAATAAACAATTATCAAGTCCGCGAGTAACTACCGCTCCTTTCGCCAAATCACCACGAAATTTAACCGGAACTGCCAGCCGTCCTTTTTCATCAACATTATGTTTGTACTCACCAATGAACATAAATTATATAAACATTAAACATTTTTATTATAAAAATATTTATAAACAGGTAAAAAATCTTAATCTGGTTTTATTCTTGCTTTAAATTGTCTTGCCGTTTTATCTTAAAACGGTCCTAAGACCTTACCTATGAGGAGGGGGTTGCTTATTTTCTAGCTTACCCCCGAGGTGGGTCTGTTTTTAGCAGGCGCATTGTTGCACCTCCATTGTTTGTCTTTGCGTTTTCATGTATTCCCGATGCATTGCTATGCGTTCAGGGCTGAATCTTTCTTGCTTGCAACTTTCACAGAAACCGTAACTAGGTTTTGCACCAGCGGCTAACAAATCTAAACAAATTTCATCTTTTTTGCTGCATTCCACTCTTTCCCCTTTCACGAAATATGCATAAATATTATCGCAATCAAGGCATATGCTAACAACGTTTGAGATAATTTTTCCTGCCATTCCTGATGATGTCATTTTTCCGTCCTCCATTGATTTAGATTTCTTTTTCGCAAAGACTATTATTTTTAGACCCACGGCTCAGTAATCTTTAGTTTTAAAAAATTACTATGCAGTAGATCTCTATTTTAATGTTCGTGTTGTTCTAAAAGTTATCCCCATATTTCCCCACAATCCTCCATCTGATTACTATTATACTCCACCCCAAAACCACCGTCAACCCTATTTATCCACAATTAAAAAAAGAGGAGCGTTCCTCTTTTTTTAAAAAAATGGTTAATTGTAATTTTTAATCTTATTTTTTCTCGGCAAATCCTAATACTTGTCCGCAAGCGCATCACAAAAGCTACCTTCCTTTGGATGTGATTTGATGACTAGTATTTTTTTTCCGCCAGAGGCGGACCAGCCTCTGGCTGGCATATTTTCTGTATTATGCATATTTATTAAGTTAAAATTTATAAAAATTTACTTTTTATTTTAAAATATTCTTGACGATTTTTAAGCCGATTTTATCGTATGGAGGAAACCTTGGCATATCAAATAAAGTGGTATGCCTTAGTACGCTTCGCTTATTAGAAAAAGTTTCAAAGCTATATTTGCCATGATATTTTCCAATACCACTTGTTCCAACGCCTCCAAAAGGGAGATCTGTTGAAGTAATATGAATTAAAGTATCATTAACACATACTCCTCCAGATGAAGTTTTATTTATAATTTTGTTTTGTAACTTCTTATTGCGTGAAAAAATATACATTGCTAAAGGCTTTGGACGTGAATTAATAAACTCAATTGCCCTGTCAATATCTGAATATTCTATCAAAGGTAAAATTGGACCAAATATCTCCTCTTGCATAATCTTACTTTCCAGAGGAGCATTTACAATAATCGTTGGCGCTATATATAATTCTTTAGAAGATGTTTTTCCACCAGAGATAACTTTTCCATCTTTTAGATAATCGGAAAGACGATTAAAATGATATTTGTTTATGATTCGACCATATTCTTTTGACTTACTTGGATTTTCTCCATAAAATTTAACGATTTTTTCTTTCATTGATTTCACGAGGTCTTCTTTGATATCCTTATGGACCAATAAATAATCAGGCGCAATACAAGTTTGTCCGGCATTTAAAAATTTCCCCCATATAACTCTAGAGGCTGTTTTTTCAAGATTGCATTCTTTGTCTATAATGCACGGGCTTTTACCTCCAAGTTCCAATGTTAGCGGTGTCAGGTTTTCAGCAGCTGCTCGCATAACAATTTTTCCAACAAGCTCTCCGCCGGTAAAAAAAATATAATCAAATTTTTCCTTTAATAGTGACTGAGAAACACTAGCATCACCTTGCACTACCGATATATACTCTTCATTAAAATATTTATCCATCATTTCCTGAAGAACTAGCGCCGTGTTATTAGAAATCTCCGAGGGTTTGATTACTGCGCAATTACCCGCAGATATCGCTCCAATCAAAGGAGAAATAATTAATCCAAATGGATAATTCCATGGTCCAATTATTAACGATACGCCAAAAGGCTCACTAACAACAAAACCTTTGCTAAAATAGAATAATTTTGGAGATTTTACCTTTTTTGGCTTTGCCCATTTTTTAAGATTTTTAATGGCATGAGATATCTCGTTTAAGCAAAAACCGATCTCACTTGTATATGAATCCATCTCACATTTATGAAGATCCTTAAACAGAGCTGCGTTAATTTTAGGTTCATATTCAATAATTGCAGATTTCAACTTTTTTAACTGTTTTATTCGAAAATCAATATTCTTAGTTTTATGCATGTTAAAAAATTCCCTTTGTTTTGCTAGCGAATTATTGATTGTTTGAGTCATATTTTTTATTTTTTTGTTTTAGGCCTTACCTTGACCGCTTATTTTTTGGACTTCTGTTCTGAAAAAAAAGTAAGTAAGATATAGTGTCCGATTATTCCAATTCCCCACCCCAGAATCGGCCAATAAAACCAAAGGTTCTCCGGCGTTGTGATCAGATTGACAACTATCAGTAAAATATTAACAAGAACATAAACCACTAAGTGGACATAAAACGTCGTTTTGACTGCTTTCGCTTCCATCTCCTGGCAATTTTGTTGATTTTTTTTTGATAAAATGTTTTTGATCATAATGTTTCTTTTAGTATTATTAATTAATGCTTTTTTCTTAAAACTTCCTCCGCGCAAAACCAGCCGCTTAAAATAGCGCCGGTAAATCCGCCGCCGGGCATTGTCCAGGCGGAAGCAAAGTATAAATTTTCAATTAAAGATTTATTTTGAATTCTCTTTAGACCGGCTTGCTTAGGTGTTTGAGCATAACCATACTGGGCGCCATCAGTATTGAGCGTAAATCTTTGTATGGTCTTTGAGGTGCCAACTTCATAATAGTCAATTTCATCTTTAACTCCAGGTATTACTTTTTCCAGCCGCTCAAAAAAGATTTGGGCAATTTCTTCCTTCTTATTTTTATACTCCTCCGGACTCAAATTTTCCCAATCAGATAAATAATCCACCGTACAAATAACACCAAAGCTCTTATCCGGAGGCGTTAAGCCGGAATCAATCTGGCTGTAATCAACAAACACAATATTCCTTTTGGAAAAATCACCGTGATGATTTGTAATCATGTCTTTTTGACTTTTCACGCTCTCATCAAATATGAAAGTTGAATAATGCTTATTCCCCAATTCTTTAACCGGCCTTTTGAAACCGATATATACTGAAATAAGCGAACATGATGTTTCTAATTTTTCTGTTTTATTTTTTAACTTTTGGCTCACTCCCGGGGCAAGTAAAGTATTTGCCACATCAGGAATTGCCGCGTTGGCAATAATGGTATTTGCAAAGACCTTGTTTGTTTCTCCGGTTTTATTAAACGTTCCTTGATATTCAACACCTATAGCTTTGTTATTTTCTGTAATTATTTTTGTAACGAGATTCTGGAATATTACCTCCCCGTTGTTATTTTTAATAACTTGAGCCAGATAATCAGAAAGTTTTTGCGAACCGCCTTTTATAAAATAACCGCCGTGATAGTAACCGCCCTGCCCGGCACTATAATACAGCAGTGACATGGTATGAGGATTGTCATGGTAATACTGTAGATTAGCCAAAAGTACCAGTTTTAGATCTTCGTTATTTATAATTGAATCCAAAAATTTCCCTAGCGTTTTTGACTGATAACGAAGTATATATGGGAAAACAGCAGGAAAAATCGGCATAAGCAATAATAGTTTCCAATTTTCCCGTGGGAGTCTTTTTATCTCCTTGCGAATACCATGTATTGTTCGGAAATATTTTTTGATCCCTTTTTCCTCTCCAGGAAACTCCTCTGTTAAAACTTGAATTGCTTTAGCTGTGTTATCCGGAACAACAATATCCACTCTACTGTTAGTAAAACGATAAAATTCTGGAAGTTTTAGAAGCTTGATATTATCAAATACTCCCAGGTCATGAAAGATTTTCGTTTTAATATCGCTTTTATCAAGCCCGTCCATCTCATGCAACCCAACTTCCATAATATAATCTTTTCTTTTAAACGTAGTGGCGCAGCCACCGGGAATAATATGCTGCTCAATAAGCAATACCCTTTTTCCTTCTTTGGAAAGTTTTGCTCCGGCAGTGAGCCCTCCCAGACCTGATCCAATAATTATTACATCGTATTTGTCCATATTATTTAAGAATTAAAAATTTTAGCAAGATGTTTAGTATCAATAGCGATATGTAAACGTTTTTCTATAATTGTAAGTATCCTGAGTAGTTGTTCCTGTTCTTTTTTAGTAAAAGATTTATATAAATTTTTTACTGCCTTATCAAATAAAGGAATAACTTTTTTTAGAACTTTGCCTGCTTTTGGAGTTAGGGAAAAATACCAGAACCTTTTATCTTCCTTTTTAACAACTCTTTTAATAAATCCGTTTTTTTCTAAAACTTTGGTTTTTTGGGTAATACTTGCCAAGGATCCTTGCATACATTTTGCTAACTCAGAAGTTGTGTTTGCGCCCTTTCGGATATGCGCTAAAATAGCATATGTTTTTACAGTCAGTCCAACTCTTTTAAAAATTTCTTCCCCTGTTTTTTCTAAAAGCGCTGTAACGACAAAAAATTGCTCGGTAATTTCAGTTTGCCTACTCATAATTAGATAGTAAATTATATAAATAGTTTATATTATAAAGTATATACTTTTTATTAATATGCGTCAAATTTTTTTATCTTTTAAAAATAAAATATCCCGCCTTAAGGAGCGGGATTAAAATTTAATTATATACTTAATTCAAATATGAAAACTGGGAGACAAGATTCACCCGTACGCTCCGCTCCCAGGTATTGGTGTGCCTTCTTGGGATAAACTTCTCATCCCTTTTTTATTTATGCGGAGAGGACAGGATTCCCTCTGCGCTTCGCTTCAAGGATAAACTTCTCATCCCTTTTTTATTTATGCGGAGAGGACAGGATTCCCTCTGCGCTTCGCTTCAAGGATAAACTTCTCATCCCTTTTTTATTTATGCGGAGAGGACAGGATTCGAACCTGCGAAACATTGCTGTTTACACGCTTTCCAAGCGTGCGCCTTCAACCACTCGGCCACCTCTCCATTTTAATCATTTATTTTTTTATATAATAATAAAATTACAAAATAAAAGCAAGCACTTGTATATTGACATAAACATCAAATTATGCTATAAAAATATTAATTCAAAAGCACTTTAATAATCACAACTCCAAGGAGGGGCACATGAAAAAAATATTCACTTTAACAATGATAGACCTCTATTCAATGTTTATCGGATCATCGTGGAAAAGGATTAGAGCAAAACCCACAAAACAATTTATTTTGTTGGTATTACGCTTTATCCCCGCCATGATTTACAGCGTCTTGTATTTGTTCGCAATCTTACCGCTAAACATATTTACCCTCTATAAAACAGGCTATGCCTGCCCGATAATAGTCAAAGAAAAGCATAAAGAAAAGTACTGCGAAAAATACTGCGAAAAAGAATGTACCTTATGACGACAAAACAAAATAAAAACGGTATATGAAGATATTTTCATATACCGTTTTCTTTTTTTCTAAACTTTCTTTTAATAGTTATCTTATTCCTCTTCCGGTAGATCGATTACTTCTTGCTCGTCAGTTGGTTCGTCCGGGTATTCATACTGATTATCATCTATACCTTCGTCGGTCTCCTCTTCACCTTCATTGTCTTCTTCCTCTTCAACAACATTACCTTCTTCATCCACTTCTTCTTCAGTGTTTGTAGTAGTATCAGGTGTTAACGAATCACTTGTATTATCAGTCACAATTTCGCTAACAACCTCATTTATATCATCAATCTCTGCTTCTAAATCTTCTTCAATTTCAGGCAACGAACTAACTACCACAACAGTTTCAGCAACTACTCTTGGTGGATGACTTAAATGCAAACCACGTCCTCTAATTTTATCGCCAACTTGAAGATCAGCTAAGGTACCGTTTACATTTGTACCGATTACGATTTTTGTATCATCAGTCACTTCTACTCTTATCTTTCTTGCAGGCAACCGCTTAATTAAATCACCAACTTTTACATTAGAATGCTGAATTCTGTTAATTGTTACTCTTTTATTTATTATGCTTCGTACCATTGAACCAACTTTAGTTGGGGTATATTTTTTAATCCGATCGATTAATCTCGCGCGTAATGTCGGTTTGTTAGCACCTGTATTAGTACTAATCAATTGTGGCGTTGCTATAGTTTGAGCTATAACTGTTCCGCTAGCTTCATTTAATTTCCTTTTTAACTGTTTTTTAGTTACATGTTTAATCGGAGTCCAGTTAAGCATAAAATAACTTTCTGCAACATTAACCTCAGTTACAACTCCAGCCGCGCCGATTGTTGATGTTTTCCAAATGCTGTTATTTTTTACTATTTTAGCGTCAACCGTATCGTCGTTATTAACCCGACCGACAATTTGTAATTTATCACCAATGGAAAATTCCCCCAAAGTTGTTCTGCCAAAAAACTTTCGTACTATTTTAGTGTTTTCAGTAATGTTAACTGTTACCAATCTTCCTTCTGTACCAATCAAGTTGTTAACATCTCCTTCTCGCAATCCAGGAGTTTTGTCAATTCTAACTTGAATTGTAGTTGGAACAATCGTTGAATCCATTCTAACCAAGGTTGCATTTGGCTTGAATGTTCTGATTTTCATGAATAAATCAGAACCTCGACGAAGAACGATTACGATTTTAGCAAGAGGATCTGCGCCTACTCTGTGCAGTAAACGTCCTCTCACACGATCACCCTTTTTTAAATCACCGGCACTGGCTGGATTTTTAAGCCCAACAACAAAACGAGTGTCATCGTCATAAGAAATTGTATGCTCTTTATTCGCCCATTGATAGGTAATAGTTCCGGCGTCTTCATCAACGGCTGTAACCCAGCCGTTGGCGCCAAGGTGAGTTGTGACTTTAATGGCAAGATTAACTAAAATTGTTGCCTCCACAGTATCGGTATTTTCATTTTTCTTCCCAATTACTCTAATCTGATCCCCGGGAATCCAGTCGGATAATTTTGTGTACTGATCTCTTCTTTGCCCCAACACAGTATCACTGGTAACACTAACTGTAAAATCTTTATTAGTGCCGTTTTCGCGAATAACAAGAGTTGTTGGAATATCGGTTGAGCCTACCTCAAGAAGCATTCCGGCAAAATTAATATCGCTTGTTTCCTCTTCAGCGCTATCGGGATCTGTAATCTCATGACACTCACCTTCATAGGAAACATCAACTTCGTTTGCTTCTGCCGTACAACTATTAGAATAAGTTGTGTTATCCGTCCCGCAAACAGGCGTATACTCCTGTGTGCACACAACCTGCTCACTACTTGTATCTTCTTCTGCTAGGGCCGGTAATGCAAAAGACGACATCATCATCGCCAAAAGCAAAAAAGAAGACAATACTTTTTTAAACATAGTTTTATCATAATTACAAAATAGATAAATTACTTAAAGTAATTTAAAACCTACTAATAATTATGATGGTTAATTTGTTTGTTTATATTGTTATTATACAAAATTTTATAATTCTTTACAACTCTTTTGCTTTTTCTATTCTAATTTTTCCGTTACCCTCTAAAATTACTGTGTCTCTTCTCCCTATTTTACCTTTTAACAGATAATTTGCCAAATAATCGCTTACTTTTTCTTGAATTACTCTTCGAAGCGGTCTAGCTCCGTACTCCGGGCTAAAGCCTTGTTCTGCAAGATCCGTGATTGCCTCATCGGTTGCTTGTAGATTTATACCTTTTCTTTCTAGCCTACCTGCTACTTGCTTTAACATAATTCTGGTAATTGCGATAACCTCTTTTATTTCTAAAGGCTTAAATACAATTACTCCGTCGAAACGGTTGATAAACTCCGGGGCAAAATGCTGTTTAATCTCATCTTCCATTAACTGATTTTTTATCTGCTCTACATTCCAATTTTCTTTTATTTTCTCCTGAATAAAGCTTGTACCGGCGTTAGAGGTAGCAATCAAAATCACATTAGTGAAATCAATTGTCCTCCCCAGTCCGTCGGTTAAACGACCGTCATCCATTAACTGTAGGAAAATATTTAAAATATCATGATGAGCTTTTTCAATTTCATCAAGCAAAAGCATTGTGAAAGGATTTTTACGAACAGCCTCAGTCAAATACCCTCCGGAACCGATACCACCGCGCCCAGGCGGAGAGCCAATTAAGCGATAAATACTGGATTGCTCTTGATATTCACTCATATCCAACCTAACCATGTCATCTTCTGAGCCAAAGTAGACTTCAGCCACTGTTTTGGATAGCTCTGTTTTCCCTACACCGGTTGGTCCAAGAAAAAGAAAATTAGCAATCGGCTTGTTTGTATTTCGCAACTCTGCTCTAGCTCTTCGAAGAGCTGCGGAAACCATTTTAACTGCTTCGTGTTGTCCGACAATTCGCTCGTGAATTTTAACTTCCAAGCGCAGTAATTTTTCTCCCTCCTCCTCTGTAACAGATGTTAAAGGAATATTAGTTTTTTCTGAGATTAATTTAGCCACATCTTTCCCCATAACAACTGCCTTTGGTCCTTTATTTTTATGTACGAAAACAGCTGCTTGCTCGATTATTTTTATTGCTTTTTCCGGCAAAAACCGGTCGTGAATATATCTGTCCGATAGTTTAACCGCTTGTTCAATAGCACCATAAGAAAAATAAACATTGTTTTTATATTCAATCCGCGCGGTTTTAGCCTCTAGAATTTGAATTGCTTCATTTGTTTTTGGCTCTAAAATTTTAATTTTTTGCATGACCTGGCCTAAAGAGCTATTTTCAATGTAACGAGTATAGTCAACTGAAGTTGCAGTAGCAAAAGCAAAAAACGCGTTATTAGAAATCTGTGAAATCAAAACCTCTGCTAAATCCAAACTCTCTTCTGACCCAGATGTAATTCCCATCATATCCTGAATGTCAGAGATAAAAAGAACAATATTTCCTGATCTCTTGATTTCATCCATAATATTCATTAACCTTCCCTCGGCTTCAGATGGATCAACACCACTAACAAGTCGCGCTACACTAAGGCTCACCAGTCTCTTATCTTTTATTATCGCAGGAACGTCTTCGGTCACCATTAAACGGGCTATTCCCCCAATAATTGTTATTTTCCCCACTCCGGGGTCTCCTGTTAAAAGAACGCTCTCCCCACTTGCTTCCATGGCTCTAAAAATCTCTTCTATTTCTTTATCCCTACCAACACACGGCTCTAAATAACCGAATTTTGCCAGAAGTGTTAAATCTTGAGAAAAATGGTCTAACGTTGGTGTAGCTGCGGCAGTCATAGCCCTATCTAAACCACCCTTTGGTTTAAACATAGCAGATTTTCGAAAATTTTTACTACGCTTAAAAAGCAGATCATTAATCCGAACCCATTTAACAACATTTTGAACCTTATCTATTTCAGCTCCCAGGTCATACAATAACTCTTTAGCCTTACTATCACTCTTAGCAACAGCTAAAAGCAAATCAACCACATTAACTTGCTTCTCACGGGCAATATAAGCTTCCAGATAGGCTTTAAATAAAATCTCCTGTGTTTTATTGCCCAGCAATCTATCATCGGTTTTTTGAAACTCTAAAAATTCCTGATGATTAAGCAAACGATTAACTTTTTTAGCTAAATCCTCCATATTTATTCCCAAGCGAGCAAAGACCAAATCAACTTTAGAAAAAAACAGTAAAGAAGCCAGAACATGTGCTGGACGCACCTCCGGATGATTGAATTTACCGGCCAACTTCCAGGCGTCTTCAATTGACTTTATAGCTTGAGGGGTAAAAGAACGAGAGATATCAACTTTAACATTTTTTGACATTTTTTTAATTTCATCCCAGGGGTCATCTGTTAAAAAAACATTAACAGTTTCACTGTATTTTTTCTTTTTTACTTTTTGGACTAAGGTCGATTCTTTATCGATTCGATAAAGCAAATACATTCCAAAAATAACACTAATCCAAAAAACAAGCATTTCTAATGTTTGCCCAAGCCAAAAACTCTCTGTAATAAGTGTTTCAACTCCACCCTTAATATAAATATAATGAACAAAAAACAAAAAACCAATTATACAAAAGAGGAATAAACTTCCATTAACAAACTTTCGTCCTAAACCTTCTACTTTTCGTTCTAAAATACTAAGAGTGGTAATTTTCTTACCCCAATAAAAAAGAGATTCGTCAAACCAAAAAATCTGCCCCTTGCCATCGCAGTTGGGACAATTTTTATCGTCTAATTTTCCACTACCACTGCAATATTTACAAACGATAGTCTGAAAAGCAAAACGATCTTTTTGATTTTCTTTTTTGGAATCTTTGAGCATAAAATACAATACTAATCACTCAAACACTATTAACAAAAATTATCGCGATCTGAAAAACTACAAAAATAGGTAAAATTAACCAAATAATCGGGATAAATAAAATTAAAACAAAAAATAAGCCAAAAAATATTGACCTGAAAATAAGCTGAGCAAAGCGCATAAAAAAACTAATGATCCTTCCTTGCCAATCGCGCTGAGCGTACATTGGCTTAAACAAACTATTCGCCCAAAGCCTAACCGCAAACATATTCTCCGTATCCTTAACTTTTTCCACAGTAAAAACAACGCACTTTTTAAAGCCCTTAGTATACCACCACATCGGGAAATACAAAAAATCCCCAGCCAAATCAACCACAACATATTTTACAAAAAGCAAAAACGAATTTTGAGGCATAGATATTTAAAATATTATTATAATTATTATACCATAATTTAAAAAAATAAAAAACCAAGTTTTAAAAATTTTCAAAACTTGGATGAAACATGTAACAATTAATTCTTTTTAATAATTAATCCTTAAGCAAGAAAAAGACATCTGACCACTTTTTTACTTCTTTTATAATAAATATTAAAAGCCAATACATAATAATCTTAAACCGCTTCCATTACAACGATTACTAACACTACCTCGTCCGAGCCCACTAGTTTTGATTGTTGCGCCATAAGGATCAGTATACGAATCATCCCACCCCCCTCTCGGCAGACTTAGTACTGTGCTATTCGTCCACGAGTGACAGCTCGCGGCATCTTGGATATGACCTGTTGTTGAGTAAATCGCACCTGAATTATTACTACCAGTAACGTATTTAGTTGTTAAAATTAGCTCGTCATTCAATCCTGCTTCAAAAGTCACCTCCCCATCAAGTAAATCTGCCCAATTATTTCCAACTTGAGTATAAATTGATGACTTCCAGACACTAACCGGTCTGTTGGTTGGTATACTATATTTAGTAGGCATATCACGTATTTCATCACTAGAGTTAACAGTGATAAAAGCATGGATATTATTAGAATTATACCCGCTTGGAGCTCCTCCTGCTCGACATTTTGTATCAGCGCCAGATCGGCCGCCCAGGTTGCCGTTATAGCTCCCACTTGCATAAAAAAGGACTAGTGGATATGAACAAACTGCATTACAGTAGCTAGTGCAACATTCACTATTTGAACTGCATGCTTCCCCGACTGATTTGCCTGTTGAAGTATTACAAGTATTATCGCGGCAATCACATATGTCTGTTTCACATTCATTATCTGCCGAGCATCTTGCATCATTTGGTTTTAATAATTTTATAGAATTACTAACAACCAATAAACTAGCGTCTTTGCTGGTATAAGAATTAAAATCCGCATCTGTAGTTTCGTTCCAGCTGTCATTTTCTAATGATATAGCTATTGTTTCCCCAGCCTCTATGTTGGTTTTAGCAGAATATTTTATCCAACCTGATCCGTCTCCATTAGAGTGGTGGGCAACATCAGAGCTTAAGGTGGTCCAGGATTCTTGGACTAGATTGTAGCCGGCGGCAACTATTTTTTCGGTTGGACCCATTAGGAAGTTTGTTATCATTGTGCTGAAGGATAACATTAGTATCATAGTAGCTAATCCTGCATAAGAAAATACCTTGGCGTGTCTTTGGGCTTTTTTAAATTGTGAATATGGGACTGGGCAGGATACTGCTTGGTGTTGGTTGTATAAAACATTAAAAGCATTTGCTGGGTCGCCGAAAACTACGAAAATATGTTTGCTGATTGTTAGAGCAATAGAAACAACAAAAGACAAAAGTCCTAAATAAAGAATTTTTAGTTTAATCAAATTTACCTTAATACTGGAAACAAGTGCCCCTAAAAATCTAAGGTGTTTTCCTTCGCCTAAGTTACCACCCTCCTCAATATTTTCCAGCTTTTCTCTTTCCAGTTCTTTTTTGATTTTATTGTCCAGTTTTAAAGAAACTGTTTTGATTTTTTTGTACATTGAATTTAGAATATTTTATATTCCAATTATACCATAAATATCAAAATTATAAAGGCTAAAATAAATCTATACATTGCGAAGATGTTTAGAGAGTGGTTTTTGGTAAATTTTATGAAGTATTTAATTGCTAAAAAGGCCGAAAGAAACGAAAATGCAAAGGCAATTAACAAGATATAAATTTCTTGTTTTTGTAGGCTGTTAAATTCAAGCTCGGGTATTTTTACTAAAGAAGCACCTAAAATTATTGGAATTGACATCAGAAAAGAAAATCTAACAGCTGTTTCTCTTTTTAGCCCTATTCCCAGACCGGCGGTAATTGTAATTCCTGATCTACTTGTTCCGGGAACAAGCGCCAGAGCTTGAGCAAAACCGACAACTAAAACATTTTTCCAGTTTAACTTGTCTGTGTTATATGTTTTTTTGCCGATTTTTTCAAAAATTAAAAATAATACTCCACCGAAAAATAAAGTAAAAGCAATAACCAAAGGAGATCGAAGAGAAGACTCTATAAAATCTTTTAAAAAAAATCCAATTAAACCTGCAGGAATAGTGGAAAGAAGTATAAGAAGAAGAAATTTAGTATTATTAATCAACCCTAAAATCTCTTTTTTAAAAAATAAAATCACCGCCAGAAGCGATGCAAAATGCAAAATAACATCAAAAGCTAATTCATTTTGAATCGGCAGATCAATTATTCTATGCAAAATAACTAAATGTCCGGAGCTAGAAATCGGCACAAACTCGGTTATACCTTGCACAACTCCAAAAATTATAGCATTAAAATAATCCATAAAATATAATCTAAATACTCCGAAAACTACAAATCCAAGTAATTTGGGCTATCTTTTCGGGGCATGTGGATAACTTTTGTGGTTTCGGATTATGCTTACTCAAACATTTTCCCTTCCATCTCCTCCCAATCTTCGCTAGATTCATCCCATTTGTAGGCTTTGAATTTGGAGGCTTCTTCTGTGTCTGAATAAATATACTTTACATCCCCTACTGCTCCGATTCGACGGGAAACATTTGTTTTTTTATCAAGCACAATCGGGCGAGTAACAAGCTCGAGTTTTATTCTGCCAAGAGGACCATTAAATTCAATACTCTCTATTTTTTCAAAAACAGTTTCTTTATTAACATCTTCTCCAAGCTCTTCTTTTTCTTTCACTTCATCTAAAACTTCAAATTTATCTTTAATTGTCCCGACAATGTCTTGCCATTTTTCGTAACGCATAAAAATTATTTTTCTAAATTAGAACCAATTTTAAGAATTGTTTTCTCATCAAAATGCTTTCCGATAATCTGAACTCCAACCGGTAAGTTATCAATTTTTCCGTACGGCACCGACAAGGCTGGTACACCGGCCAAGTTTACTGGGGCTGTAAAAATATCTTCCAAATACATCTGCAAAGGGTCGTTGATGTTTTCTCCAATTTTAAAGGCCGGCCCGGGTGTTACTGGCGCGATTAAAGCATCGACGCTCTCAAAAACCTTGTCAAAATCTTGTTTTATTAAGGTTCGTACTTGCATAGCTTTTTTATAGTAAGCGTCATAATAACCGGCTGAAAGAGCGTAGGTGCCAAGCATTATTCTTCGTTTTACCTCATCGCCAAAACCTTTAGCTCGGCTTTTGGTATAAATTTCCATTAAGTCTTTTGCTTCTTCTCGCTCAGAATATCCGTATTTAATGCCATCGTAGCGTGCCATATTGGAGCTGATTTCAGAGGGAACGATAATATAATAAACAGCGATAGCATACTTTGTGTGAGGCAGACTGACTTCTTTAATCTTACAACCTAAATCTTTTAATTTTTGAATCGCTTTTTCTGTAATTTTTCTTATTTCAGGGCTTAAATCACTATCAAAATATTCTTTTGGAACCCCAATTTTCAAACCTTTAATATCTTCTTTTAAATTTTTTAGATAATTATCTACTTTTATTTTTGGCGTAGTTGAATCATTTTTATCGTGCCCGGCAATTGCTTCCAAAATAATAGCCACATCTTCCACACTTTTTCCAATCGGACCAATAGTATCAAGCGAAGAAGCCATACTCATTACTCCATAACGAGAAACTCTACCATAAGTCACTTTAAGCCCTGTTACCCCACAAAAAGCGGCCGGTTGCCTGATTGACCCGCCGGTATCGGTTGCCAGCGAATACATCGCCATTTGAGACGCTACAGAGGCAGCTGAACCACCGGATGATCCTCCGGAGACTCTTTTCAGATCATGAGAATTTTTAGTCACACCAAAAGCCGAAGTTTCAGTTGACGCCCCCATGGTAAATTCGTCAGTATTAACTTTGCCTAAAATTATAGCGCCCTGCTCTTTAATTTTTCTAACACTGGTGGCATCAAACGGCGGAACGTAACCTTTCAAAATATTTGACGAAGCAGTTGATTCTATTCCCTTAGTGCAAAAACAATCTTTAATTGAAACCGGAATTCCTTCCAGCAAATTTATTTTCTCTCCTTTTTTAATTTTACTATCAACCTTTTTAGCCTGTTCTCTAGCTAAATCAAAAGTAGTCAAAACAAAAGCGTTTATATCTTTATCTTTTTCTTGAATAACCTTAATATGAGAATTCACCAGTTCCTCAGCGGAAAATTCCTTGTTTTTAAGACCCTTATGAGCTTGTTTTATTGTTAAATTTGTTAGCATACTAAAATACATTTTTTACCTTAAATAAATTTTCTTCTTTCTCCGGCGCGTTAGTTAAAATATCTTTTACTTTTTCGCTTGAAGTTTCTTCTACAACATCTTTTCTGACTGAATTTATTAATCCTGTTACCTGTGAAGTTATCTCTACTCCGTCAGTATTTACTTCTTGCAACTTATCCACATAACCCAAAATAGAAGAAAGTTCATCAACCAACTTTTCTTCTTCTTTTTTAGTTAGCTCAAGCCGAGCCAACTTAGCGATATGTTGTACTTCTTTTATAGTTAACATAAATCTAAAAAAGAAAAAATTAGGATTGGGCGGGAGTTGGGCTTCTCCCGCTTAGGTTACCTTTTTTCCTTATTAAAAAGGCGTCCTTGTTGTTTTAGCTCCTCAAGATCTGCCGCCGGCGCATCTGGCGACATAATTTTACCGTCACATTTTAAAATAATATCGTTTACAGCATCATCTATTCTAGTTCGTTCCTTATGAATATATACAAGCATATCATCATATTCCATCAGCATTACCTCTTTTATTTGCTAAGCCCAATTCTAATTTTTTATTTTTTAATTTATTTTTCTTTAATTAATTCTAAAAATTCCTTCTCATCAACAATTTCTACCCCTAAGCTCTTAGCTTTTTCTAACTTACTTCCCGCTTTTTCACCCGCTACCAGATAATCTGTTTTTTTACTAATTGAAGACGATATGTTTCCGTTTAGTAATCTTATCTTATCTTTTGCCTGTTCTCTTGTCAAACTTTTCATAGTTCCTGTTAAAACAAAAATTTTGCCTTGTAGTTTTGATTTTTCTTGAGATATTTTTTTTACTATAAACTTAATTCCTAGTTCATCTAATTTTTCTAACTGTTCCAAGCTTTTCTCGTTATGAAAATATTCATATAAACTCTCAGCAACTTTTTCCCCAATACCTTCAATTTCTCGAAAATCTTCCTGAGACATGCCAGAAAAATGTTTTATTGTTTGAAGAATTGTTATTTGAGATTTGTTCAGGATTTGCTGCGACAATAACACGGCTGTTTCCTCCCCAACATACCTAATCCCTAAAGCAAATAAAAACTTAGCCAAATCTATATTTTTTGACTCTTCAATGGCTTGAATTAAATTATCAGCTGATTTTTCCGCAAACCGCTCTAACAACTTAAGATCGCCTTTTTTTAGCTCAAAAATATCGGAAAAATCTTGAATCAAACCTTCTTCCAGCAACTGCTCTACTATTTTCTTACCAAAACCATCGATATTCAACCCTTTCTTAGAAACAAAATGAATTAATTTTTGTTTGTCCTGAGCATAACAATTTTTATTGGAGCAATATGTAGCTGCCTCGCCATCTTTTCTAAAAGTTGCAGACGAACAAACCGGGCAAATCTTAGGCATTTGAAATTTTTTTTCTTTACCTGATCTTAAATTTTTAATCGGCTCTACAACCTCAGGAATTACATCCCCGGCTTTTTGAATTATAACTGTATCCCCTATCCTAACATCTTTCTTTTTAACTTCATCTTCGTTGTGTAATGTTGCTCTGGAAATTACTGAACCAGCCACTTTTATTGGCTGTAAATGCGCTACCGGGGTTAAAGCTCCGGTTCGCCCTACTTGAACAACAATATCTTCAACTTGGGTAATTGCTTGTTCGGCTGGAAATTTAAAGGCAATGGCGGATCGCGGAGCCTTACCGGTGTGACCTAAAATCTTTTGATATTCACAGTTATTTAATTTGATCACAACACCGTCTATCCAATAATTTTCTTTGTCTTTATGATCTTTCCAATACTTCCAAAATTTAATTATCTCCTCTGCACTCTGACATAATTTATGATGATTATTAACTTTAAAACCAATTTTTCTTAAAAACTCCAACTCTTCAAACTGATTCTTTGGCTTTTGCAAAGACTCGGTTTCTATAATTTTAGATAAATCATACAGATAACAATCAAGTTCCCGAGAGGCTGTAACCTTAGAATCAAGTTGGCGGATAGACCCGGCGGCGGCGTTACGCGGATTGGCAAATTCAGCTTCTTTATTTTTTATCCGTTTTTTATTTAACTTTTTAAAAGCCTTGTCACTCATCCAAATTTCACCCTCAACTACCACGCTCACATCTTTTCGCAAATGAAGAGGGATACTTTTAATGGTTTTTATATTTTGAGTAACATCTTCGCCTACTTTTCCATCCCCCCTTGTTAAAGCTCTAACCAAAATGCCTTTTTCGTAAATCAAAACTATATGCACTCCGTCTATTTTTAGTTCGCAAGTATACTTTGAATCATCTTTTATTCCTTTTTTTTCAAGCATCTTTTTAACTCGCGCTAAAAAATCATCGAGTTCTTTTCTCTCAAAAATATCCTGAAACGACCATTGCCTGACAACATGCTCAACTTTTTCAAATTTCGGCAAAGGCTTGCCTCCTACTCTCTGCGTTGGCGAATCAGATGTAATAAACTCAGGAAATTTTTGCTCCAAATCAAAAAGCTCCTTTTTCAAGGAGTCCCAAATAGCGTCTGATATTTTAGGTTCATCCAAAACATGATAAAAATAAGAGTGATAGTTAATCTCCTTTTTAAGTTTTTCTATTCTATTTTTAACCTCACTTTTAGTCATAAAATTACTTTTCCCCCACTTCTCCGCTATCAAACAACTTTAAAATCTCTATTTCATTGGAGTCGTTCTTTCTATAAATATAATCTCCGATTAACTTACCCATCCCGTTGGTATATTCTTTTTTGATATAAGGGTTAGTAGAGTCAGACACATCAACAATAAAAGACGATTCAAAATCTCGGCATGCATTCACAAATGGCTCGCTCCCAATTAAATCCCTATCAATTAAAGCATTACCTCTAAGTATTTGCAAATTATAGCTATAAGTTGGATCAGCAAATCCGGGGCTATTTGTATTTACTGCGCCATTCCCAATATCTGTAATATCGTAAACTTTAAAATCATCTCCAGTTGTGTATAAAAAATCATTTTCTACATACATACTGCCCGGATTTATATCTGAGTAAATTATTGGGCTTGTTGGATTCGACAGATCTGAAATATCATAAACAATCAAATCTTTATCAGCTGTTCCCTCTCCGGGCCATATTTCTTGATATAAATAATCATCTTGAGTCGTTAAATAATGACTATAGTTAGAAGGATAATCAATAGAACCAAGGGATTCATTTAGGCTACCGGGAAGAGTGGATAAATCGTAAACATTTAATCCTCCATGTATGCCGCCTATATTATCATACCCGAGTGAAGCATACAAGTAATCATCACGAACCATTAAAAATGTTACAATATCATCCGACCAACTTAATACTTGGCCTGGAGACCCTGGATTAGATATATCTATTATTCTATGCCAACCATTATCTCCTGCAGTATTCAAGCCAAAAATTATTAAATAATCTTGATATAAAACAACATCAACTACTTCAGACATATCAAGGCTTGGGCCTAGATAACCACCTGGCACCAAAGATAAATCGCTTGTGTCATATATCTCCACAGCGGAATTATCGTAAACAACATATGCATAATTTTGACTTCCTTCTATTTTACAAATTGAACCTTCACTGGAGCTACCTGCTATTTGGTTTATTTTTATGCTTGGCGTAATTGAGATTTCTTTGATCGCCTCGGTGGTGCCGTCAGCAAAAACTAAAATATATCCATTATCCAACTCCACTGACTCCCCTTTATTAAACATTCCATAATAATCATGGCTATAATCAATATCTAAAAATTTAACTTTTTGTGCTTTTCCGCTTTGTGGTAAGTAGGCTAAATCATTATCTTTAACAGCAAACATTCCACTTTCGTTAATTTGCTTTGGCAAATTCCAATCCTTACTCATAATATTCGGATCACTTATATCTGTTATTGTAAAATAATCAATATTACTGCTAACAGAACTACCAAGCAACAATAAATTAGAAGAGGCTATTTCCGCTTGCTTTGGTCTATTAAATTCATTATAAATGATATCATCTAAAATAGATGGGCTTAATGGATTACTAATGTTATATGAATGTAATTTAACTCCATTAACATCATTGGAAAAAGCAAAGTAAAGTTCACTATTATCAGCTTTTACAACAGCCTTATCATCTATACAAATATTTTGACAAAAATTATCACCGTCATCCCAAGCCATAATTCCAAGTATCGGGTCACTTTTATCACTAATATCAACTACATCCAAGCCCCCTTTTTTATCTCCTAAATCAGAAAAATATCTTATTTCTATTTTATTTAGCTGAGGTGTTTCAGTCTGATCGCCACTACTTGTAAAGTTAGCTTCATACCGAATATATCGATCTCCGTCTGCGACGCACGAACTATCTGTTAAATAACTATTGTTAGTAATATCACAACCCGTAAAGTCCCACCCGCCTTTATCCGAACAATCCGAATTCATGCAAGACTTTACCTTGATAGCAAGAGAACTATCAGACGGAACTGTCTCGTCCCAAGTAATTATATAATAGCCTTTATTATCTACTGTGTCATGAATGTCGGAGGTGAAAGTGCCGGCATTATAATAATTATAAGTAGAAACAGTTGTACTGATTTCATCAAGAGATGGTGTTGCACTTTGGTTACTAGAAGTATATAAAGTAGCTTCATACCATAAATATCTATCTACCGATGAAACGCAATCACTTAAATCAGAGATACTACCATTAATTGTTTGATCTAAAGCATCGCAAGTATTACTAGAAAAATCAATATTATCACTATTAGAATCATTAGAACTTTTCACCTTAAAAGATATTTTAGTATCACTTGGAAATAACCCCTCCCAATCAAAAGACGTCCAATCATAAATTGCTGCCTCTCCTGCATCGATATAAGCAGTATAAACTCCATAATCGTAATAAGCTAATTTAGAGTAATTAATAAATAATTTAGGGGCAACTATTGAGTCGCGGTCACGAGAGTAGGTTATAAGCATTGCAGTTCCATACGGATTGTAACCTTCGCTGAAAATAACCAAACTATTATCTGTTGACCATCCTGGTCTATCAACTATTTCTTGAATTATATTTGAAATATCAGGTGAATTAAACCATACATCTTCTTCGTAATATCCATTAAAAAAATAATTGGCTTCCGTCGATGTTCTAATTCTTGATTCAAAATCAGTATAATTACTAAATTGTGAAGCATTATCAATATCTTCACCTTGGAATTTTATATAAGCATTAATTGTTCTATCACTATAAGGTCGAAATTGAATATATGAAGAATTTATAGTACTTCCTTGAGGAACATCAATAAGGTTAAACCTTAAACCTGCTTCATTTAAATAAGCTCCTGATTGTCCTGAAGCTAACCACGAATAATTTGAATAAAATTGTCCATCATCCCTTACATAGACATCATCAATACTAAAATTAATTTGTCCATTAAATGTAGCTACTATAGAATCACTCATCAAAATAACACTTGCTCCGTCTCCACTGCCAATTTGTTCTGTCTGTAAAAAATCTCCGTACATCCACCCTCCTTGTTGTCCTGCGCTTGCAACATTAGCAGTACTATCTGTTTGAATTATTACATCAGTAGATAATAGATATTTCTCCAACTCTACACTCCCCGGTGTTTGGGTAGTGCTGGTTTGATTATTATTATAAACTCCTGATTCAAAATCTACTTGGTCGTCTTGAACCCAATTATCTATTATATCGTTTGCTGTAGCGTTATATTCTATGTTTGCCAAATAAGCGTAATCTCCACCTATGTCAAATCCTTGAAAATCTCCGGCTGCTTCCTGTGAAAAAGAACCAACAAACTGAGGATCGTCTTCATTGCCTGCGCTAATATCATAAATAAACATCTTCCCGGAATTTAAACCATAAAGATAATTACCGTCTATTTTTAATTCTTCAAATTTTGGGTAATATTCTATGCTCAAAGAATCCAAAGAAACAGCGCTTACTGTCTGAAAACAAGTAGAGCTAATAAAAACTATAATTAATAATAATTTTAATATTTTATTTAGCATGTATAGTTATTTAAACTAATTACTATATTATAATTATCTATCTTTAGCCCTTCTATCTGAGTATTGATTAAACTTATCTTGTAGTGTTGGAGTTTCTTGGGCGATAACTATGGTGAAGCTGAGAATGCCAAGGATGGTTAATAGGGAGAGGATAAATAGATTAGTTGATGTTTTTTTCATGGAGTTTTTGTTTTGTTATGTGAATTTTATTTTTAAAAATATTTATCTTAGCGAATACCTACTCCTATGCGATCACTAATTCCACACGACCCACACTCAGGTGCAAGTTTAACATACCATATCCCACGAGAATAGCCACCGGACCAATCACACCACGAACCACCACCACACTGACCGCAAGTATTTGCACCTCCTACTGGTTTCTGGGATCCTCTACAATATTGAATATAACACGCCTCATCTGCCCAGTCTGTTGGATAACTATATGATTGATAGTGCCCGCAAACATCTCCGGACCCATTCATGTTACCGCCATATTTCTGCCAATTATTTGCCTGCGCCCATCCAGCTGGAACATTTTGTTGATTTAACTTACAGAAACTTCCGCTTGCTGCACCAAATACAGTACCTCCAAGAGCAAGGCAATCACACTCAGTGTGAGTAGAGCCTGGCCATGTTAGATTATTGTCACCATTACAAATACCGTCAATACAACATCCGCCTCCACACTCACTATCATTCTCACAGGGTAAACCAAGTTCGCCAATGCACAGCAATCTATAACTATTAACGCAAGGGAGACTGTACCCACCAGTACAAACAGATCTTATTGCCCATTCATCGTAGCTGCCGGGACTCCCTGTGCAGTGTGCAGCGCTCACGATACCATCTCGTCCTTTTGCCCCACGTGATGACATACTGGCATCGGTTCCCCCACTGCAGGTATTGCTATCTATGGCCCCACTGTTTGTAGAGAATGACCACCAGTGACTTGTTAACAGGAAAGCATCATTCAACCCATCCTCTTGTGTTATTCTCCCGTCGAGAAGGTCTGCGTAGTTATTAGCAATTTTTGTTGCTCCATAATAGACTGGGGCAGATTCGTCATACCCATACAACGATGGCAAGTCTCTAATCTCCGAGGAACTGTTAATACTGATAAATGCATGTACTGTGCCATAATCAATATCCGAAGGTCCACCGCCAGCCTTACATATACCATCAGCACCTGGTCGTCCACCAATATTACCCGTGGAAGTACTAGTTGAGTAATAAAGATATAAAGGGGTTTTACAAATTCCGCTATCACATAATCCGCCCTCACATTCACAATTAAGGCTGCAAGATTCTCCATTTGTTTTCCAGCCTTCACCGCAAGTTCCTGCACAACAAATATCACTCACACACTCACTGTCACCCCCACAAGCCATCCCATCCGGCTTTAAAGCTATCGTAAAGTTCCCGATGTTGTTCGCATAAATATTATTTCCCTTGTTATCCTCAGCAAAGATATCTATATAGTAGGTTCCTAGCGGTTGACTTGTTAGGTTCCAGGAAGATGTTCCATATTGATCGTTATTAGCGCTGCCATCGTTATGGGATCCATCGTCATATAGAGTTAAGGTAGATATATTTGTTCCGTCAGGACTTTGAATATAGGTTGTTGGCGGGTTACCAACAGACATGTCTGAAGCATCGGTAATGGTGGCTAAAAAGTTTATGGCTGATTCATTGCCTCTGTAGAAGATATAACCTACAGATGGATAGTTCAAAGTTATTACCGGTGGAGAGTCATCAAAGAAATCGCAATATGCCGGGGCCGGGGTATCGTAGCAAGTCGGGGTTCCACCTGTGCAGGCTGTTGTAGTCACCCACTCTCTACAGCCGGTAACACTGTTTATCTGGCAGGTTTCAATGGCGGTATTGGTTCCGTTACATTGTGTGTCTCCAAGGGTACAGGCTTCGTCCTGACAACAGTTAGCACCGCTTGATCCGGTATGACAGGTTCCTGTTCCACAGTTTTGGAAGGTTTCATCATCACAAATATCCCCTCCTCCGGGCGGCTGACAGGTTGAGATCTGCACATTACCTGTTCCTCCACAGCGGATACCGGTACATTCATGTGAACAACAAAAAGGAGAAGCAAAGGTAATATCATCGCACATTCCTCCAAATATTCCATTGTCTGAGCAATCATCGTTTAAGGTTTGAGTATTACAGCCGGTCGCGGAGTTATTGGTACAAGAGAAAAGAGAATCTCCGGTACAGTAACTATCTCCTACTTGTCCGTCGGTACAGGTTTGAGTACAGCAGTTAGGTCCGTTAGTTCCATCGTCCTGACAGATCTGACCGCTGCAGTTGTCTGTTATTGTCCAGGCAAGACAACCGTCTGCTTGGACAGTGCAAGTTTCTAGGTTGTTACTGTTACATTGGGTATCG
>Ga0257124_1000531_pt1 | contig 41196 bp, 29 predicted proteins | sample SI106_150metaG_FD_190154 | JGI IMG/M metagenome (GOLD analysis project Ga0257124, IMG submission 190154) | Marine microbial communities from Saanich Inlet, British Columbia, Canada - SI106_150 | ecosystem: Environmental > Aquatic > Marine > Inlet | place: Canada: British Columbia | collected...
CAGCAGCCTGTGGAAAGTTCATTTTTTTACCGGATAGTAATGGAATAGGATTCTGTGGAAAACTCATTTGTTCAGCAAAATCTTTAAGTTTATTTATTAAAGAGTTCCATAGAGAATCCTGTTTTTGTGGAGATGTTTTAGATATTTTTTCTTTAGCAGCTTCTTTGAGAGCTTGTCGTTTATTGTAATCTTCAGTAATTTTCTTTTTAGTAAAACTCAATCTCGCTGATTCATATTTACGCAGAATTTTAGGAGACTCTTTAATTTTTTGATCTATAATATCTTTTTCTTCTTGGGTTAATCCTTTATAACTTTCAACCTTGACTTTCGATAGAATTTTTTGAACTTTTTCAGATATTTTAGCATTGTCTGCCTCTGCATCTTTCTGTTTTTTCTTTTCAGATTTAAAAAATGATTCTTCTTCTTTCATTTGTTTATCTCTATAATTTATAGTGGTTAAATAATAGACCCAGGTGATCATATTTGTGATTGATGGTCTTTTACTTCCATGAGCTGGGTGAAATTGTATAGCTTTTAATTTTTCTTGATAGCCTGGAAATTTTTTTTCTATCATACCATCAATATCTTTTTTTTGATAATAAGTAGAATGTAAGTCATTATCGGTAAATACTTGCCATGGGATTTTAGCATCTCTTTTTTTTTGTAAAAACCGTGGATTTTTAACAAAAATAAGTTTTTCATTGTTTTTGACAAAAGCGATGATCTGATCAAATAAATTAATTTCTTCATCACCAGCTTTTAGTTTTAATTCATTGATATATTGTTTTATAGAACTTGGCGTAGCTCCTTTCTCTATAATTTTATCAAGAATTTTTTTTTGCTTTTGCGAGAAACTATTGTCAATAGTATCATTAATATGATCTCTTAAATCTGTAATTTCTTCATCCCTTAAAAGCGATATTAAAATATCCTTCTGGCTTTCAGATATATTTTGTAAAGATGTTATATCACTGGGAATTTTCTCTTTGAGTATTAAATAGTTTTGCCATTTTTCCATTGAGTCAATAGAATACTCTAACTGTTCCGAAAAAATAAATTGATCTGTCTGTAAATATTTATCTTTTAGTTGATGTATTTCCTCCATGAATTGAAAATAATCTTTGTTATTAATAGTATTTTTTATCCATTTTTTTTCAAAGATTAAAATTTCTAACCACCCTATTAAAAATAATACCTGAGCTGCGTTTGTACGATCTGTTTCATTATCATCATCAAAAAGAAATCCATAAATTTGGAACCAACTTCCTCCATCGTCAACATTATCTATTTCGGTTAATAACTCATCCTTTTTTGCCCAGCAGACCCATAATTCAATACTTTTATCTTCATTGCGTTTCTCTAATATTGTTTTATAAATAGGATTGAGAGCTGGTTTATATAAAATATCATCTACTATAAATTCTTTTGTATCTTCTGATATTGCTACCATGAATAAACACCTTTATTTATATTGAATAAATTTTTCAAATTAAACCACAAATCTATACAAATATAAACCTGATTTTTATTCCGCAATTCAAAAAGCCGCTTTCTACCTGAAGCATTTGAGATCTTCTTTTATTCTTAAGGCGAATCAAACTTAAATAAGGAGATAAAAAATGCAAAATTTAAATGAATCATTAAGAAGTTTTACAGACCATTTTGAGAACGTTAAAAATAATCATGAGCAGGTTTCTTGTCAATTACTTCAAGATATGTGGAATGCTGGTTTCCTGCCCGGCGAAACAAAACCTTTTGATTCCATAAAGGTTTCAACATTTCTACGATTTCTTTTAAAAGGAAATTATCGAGATGCAAGACAAAAATTTCTTGGTACTCGCCTGAGAGAAGGAATTGAAGCACAAAAATTTTCATCGAAAAGAAATGGGCATGAAAGGTTTATCGGTGCAACTAACAGGAATCTTGTACCAATTTCACATGTAAGAGCACTTCCAGGGACAATGTTTTAAATAAAGATAAAATATTAAGGATAAAAAACTTGAAATCACAGCCATCATACTTTCAAAAATCCGATACACATGATATTGAAATAACATGTGTTAAGGATGTAGCCAAGTTCTTAAAAAGATCCCCATCATGGATCTACAAGAATTTTCAAGAGCTTGGCGGTGTGAAAGTTGGTGGCTCTGTACTCTTCCCAGCAAAGGAGAAGATATATGAGCGTTTATTTAAACAAAAAGAGGAAATGGTACGAGTATTACTTCCGGTACAAAAAGAAGCCGTACACAAGGGCAGGTTTCAAAAGGAAAAAGGAGGCCCTGGCAGCAGAGGCAGAAAAGAAAAAAGAAGTAAGAACACCAAAGAAAACGGAGTCAACAGACATGGCATTTTCAACCTTGCTTAACAATCGCCTGGATTTTATACAGGCATATCGTACACCAAAACACTATGAAGATAATGTTTACATGGCTAAGCGGTGGATTAAGCAATGGGATGGTAAAACGATCCATCAAATCAAACCAGTAATGATCAGCAAATATATTATAAAGCTGAGAAAATCTATATCCGCTTATACAGCGAATAAAGAATTAGGGGCATTACGGGCCTTGTATAATTACGGTATCAAGCCGCCGAATAGGTGGTTTTTTGACAACCCGACTGATGGTATTGAATTTTTCTCAATTGAAAAAAAAGCTAAGTATGTGCCACCTATTGATGATGTTATCAGAGTTATTATGGCATCGGAAGGAGAAGTACAGGACTATCTTTGGGCAATTGCTTTAACGATGGGCAGAATGTCAGAAATTAACCATATGGAGTGGAAAGATGTTGACTTTGAAAATACCACAGTCACTCTTTACAGTCGTAAGAACAAAGGAGGGCATTTCGTAGGAAGGAAAATACCCATGACAAAAAAGCTGAAAGAAGTATTGAAAAGAAGGTTAAAGGGGAACAATACACCCTGGGTCTTCCATCACACATATTACAGCCGGAAGGTAAAGGAATGGGTAACTGGTCCCTATGCCAGTAGAAAACGGATAATGACAACTTTATGTAAAAAAGCAGGGGTTAAATATTTCCGGTTTCATCCATTAAGGCATTTCGGGGCATCAGTATTATTAAAAGAAGGTGTGGACAGAAAGACTATTCAGGAATTATTGGGCCATGCCAACATTAAGACAACAGATATCTATTTACATTCATTTGAAGGATCAGATAACAAGGCAATGAATCATTTAGATTCAACCTTAAATCAATTCGAAAAGGTGGTCAAATTTGAAAAACGCAAGACTTCCGCGCAAGACTAAAACAAAAAAGCTTTCAGCAAAAACTCTGAAAGCCTTGGTATTAGTGGCGCGCCCGGAGAGATTCGAACTCCCGACCCCCTGATTCGTAGTCAGATACTCTATCCAGCTGAGCCACGGGCGCGCATAACGACGAGCACTATATATCAAGCTTTTGGTAAGATTACAAGTTTTTTTGATTTTCGGAATTTTAGACTAAAAAAGTACAAGATTTGGTCCAAAACTGGTCCACTAAATTGGAATTTGAAAATTATATTATTATCTTTTCCATATAGATCACCAGATGAAAACCAAGTATTTTTTTACTTGTTTTTATGATAAACTTCACACTCCCGATTCTGATGGATTTTTTTATACCATATTACAAATGCCGACAAAGTCACAATTACTTCAATTATAATTGTAACTATTATAGCCATTTTATTGGAGTATGCCCAGTTTTCAAAAATTGTATGCGTGGGACGTAATCGGTATGAAATAAATGGCCACCAGAAAAATATCATCCCGTTCAGAAGATCCAGGATAAAATGAAGTCCATATCCAATAGTCCATGATTGTGCAAACAACCACATTTTACCAGATGATTTTCCTATAAACCATACAAAAAGTATCGAAATGAAAAATCCCAAAAAGGTGTGTGCCGGAACATGTGGATCAGGTGTGATCCCAAGAGTATAATAACCAATCTTGTCAACAACATCGGGAAAAATACCTGCAGCCATGGCAATTTTATAATCCTTTTTTAAGTAGTGTGATACAATAAATGGTGCTGCAAAATGCCCAGAAAAATACATAAATACATCCTCAATAAAGGCCTTAAAGGTTATAGCCTTAAAAAAAAATCATGAAAAAGTCAAATGGGTATTTGTCGAAAATGGCAGCACTGCCATTTTCGACAAATACCCATTTCGTTGGACAGTTTCAACCCATGCATTAAGCCGTCAATCTGGTGAATAACTGGTTTTTTGTTACTTTCTTCCCATTTTTTATAAATTAATTTACATCTGCTCCTGTTTGCATTAAATTGACCAGGCTTTACATGGTCGGCTTATTTTAATTTTATTCATGTTTTGGTTAATTATATGACTGCTTTATTTATTCTTAAATGGATGGCTGCTTTTTCACCGATTCTTACCGTGCTTGTTTTAATGATTTTTAAAAATTGGAGCGGTTCCCGAGCAGGCGCTGCCGGATGGTTTGTTGCCCTGATTGCAGCAAGTCTTTTTTTTGGAGCGCATCCAAAACTATTGGCCTATTCACAAATAAAAGGCATCCTTCTTTCCCTTAATGTGCTTTATATTATATGGACTGCTCTTTTATTATATAATGTTGTCAATGAGACAGGTGCCATTAAAGCCATCGGTATCGGGATTGAAAGGTTCAGCTCAGATAAATCCATACAGATTCTTATTTTTGGATGGATATTTGCCTCTTTTCTCCAGGGTGTTGCCGGATATGGAGTCCCTATAGCTGTTGTTGCCCCGCTTCTTGTCAGTCTGGGGTTTTCCCCTGTTGTGGCAGTTGCCGTTCCTGCAATAGGTCATTCATGGTCTGTTACATTCGGATCAATGGGAGCCTCGTTTCAAACACTCATGGCCGTGACGGGTTATGAATATGCATACCTTGCTCCCTGGTCTGCTTCTTTGCTTGGGATTGCAGCTTTTCTCTGCGGAATATTTTGTGTGCATGTGTTTGGCGGTTGGAAAATGGTAAGACACAGCTTTATTGCCATTCTTATTATCGGCATTGCAATGTCAGGCACACAGTATATCCTGGCTGTTACCGGGATGTGGACCCTTGGCGGTTTTGGTGCAAGCCTTGTGGGGCTTTTAAGCGGTCTTGCCGTTGCAAAATTAAAACGATACAATCAGACTCCCCCTTCTAAAGCTACCTCCCAGATGAGCCTTGCATGGGCATTGTCCGCCTATTTTATTCTTATTGTCATTGTTTCCTCCGGCGTAATGATTCCTGCGGTCAAAACATTTTTAGGCCAGGTACAATTGATCTTTTCATTTCCAGAAATCGTGTCTTTAAAGGGGTGGGTTGTTGAGGCAGGTAAAGGAAAAGCCATTAATGTTTTCGGCCATGGCGGCGCATTACTTTTATATTCATCCATTATCAGTTTCCTGGTATATCAGTCAAAGGGGTATTATCAGACAGGTGCTGTAAAGGCCATTGTACAAAAAACCATAAAAAGCGGTGTTCCCACAAGTCTGGGCATTGTCAGCATGGTTTGTTTTGCCATGATAATGGATCACTGCCAGATGATATACATTCTTGCTGAAGGGATAAGCCGGGTATTTGGCCCGATTTATCCCCTTATTTCACCATGGATAGGATTATTGGGAGCATTTATGACTGGCTCCAATACCAACTCCAACGTTGTATTTGGAGTACTGCAACTTGAAACTGCACAATTGGCAGGACTCAGTACTGCACTGATACTGGCGGCACAGACAACGGGGGGTGCCCTTGGAAGTATGATTGCTCCTGCAAAAATACTTGTGGGATGTTCAACAGTTGGTCTGTCAGGAAAGGAAGGCCCAGTTCTAAAGGCAACCCTTTGGTACGGGTTTGTTATTACGGGTATTATAGGAATTATTGCCCTGGTGTTCTCTTTTATCTCTTAAAGGTAAAGATCTATGAATGACTTTTTTAAAAAATACAATACCACTCTTAAATCCATGTCTTTGATACTGATGATTGCCATCCCTTTTTTTCTCTATCAGGGGGCAATACAGGATTCAGATTTCCAGATAAACTTATTTTTGGGCCTCATGGTGGCCAATATGCTGTTTATTCTTAAAAAGGGATAAGGACCGCAAATTTTATAAAGTAACCGAAATTGCTTGTCTTTTGGCCCATCTACAGCGTTGCATCAAAGGCCAAATAGATAATCAAAAAAATATGGGAGATTAACATGGCAATGGGAATAAAAAGTACAGCAGCTGACCTCTCTAAGGAGAAACACATCATTATAGGCGGTCAGATCAATGATCATGCAGCTTTTCTGGCCCGTGTGCCCACGAAACAATTTTTCACAGATGCCGACATTTTCACCCGGACACAAGTTCTCGTTACCAAATATTACAAACTTGATACCCTGAGTAATTTCTGGGACGTTTATAATGTAGAAGCAGAAGCTCTGGGGCAAAAAATCATATATCATTCCGCAGGGCTGCCCGATATAGACCGGACCCGTCCTTTGATAGCAAAGCCTTCAGACCTTGATCATCTCCATCCTCCCGACCCCTGTACATCCGGCCGGCTGCCATGGGTTCGAAAGGTGAATAGAAAATTTTTAGACCTGACAGGAAAACTGGACCGGGCCTATTTTACTGCGCCCTTGAGCCTGGCCGCCAATATCCGGGGATATGAAAATCTCATGGAAGATATGTTCCAGAGACCTGCCTTTGCCCATCGCCTTTTTAAATTTATCTGTGATGACGTGCTTTTGCCCCATCTTGAAATGATGCGAAAAGAGCTTGGCATGCCGGACCTGCTCATGGACGGACGAGATGCATGGGCATCACCGCCAATGATAACTCTGGACATGATGGACGAATATGTTGTTTACTATACACAATACCTGCGGGACAGGCTTGACAAAAACCTGATCACCCGCGGAAACTGGGGGGATGCAAAAAGCCGTGATCCGGAACGCTTTTTTTTACAAAAATTGAAATGTACTCCTGGTTCATTGAGTGTGTCAGATCCTGATCTGTTTGAACTGGGGCCGGGCAGGGTCAAAGCCTTTGCAGATAAACACAACCTCTTTGTAACGGCGGGTGTGGATGCCGCTCTTCTTTGCGAAGGACCCGTTGAGGCGATTGTGGAACGAATAAAATTTTATATTGATACATTTGCAAGAAACGGGCAGTGCATGATCCATCTTAACCAGATTCCAAGAGAAACACCTTGTGAACATGTTCACGCTGCCGTCGCCGCCTGCCATACCTATGGCCGTCTTCCCCTGTTGGACAACCTGGATGATATAGCTTTTGAAATTCCGAAAAGAGAAAGTTTTTCAGATTTTGTAAAACAAAAATGATAGGGTATCTTGATGGTGGATCAGGTGATATGAATTTGTTTGACCTTAGGCAAAAAGCTTTATATAAATAAAACTTGAATGAAAGATGATGAATATTATATGACCCTTGCTATTAAGGAAGCCCAAAAAGCTGCAGCCAAAGATGAAGTTCCTGTGGGTGCGGTCATTGTGGATAAAAATGAAAACATTGTGGGACGAGGTTACAATTGTCCCATATCATCCAATGATCCCACAAGCCATGCTGAAATAAATGCCATGCGCATGGCATCCGGGGCATTGAACAATTACAGGCTGATTGACACAATTTTATACGTCACCATTGAACCCTGTATCATGTGTATGGGAGCGATTATCCATGCCAGGATCAAACGAATTGTGTTTGGGGCAAAAGATCTGAAATGGGGTGCGGCAAGTTCATTGTATGCCCTGGCAGATGATAAACGATTAAACCATCATCCTGAAGTTGTATCAGGGATTTATGAACAGGAAACAAAACAACTCATAAAAAATTTTTTTTTGAATAAAAGGAGTCGATAGTGGGAAATACAGTAATTGTCGGTACACAATGGGGAGATGAAGGCAAAGGAAAAATCGTTGATTTGTTAAGTAAACACGCCGATTATGTGGTCAGGTTTCAGGGTGGAAACAATGCCGGCCATACAATGGTTGTCAACGGTAAGAAGATTATCAGCCATCTCATCCCTTCCGGCATCATCCAAAGTAAAAAATGTTTTATCGGCAATGGGGTTGTAGTTGATCCCTTTGTGTTGCTTGAAGAGATTGAATATCTATCATCAATGGATATTGATGTGTCACCAAAGATGCTCAAAATAAGCAATAGAGCCCATATCATCATGCCCTATCACAAGCTTATCGATGCTGCCCGGGAAGTCAAAAAAGGGGACAAAAAAATCGGGACAACGGGCCGGGGAATCGGGCCCTGCTACGAAGACAAGGCAACCCGGCGCGGGATAAGGTTTTGTGACCTTCTTGATTTTGACTTTTTCAAGGAAAAAGTTGTCACTATTCTTGAAGAAAAAAACTTTTACCTGGAACACTATTTTAAAACCGAACCTGTCGACCCTGACACCATCATTCATCAGTTCCAGCAGATCAAAGATAGGCTACTTCCCTATATTGCAGATGTTTCAGTGATATTGTTTGACGGGATGAATAACAATAAAACTATATTGTTTGAAGGAGCCCAAGGCACCCATCTTGACATTGAACATGGAACCTATCCCTTTGTGACATCTTCTTCTGTTGTATCAGGCAATGCTGCCAATGGATCCGGTGTCGGCCCAGGCAATTTAAATGAAATCATAGGGATTGTAAAAGCCTATACCACAAGGGTTGGTTCAGGCCCTTTCCCCACTGAATTATTTGATGACATTGGAGACAAGATCCAGAAAACCGGCTCGGAATTCGGTGCCACAACGGGCAGGAAAAGACGCTGCGGCTGGATGGACATGGTTGTTCTTCGAAATGCGGCACGATTAAACAGCCTTACCGGTCTTGCCATTACCAAACTGGATGTCCTTGATGACCTTGATGAAATTAAAATTTGTACAGGATATGAATACAAGGGAACCCTTATTTCAGATTTCCCGCCTGAAATTAAAATTTTAGAGGAGTGCACCCCTGTATATGAAAGTCATCAGGGCTGGAAACAGGATATTTCAGGCATAACTAAGTTTAATGACCTGCCGGATATGGCTAAGCTGTATCTTGCAAGGATTGAAGAACTTGCCAAGGTAAAAATTAAAATTGTTTCTGTTGGACCGGAAAGGGAAGCCACCATTATAAAAGAGAATATTTTCAATTAGACATTTTACTTTTTTTTGTGTATAACCTTTTTTTGTTAGTCGGGATGTGGCTCAGTCTGGTAGAGCACAGCGTTCGGGACGCTGGGGTCGGAAGTTCGAATCTTCTCATCCCGACCAGCTAATAGCAAGGGTTTGCAGGGTTTTTTAAAAAACTCCTATCTAAAAATTATTTTCGGATCCCGATGTTTGGATTGTCTGCGGAAATGGCATCAAGAAAAATGACTTACTTTTCACTACTACAGTGACTCTTGATTAAAAGATAGACTTACCGGTTTTGGTTGTAAACAATTCAAGAGCCTGTGTTCCAGCCAGGGAATTTCCACTGGAATTGAGGCCGGGCGACCAGACAGCCACACAGAGCCGGCCCGGAATAAGCGCGACAATCCCGCCGCCAACACCACTTTTTCCCGGCAAGCCTACGCGATAAGCAAAATCACCCACGGCATCATAGGTCCCGCAGGTGAGCATGAGTGAATTGATCCGTTTGGCTTGGCTTTTGCTTATTATTTGCTTCCCGGACCAAGGGGACAGTCCATGATTTGCCAGGATCATAAAACTTCTGGCCAGATCAATACAATTCATACTTAACGAGCATTGGGAAAAATAAATATCAAGAACATCTTCCACATCATTTTCAAGGTTTCCATAACTCTTGAGAAAATTGGCCAGGGCAGCATTCCGAAATCCTGTACTCTTTTCCGATGCAGCCACTTCCTTATCAAAATCAATATTCTGATTATTAGACCGATCCCGGACAAATTTGAGAATGGTTTGCACTGCATCCTTTGAATGGGAAAGGATAATATCCACAAGTACCATAGCGCCGGCATTGATAAAAGGGTTTCGGGGTATCCCGTTTTCATACTCAAGCTGAACCAGTGAATTAAACGGATTTCCAGAGGGTTCTCTGCCGACTCGTTTCAATAAATTATTTTCTCCCGCAAATTGCAGGGCAAGGATCAAAGTGTGGGCCTTTGAAATAGATTGAATGGAAAAATACTCATCTGCATCACCAACAGAAAATAATTTTCCATCCAAAGTCTGTACTGCCATCCCGAATTTATTCAAAGGTACAGCCGCCAGTTTGGGAATATAATCTGCAACCTTTCCCTGGGTGATGACCGGCTTGACTTCCGTATGAATTTCTTCAAGTATTTGTTGATAGTCCATATTTATATCTACTCAGGAATATTGGGCCATTTAGTGATGATGCCTTTGTGGTTTTTGAGCGTATATTCCTTCTCATCTTTTCCCATTATATAGTAATCGGGCATTAGCGGAATCTTGCCAACATTTGTGGCAATGACATACATGGGTTGGGCAAGTCCGGTGGTATGGCCGCGTATGGCATCCCGTATGAGTTCCGCACCCTTTTCAACCGGGGTTCTGAAATGATCGATTCCAGGGGCTGGTTCACAGTAAAAGAGATAATAAGGCCGTATGCGAACGGTCAGAAGTTTCTGGTGCAATTTTCTGAACGTTTCAACATCATCATTTATTCCTTTAAGCAAAACTGCCTGGTTACCAACATTGACACCGCAGCTAAGCAGCTTGAATACAGCCTCTGCGGTTTTCTCCGTAATCTCGTTGGGATGATTGCACTGGGTGTTGATCCAGATAGGAACCTTGTGATACACGCTCAACACCTTTTTCAATCCAGTGGTTATCCTCTGGGGTAATACAATTGGCGCCCTTGTACCGAAACGGATCATGTCAAGATGCGGAATTTCCCTTAATTTGCGGATGATATATTCGATTTTATCATCCGATAGAATAAACGGATCTCCTCCGGTTATTAAAACATCGCGGATTTCTTTATGCTCACTGATCCAGGCCAGACCCTCATCCACATCCATACGAAGATGAAGCTCCTTGTCTACTACAACTTCCTTTCTGAAACAATGTCTGCAATAATTGACACAGACATCTGTCACTGTAAAGGCCACACGATTGTGGTATTGTCGGGCGATACTGTCGGGACGGACTTCCTCGGTATCCCTGTTTTCCTTCCAGATCAGATAGTCTTGTATACCGAATTTATTCACTTTCTCTTTCATGGAAGGCAGCACCTGCATGCGAATGGGACAATTGGGATCATCTTTATCCATGAGAGAAGCGAAATAGGGTGACGTCCCCCATTTGGTATTGAGTGTTGTAATAGCTTCTTTTTCCTCAGATGTAACATTTATGAACGCTTTTAGTCGTTCAAGGGTATTTACGCTGTTTTGAAGTTGTTCTTTCCATTCTTCCATCATTTATCTCCTTTTCTCGGACAGGGTATTGAAGTCTTTGGGAAGGTTTTACTATAGTTCGGTTTCCAATTTTTCTAAAATATATTCGGTTTGGTTCAAGCGTTGTATGGCTTTGTCGCCCAATTGTTTCACCAGTTCGGAAAGTAATGTTTCAACACAGATCATGGCTGCAGCCATGGGGCTGAAAAAATAATCCCCCGCACTGGAAACAATCAAAAAATTATCGGTTTCCATGGCCAAAGGAGAAGACAAGTTGTCCGTAATCACTATGATATCCACAGCCTGATGTTTACCAAATCGGCAGGCCTTAACAGTATCTCTTGTATAAGGATTGACACTTATAGCGATGAGCAGATCCCCGGGTTTAAGTGTAGATAAGTCTTCAGCCAGTGTGTGGCCTGCCCGCCCGATAAGGGTGACGCGATCACGAATCATTTTAAGATAAAAGCCCAGATAATGTGCCAGAGGATAGCTGCTTCTAAGACCGACAATGAAAATACGCTGGGCATTGCCCATTAGTTTGATACTATTGGCAAACCTTTGTTTATCAAAAGCATCTGCCATCAGCATAACATTGCTCCATTCATCCTGAATCACCCGCTCCAGAAGAGACATCTTTCCATTCTGGCCAATGTATCGTTTATTTAAAAATTTTTTTACCTGTTCGCTGTAATAACCCTTGTGTTGCTTGAGACTGCTTCGAAAAATTTCTTTGAGAGCCGGAAATCCATCAAAACCCAGTTTTTGCGCCAAACGGGTAATAGATGAAATGTTAATATCATTTTCCAATGCTATTTCAGATATGGACTTGACTGCTGTCTCGTTGGGCTCGTCTAACATACACCTCAGAACATCCAGAGTTCGATCTGTAAGTTTAATTTCATGTTCCTTGTTTAGGATTTTGATATACAGGTGTCTTAATTCTTTTAAATTTCCAGGAGTGTTGGCGGTCATTATCACAAAATCCTTTTAACAAAATGGCTTATATAGATACATTGATATCCGGCAATGTATCTATAGTATCAGTCAATTATTGACAAAGAGTTAAAGCGTTGCTTCCGGCAAGTCATCCAGCCAACCGCCATCCTCTGTTAATTGTCGCACCAGAAGTCTGGAAATTTCTTCTTCATGTCCGCTGCGGGCATGAAGCTGTTTCAGAACAAGTTTATCACCTATCCGGCCACAAATCTCCAGCTTGCCAATATCATGGCCGATAATATACTTAAATCTTTTAGCGTAGCCATCAAAATAGCGCCTGGCATGGTCAACTATATCCACACCTCTTTTCAGCGGCACCTGGAAATGATGCCTCACCCGTGCCACAGGCATGCATTGGTACAGATAATAAGGATTAACACCAATGCGTAAAAGCCCATTCATCAAACCCACGAGAGCCTCCACACTGTCATTGACACCTGAAAGCAAAACCGCCTGGTTATTAACCGTAATACCAGCGTTTCTAAGCCGCTGGACAGCCTCTGTCGATACAGCCGTTATTTCCTGGGCATGATTAAAATGTGTAGGAATAAAAAGGGTTTTCTTGGCATTGAAATCTTTGAGCAGTGCAATCAATTCATCATCAAATAACCGGATGGGATAGGATACAGGAACCCTTGACCCGATTCTGACGTGGTTAAGGTGGCCAATGTCTTTCAGGGTGTCCAACATTTTTTTCAGCACTTTAGTCGGAAGCATAAGCGGATCTCCTCCTGACAAAATAGCATTGGTTATTTCCGGATGTTCAGCAATATAGCCGGCTGCCTTTTCAAAATTTTTTACTGTTTGATCATTTGGCAGACCCACCATACGTTTGCGAAAGCAATGCCGGCAGTACATGGCACAGTATTCAGATGTCACCACAAGTGCTGTATAATCATATTTGTGCAAAACGCCATTGCCCTTATCATGTTTATCATCTCCATAAGGGTCTTTGGTGGTTTCACCCATGGCTCCGGCAACCACAAGTTCCTGTACGTCAGGGATGCAGAGCTTGCGAACGGGATCTTCTGGGTTTTCAGTATTTATCAAACTTAAATAGTAACGCGGGATATTAATTGGATGGATGTCAATCACCTTGCGCAGGTCAACTTGTTCTTCAGAGCTTAATGAAATGTATTGCAAAAGTTCATCAATTGTTGTGATGTTATTTTTAAGTTCTTTGCGCCAGTCCAGTTGTGTCCAGTCAATGTCAGCAAACAGAGCCTGCCCATGGCTTGTTTTGAAAGTTTTATTTTTGTACATTATTACAAAGTTCCATTTATTATTATTTTTTATTGAGAACAATCCGAAAATTTTAGATTTAATATCCTACGTGTTGTAAAAAATCTTTTAATCTTTCTGTGGAGGGTGATTTCAGGAGGATTTCAGGATCACCGTCTTCCGCAATTCGTCCCTCGTCCATGAACAAAAGCCTGGACCCGGCTTTGCTGGCAAAGCTCATTTCGTGTGTAACCACAACCATGGTAATGCCTTCCCGGGCTACGGCCGTCATAACATTGAGAACCTCTTCACGCAATTCAGGGTCAAGGGCTGATGTGGGTTCGTCAAAAAGCATGATTTTTGGTTTCACAGACATTGCTCTGGCAATGGCAACCCTTTGTTGTTGCCCTCCGGAAAGTGCGGAAGGATAAAAATCACCACGGTCTGAAAGCCCTACTTTTTTTAAAAGATCCTCGGCTAAATCATTGGCCTCTGCTTTAGAAGCTCCCCGAACTTTTTTCGGACCAAAAGCAATGTTTTCCCGGGCAGTCATGTGGGGGAAAAGGTAAAAAAGTTGAAATACCATTCCAACTTCCTTACGGATCTCGCGGATCTGACGCTTTTGCCTAGGCAGACAAATATCATTAACAATTAATTCTCCCGAGGTGATCATCTCCAGCCCGTTTATACAACGCAGCATGGTTGATTTGCCGGAGCCCGAAGGCCCGACAACTACAACCACTTCTTTTTTTCCTATTGTCAGGTTGATATCATGCAACACTTCTGTTTTACCAAAACTTTTATTTACTTTTTTAAATTCAATGACAGGGTTCATACAGTTTTCATCCTTTTTTCAATGAATTTTAGTGACAGGGCCAGAACTGATGTCATGATCAGATAACATACAGCAACTGCAGACCAAATTTCCAGCGCTCTGAAATTACTTGCCATGATCTCCTGGCCTTGACGCGTCAACTCCCCGACACCAATGACAATAAACAGGGATGTGTCTTTCAGGCTGATGATAAATTGATTGCCCAGAGGTGGAATGGCGCGTTTAAAAGCTATCGGGGCAATGATACTTGAAATTAACTGCAACCGGCTTATTCCCATGGCCATGCCTGCTTCAACCAGCCCCTTGTTTACAGACTGCACAGAACCACGCACAATCTCTGCCATATAAGCACCGGCATTGAGGATAATCGTAATAACTGCAGCAGTAAGGGCATTAAAGCGAATCCCCTTTACCCCGAAAGCTACTTCAATCAGCATTGGCAGGGCAAAGTAAATAAACATGGCCTGAACAATAATGGGTGTTCCCCGGATTAATTCGATATAGCCAACGGCAAATTTTTGGCCGACATAGCTCACTATCCGGAAAATCCCGTGGCTTTCACCGCCTACCGCACTGGTTCCGGCAAGCCGAAAAAGCCCGGCCACAGTTCCTAAAGCCAGGCCGCCAACGATACCGAGAATAGTTATATACCAGGTTAATTTGGCACCTGCCAGTAAGGAGGGTATCGATTCCACTATGTATTTAAATTCAAAGCCCATGATGTCCTCTTTATAAAATATTGTATTTATTTGGATTGAGTTGTCTTTAAGTTGATAAAAATTGCCCTGATTTTTAATTCAAGCTTTCTCATTGTATTGCAATGGCGCATTTTTACCCAATTTCAGAAGTATTAAACACCGAGGTTTAAAACTATCGACCAAAAGTCTTGGTTCCTTCATCTCGCCCTAACTTTTGCTTTTCTTTTGGTCGATAGAGTAGGTATCTGCTATTCAGGTGCTGTACCGAACCACTTGATATAAATTTTGTCATATGCACCGGTTTCCATCATTTCCAACAAAGTGACGTTGACTTTGTCACGTAATGGGCTTCCCTGTTGAAAACCAATCCCGTAAAAAGCCGCTTTTACGTCAGCACCAACGGCTTTTACTCTGCCATTGCCTGCAGTGTCGATGAAATATAGTACATTGGGTGTGTCATGCATGGCAGCATCCGCACCGCCAGTCACCACTTCCAGATAGGCCTGGTCAATATTAGGGAACTTGACCAGTCTCTTTGCGCCCAGGGTATTTACATAATCAACCGTTGCAGTTCCGGTCTTAACCGCCACAACTTTTCCTTTGAGATCTTTGGGGCCATGAATATCGGTATTTTCGGATCGTACCATGACCTTTAGACCAGCTCGGAAATAAGGATGTGAAAAATCAATGGCTTTTTCTCTTGAGGATTTAATAAAAATAGCTGCAAGAACTGCATCCAGATTGCCAGTAGTCAGCCCTGGAATAAGTCCATTAAAGTCCATGGGAACCAGCTCATAGTCCAAATTCAGACGTTTAGCTATTTCAGCCCACAGATCAACGTCAAAACCGGTGTACTTTCCATCCTTGCCTTTGAATTCAAAAGGCACAAAAGCAGTATCTACGCCCACTCGTAGTTCAGCAGCATAAGCAAAACTGCTGACTGTTAAAATTGCTAATACTGTCACAATTGTCCATAAACATTTGATTTTAAATAATTTTTCCAATTTTTCCTCCTTTAAATGTTTGATAAGGGCCAGTTATTTATTAAATGCCTTCAATGAATACTCTTGTCAAGTATTTTTTTATTTTTTATCATTTATGCAAACTTTTTTGCATAAATAAAAAAACACTATAATTTTTCAGACTTTTCCAAGATAATATCGACACCATAAAGGCAGAGTTCTTTTAATTGATCATCCTTCAAAAAATTGGACAAAAGGAGTTATTCTCCGCCACGGGATAAAAATAGAATCTAAAACATAGATACCAATACAATTTTTCTGAAAATTTCTGCTCGGAATGTTCTGGTATTGCCTGAATTACAAAAAGAGCCGCTCTGACATGAGATTTTAATCTGAATATCAATCATTTGTCTCAAAGGAATCTTTTTGAAACATTTACCAAAACACCTTAGAACTGCAATGAAAAATCACGATGTATCGACTGGCATCTGGCAACGGATTTGACCTGATCCGGCAACAACCTTCGCTGCTGTCGAATACCAATGGAATTCTTAATAGCATTTTCATAGGCTAAAAGAGCTGGGGCAATCTTTGCTGTGGCTTGCTGACGCCAGTCTACTTCAGCAGCATATAATTTCAATCCCTCTTTTAGATACTGGACAGCCTTTTCCGGCTTTGGTTTTTTCTTTTTAAGAATTCTGCGAGCCTTTGATAACTTGGACTTAATGGTGCTTGTGCCTGCCACCTTACCAAGAGCCCTTTCTGATTCTTTGATCTGATCCATAGCAACCAAGGCAGGCTCACTGGCAATTATAGTTTCAAGAGCTGTCAATTGCTGTTCAAGTGAAGCCAGTTCATCCGCTCCAGAGATGATTTTTTGTAATTCCACAATTTTTTCATATGCCTGATCAACATTATTCCGGTAATTGCGACGCGCTTTTATTTCATCCTTTTCCAATTCCACATAACGTTTGCGTATTGCCGACCAGGTTTCAGGAATCTGTTTTTCAAGACTTTCTATGGAAGTCTCTTCCTTTTGGATTTTTGCTTTAATCCGGTTTAAATATTCCGTGTCCGGGGCATCACTCCGGGAAAACCGCGTCCAATTCATTTTAAATTCAGTGATTTTCTTCCTGATAATGCGAATTTTTGTCTGCAGGCCGCGGACATACTCATGATGTGGGCGGTATTCAAGTGAATACTCAGTAAGATTTGCTTCAGCCGTACGAACCTTTTCCACCAAATCGAAAGTATTCAATGCCTGTTCCAGGCTTTTTTTCAATTCTTTCTGCCATTTTACCGGTAAAGCATTGATATCAATGCCACCCAGGGTATTGATATGGTCCCTCAACTGCTCCCCTTGATTGTCATAGTAATCAAAAAGATATTCCTCAAGGCAAAACTGCATACGCGGATTTATCGGAGGAGGTGCTGTTTCAGAAGATAAAGCAATCCGTTGGGGAAGGTAGTTCACCATAATGGGAGATAGAGCAACTATCACCAGTGCAATCACCTGCAACCCAATAAAGGGGATTGTTCCTCGATAGATATGAAGTGTTTTGACAATAGCCGGTGCCACTCCACGCAGATAAAACAAGGCAAATCCAAAGGGTGGGGTTAGAAATGAAGTCTGAAGATTAAGACCAACCATCACTCCAAGCCAGACTGCCGTCACATTGGCCCCAGGGTCGGCAAGCAGTATGGGCGCCACGATTGGAACTACAACTACGGCTATTTCGAGAAAATCAATGAAAAAACCTAAGACAAACATCACTGCCATTACAATGATAAACTGGGCCCAAAATCCTCCCTTGATACCGGTTAAAAATTCCTTGACCAGTTCTTCCCCTCCAAAACCTCGAAAGGCAGAGGTCAGCATGGCCGCACCAATCAGAATAATAAAAACCATGGAAGTTGTTTTGGCGGTTTCAATCATTACACCATTAAGTGTATCTTCAATTTTATATATCCGCCAGGTACTCCAGATCACGGCAATCAACAGCACTATGACACTAACTGAAGCCATGAAGATACCGATGGCATCCCCCTCCTTGATACTTTTTACGTTCAGGTCAAAGAAGGTGAGTATAATTCCAATTACTATAGTGGATGCGATTGCGAGAATTGCAGGGTAATAGGTATTTTTTTTACCTTCGTACAGGCGGTACCCTCCCATGATTATGGCGCCGACGGCACCAACCGAACCTGCCTGATTTACAGTGGCCACTCCCATTATGATGGACCCGAGAACCAAAAGGATAAGAGTGAGCGGCGGTGTTAAAGCCATGAAAATGCTTGTGACAAATTTTCCATCATACTTTCCTTCATAACGTACGGGTGGAGCTGAGCCTGGCTTAACTATTGCTATAAACAGGATATAAAGGATATATAACCCCACAAGCGCCAAACCCGGTACCAGGGCCCCCATGAACATTTCACCGGCGCTAGTGGAAGTAACATCCAGTATTGAAGGCATTGAAAATTCACCCGTTGCAGCCTTATAAGCTGCTTTTCGTATCGTACTGGCCTGATCTGAGGCACTGGTTAACTGGTCGGCAAGAATAATAAGGACAATGGAGGGAGGAATTATCTGTCCCAGAGTACCTGATGCACAAATTGTTCCCGTTGCCAAAGGTTTGGAATAATTGTTTTTCAGCATTGCCGGAAGTGAAATCAGCCCCATGGCAATGACCGTTGCCCCTACAATACCCGTGGTAGCCGCAAGAAGTGCTCCGACCAGGACAACGGAGATGCCCAACCCTCCAGGAACCGGTCCAAACATTTGGGCCATTGCTACCAAAAGATCTTCAGCTATCTTGGAACGCTGGAGCATAATTCCCATAAAAATAAACAGGGGAACTGCAATCAGGGTATCTCTTTCAACATCCCAATAAAGACTTCGAAAATTTGTTACTCCGGCATTGAGCCATTGTATGGCGCCACCTTCTACGAAAAAGGAGCTGGAATCTCCTGTAAACAGATAACCGAACAATGCGGCCAATCCAATAGATAAAATTGCTGCTCCCGGCAATGAAAAGGCAACTGGAAAACCAGAAGAAAGAGCAATTACCATCATTAAAAGAAGAATACCAAGAAAAACCAATTCCATTTAATTATCCTTTTTACTTTATTATTGGATTATGTATTGTCTGACAGCCGATCATCTTCGGGTTCCTGATAAAGGTCAGCGACCTTTTCGAGAAGATAACTGGAAAATTGAACAATCATGGACACAGCATAGACTGCTAAAAATCCGACCATAATATACTTCACATACAATCCGTAAGCTGACTGTGTAATTTCAAAACTGTACAGCGGGCTGTTGATACTGCTGGTTTTATCCCACATGCCGACGCCGAGGATAACACATCCCAGGGGCAGGCCCAACAGCAGTGTACCCACAGTATTTGTCCATGCCTTGTTGCGTTTGCTGAAACGAGAATAAAGAACATCCACACGAACATGCCCGTCGTGAACCAAAGTATAGGCACTGGCAAAAAGAAATAATGCCGCATACCAGAACCGTACGAGATCCCCCATAAAAGGTTGTTCATAGGAAAAAACAAATCGGGAAATAACAATCTGGAACTCTGCCAAAACCACCAGAAAAGCCAGCCAGGTAAATCCCAGTGATTTATCAAAAAAAGCTATTACAAGGGACAGCAGTATCAATGGAAAATGCACATAAATAGCGCGAAACCGTGCGCGCCCAATGGCATCTGATAAATTATCCCCAATTAATGCCGGCATAAAATTCTCCACCCTGAGAAAAGAGATGAGGATATCGGCAAGCCCTATAATCAGTACAATCCAGAAGGCAGCACGAATGATATAGGCTGAAAACCTGGACAACAAATCCGCATCCGAACGTAGGGAACGATTGCGAGTTTGCAGTACATAAAGGACAACAATAACAACTGCTCCCAGATAACTTAAGAACTGAAGCCACCCTTTTGTAATCTGGTCTTCCGCCAATGGGGTACGTAAGAGTTCCAGGCCAAACCAGCCCTGGTTTGCAAAAAAAGACGGCAGTCCGGGCCATTGCTGCCAGGAATTCAAATAGTTGTTAATTAAAAAAATCAGCATGACTGCAACAACTGAAAATGCAAATATTCGTACGAGCAAATTGACAGTTTTAGCACCTGAATTATGGTTCTCCACTGCTGTGCCTGGTAAATTACTTGGTTCGATGATGTCTGATGAGTTCATAAGTTGTTGTCTGTTTATAAATAAGGTATCAAGTATATTGTGCCTGCATAGCTTTAGAAAGTTGGCTGCCGGAACTTACCCTGGGCAGCCAACTTCGTTAGTTGATGTCTCCCATATTTCATTGAAAGACGTATTGCTATTGATCAGAAATCAAGTACACGGTTACGCTGATTAAGATAGGCCTGGTCAGAGATTTTCATCCAGCCGCCAACTTCTTTACGTGCTTTTGCAAAACTGTCATGGATTTTTGCGGCCAAAGGACTATGCTTTCTTGTCTCTTCAAATACTTCTGCCGCTGCTTCACCAAAAGCATCGTAGACATCATCATTAAATTCACGCAGTTTCACGCCCTGTTCAGTAACCAGTTTGGCAAGGCTTTCACCATTCCTAGTATTGAATTCAGCCATCATATAATCATTTTCCATGGCTGCAGCAGCTTCAATGATCAGCTGGTCTGACCTTGAAAGGCCATCCCACCATTTTTTATTCATGCCAATACCCAGCGCTGCTCCTGGCTCATGCATGCCCGGGTAGTAGTAATACTTTGCAGCTTCATAGAACTTCATGAATGCATCATTCCATGGGCCGACCCACTCCGTTGCATCAATTGATCCGGAAATCAGGTTTTCATAAATCTGGCTTCCGGGAAGAGAAACAGTAGAGGCACCCAGCTTGGCCATGACATCGCCTCCAAGACCTGGAATACGCATTTTCAAACCCTTCAGATCATCGGGAGAATTGATTTCTTTTCGGAACCATCCGCCCATCTGCGAACCCGTATTACCGCAAAGTAATCCTTTTACTCCAAATTCAGCACCCAGTTCATCATATAATTCCTGGCCGCCTCCAAAACGAATCCAGGCGTTCATTTCAGTGTAGGTTAATCCAAAGGGAACAGAGCAGAAATAAGCCCAACCAGGGTGCTTGCCTTTCCAATAGTATTCAGCGCAATGATACATCTGTGCATTGCCTGAGGCAACCTCATCAAAGGAATCAAATGCCTTTACCCGTTCACCGGCAGCATAATAATTAACTTTCATACGACCATTGGTCATATCAGACAATCGTTTTGCAAACCGCTGGGCACCCGTACCCAGACCGGGAAAATCACGGGGCCAGGTAGTAACCAGTGTAATTTCGATAGTTTTCTGTGCATGTGCTACTGGAGCTCCAGCAATCACAGCTCCGGCAGCAACAGCCCCAACACCAGCCTTTTTGATAAATTCTCGTCTTTTCATAGCATTCCTCCCTCTGGTTGGTTAAAAAAACAATAGACCTGTCGATAGATTTAATCTGCCATTAAGGTTTTTAAACCCCCAAGCCTTCCATCACAGGCCTTTCCATTAATCTTGAAAGCATCACCCTGATTGTGGACCCTTTTCAGGATCTCAGATAAATTTGCCTTCATTAAAAGCCAAAGAATAAGACAAGAAATTACTTTTTGTCAAGGCAAAAATAAAACTTCATGAATTCAATTTACCTTATGAATTTAATTTGTCTTCTACAGTGTCAAGTCAAATGAAAAATTCGATGTCAACTTTTTCATTCAAAATTCCCTGGTCAAAAAGAGAATTAAAAAATAAGGCCATTGCTTTTATTTTTTTATCATCAAGATCACAATACAGAAGATCAAAATATTCTTTTACCATGGACCTTTCAAGGCCCAATTTGTTTTTTCCGGCTTCTATCACTTTATCAATATTTTGATACCCCTGTTCTTTTGATGTTAACAGCAATTTATGGATGTCTCTTACCCGGGACGGGTATTTTTCGGCAAAGGCGCGCCTCACCACCCAGACTGCAAACACAAATGGAAGCTGCGTCATCTCATACCAAAGCTGGCCAAGATCTATACAATATTCAAAAGTTTGATCCCAGGGGTGTATAAGTGCGGTATCACCTATTACCAAAGCTGCATCAACAAAATTGGAAATCTGTTGATAATTATTTACAGGCCCTACTTCAAAGATCGGAAAAACCTTTTTCTTGCAAAATATCATTTTCAAAAAAGCTGCTGCCGATGCAGACTCCTGGGAGAACATGACTTTTTTACCATCCAGATCGTCAATGGCATAATTACTGGCCAGGATAACACTCATAACCCTGCCGTTACAGGATATGGAAAGATCGGGTAGCAATAAAAGCTCCCCGTGATTCATGGCGTAAAATGCCGCAGACACAGGACTTATTTTTATCTGCCCATTTTTTATTTTTTGATTTAAAACGGCAGGCACATCCGACACCATTTTAAGCCATGAGGGCAAAAGGCCGTGATCCAGACCAAAATAGACCGGAGCATCATTAATATAAGATATTTTCCCTATAGTTACTTTTTTTTCATTCATTGGAAATTATTCTTTGTAAAATATTTTTTTTATTCAATCCACCAAGGGGTCGATACAAAAATTGAGCCTTTTTCCCCTTTGAGAGTGTACCGGTCATGTGTTCAACACCCAGGGCCCTGGCACCGTTTATGGTTCCCATGGCAACAATGGTGCAAGGATCAAGATTTGGGTAATGTTTTTGGATAAAGGCCATTTCATCAAAAACATTTAAAGAGTCACAACTTGCAAGGCTGTCTGTTCCCAGTGCAGGGTGTATGCCCTTTTGGATCAGGGTTTCAATGTCGGGCAGTTTTTTATGTAGATTCCAGTTACTTCTGGGGCAGACACAGGTCTTTGTCTTTGACCGTGCCAGTATGTCCATATCTTTTTCATTTACATTTAACAGATGAACTGCAAGGGTTGAGGAATCCAGCAAGCCCAGATCATTGATATAGGAAACAGGAGTTTTTGAGCCAATATCCCAGGATGAAAAATCAATCCCCCGGGCCGTTAAAAAATTGGCCCACTCCCCTTTTTTATCGCGGATAAACTCTGATTCATCATCTGATTCCGCCACATGGATGGAAAAGGGCAGTGTCTTTGAAGCAGCACACTTTTTTAATGCCATAAGCAGTTGAGGAGAAGATGTATGGGGGGCATGGCCTGCAACTGAAAAAGAAACGGAATCATTTTTCAGGGTAAGGACACCCGGGATATCTGATCCTAAAAATTCGCGGAAAAAAACACCGTTTAAACCAGAGTCTTCCATAAGTTGCCGGCTTATTCCCAGAGTTGAAACATCACCTAAATAAAGGGTACCTGATTCTAATAAATCCTGAAGAGAATTTTGAGCTGCCTTTATCAGTTCTTCTTTGCCCATGGCATCTCGTTTTTCAAGAAGCAGTTTAACCCAGTGTTTAAATCCTTTGTCAAAGGGCAAACTATTTTTTAAGGCAGACAACTCCAGGTGCAGGTGTGCATTCACAAGGGGGGGCATTAATACGCCCGGACCATGATCAACGCTCTTTTCTTCTGGCCGGCCTTTGTGGACGCTGCGAATCAATCCATTTTCAATTTCAAGATATCCGTTCTCAATAAGGGTATGGGCATCCTTCATTATCCAGCCGGCGCGATGGAGTTCTCTTTTTCTACTGCCTTTAATACGGATAAGCTTTTTGGAATTCAGTATCATAGCAGGTTATAATAGCAGTCCCTTTGACAAGGTTCAAAGCCAGCCCTTGTGATCAATCGTATCAATTCCTCTTTGGGGAGCATAAAGTCAACACCGGCGGAAGCCACAACATTTTCTTCAATCATGGTGCTGCCCATATCGTTTGCACCAAAAAAAAGTGCGGTCTGGGCGATTTTATCTCCCTGGGTCACCCAGGATGCCTGGATGTTATCAATATTATCAAAAAACAACCGGCTCATGGCCAGAACTTTCAAGTATTCCACGCTGGTCTTTTTTTTAACAGAAATCTTTGTATTGTCCGGTTGAAAGGTCCAGGGGATAAACGCGGTAAACCCATGGGTTTCATCCTGGAGACGTCTGAGTTTATCCATGTGCTCAAAAATATGGTGATCTTTTTCAACATGTCCGAACATCATTGTGGCACTGGACCGCATTCCCTGCTTATGGGCCTGCCGCATTACTTCCAGCCACTCTTCCGAAGAGCACTTGTCAGGGGATATCTTTTGCCTGATATCATCACACAAAATTTCCGCACCCCCTCCCGGAACAGAGGAAAGTCCCGCCTCTTTTAAAATAGACAGGGTTTGAGCAATGGACAAAGAAGACTTTTTAGCGATAAAATCAATCTCAGGGGGAGAAAAACCATGAATATGAATATCAAAATTGTCTTTGATACAGGTTAATAGATCCGTGTAATAGTCAATTTCAAGGTCCGGGTGCATGCCCCCCTGCAAAAGAATCTGGGTTCCGCCAAGGTCAATGGTTTCAGCAATTTTATCAAACAGATCCTGTTTTGAAATAATATATCCATTTACCATATCTTTTGTTACAAAAAATGCACAAAACCTGCAACCCGATGCACAGATATTTGTATAATTGATATTTCGGTCCACCACATAGGTGATAACTTTATCCGGGTGATAATAAAACCTTTTCCGGTTTGCAAGGCTTGCCAGGGTCAAAAGATCAGCCTGTCTGAACAGGGCAAGACCTTCGTTGATATCGATTCTCTCGCGTGCCAATATCTTTTCAATGATTATTTGCAAATTATCCATTTTAATCGCTCAACTCATTAATGGGATGATAAAAAGAATCTCTTTCAACAGGTTCAAACCCGGCTTTTGTGATCATGTACACCATTTGCTCCTTTGTAAGACCAAGGGCAGATTTTGCACCGGCCATATGGGTAATCCTCTCTTCAATGATCGTCCCATCAAGATCATCCGCCCCAAAGCTTAAGGCCACCTGGGCCAGTTTTTCCCCGATCATTACCCAATAGGCTTTGATATGGTCAAAATTATCCAGCATAAGGCGGGCAGCTGCCACATTTTTGAGATCATCCACGGCCGTTGTGGGCGGAATCTGGGTAAGTTGTGTATTTTCAGAATGAAAGGCCAGAGGAATAAAAGCTGAAAACCCGTGTGTTTCATCCTGTAATTCTCTCAAAGTAATAAGGTGATCCACTCTTTCTTCAATGGTTTCAATATGGCCATACAGCATGGTTGCATTGGTTGTGATCCCGGCCTTGTGAACCGCCCTTATAATCTCAAGCCAGCGTTTGTGGTTGATTTTTTTTGGAAATAATTCTTCATGGATTCTTGAATTTAATATTTCAGCTCCTCCACCTGGCATCATTTCAAGCCCGGCCTGCTTGAGCATTTCAATCGTCTTTTCAATGGAAAAACCTGCAAGTTTGGAAAGATAATCAATCTCAACACTGGTAAAGGCTTTGATGGTGGCACGGGGTCTCACTTTTTTCACGGTCTTTAGCAGATCAATAAAATAGTCAAATGTTAAGGATTCATTTAATCCCCCAACAATATGCAGCTCATTTACGGGCTCATCAATGCGTTCCAAAAGCCTTTTCTCAATTTCATCAATGGACCAGGTATAGGCGCCCTTTTCTTTGCGGTCCCTGGCATAGGCGCAAAACCTGCACCTGTTTTTGCATACATTGGTATAATTTAAATGCTGATTATAAATATAAAAGGCTTTATTGCCATGCAACAACTTTCTGACATGGTTGGCAATCTGACCTATACCGATCAGGTCATGGGTTTCATAAATATAAATCCCGTCTTCTTTGGAAAGACGGGAACCTTTTAAGACTTTTGAATAAATTCCTTCAAGTCTTTTATCAATAAAAGATGTATCCATTGGTATTTCTTTTTTTTCCTCAAAGCCCTGTCTGATGGATATTTGCATGAGGTTAAGCGTTTAGCATCGAAACAAATATCCATCAGACAGGGCGGGTTCAAGCCTAAGAGCTGAATAATTACAAATATACTTATCCATTAAAAATTCTTCCTGATATTAATCTCCCTGGTTTATTTCAAAGATCATATCTGCAATATTTGAAGCCATCTGGGCCACCTTTTTCTCCTGCTCAGGACTGATTGGAGAATCTGGATTCAGATCCGTATCCGGTGTATCGGAAGTATCGGAAGCGTCCACTGCGTCTACTGTTTCCAATGTTTCCAATGTTTCCAATGTTTCCAATGTTTCCAATGTTTCCAATGTTTCCAATGTTTCCAATGTTTCCAATGTTTCCAATGTTTCCGATGTGTCCGATGTGTCCAATGTTTCCAATGTTTCCAATGTTTCCGATGTGTCCGATGTGTCCGATGTATCCGATGTATCCGATGTGTCAGATGTGTCAGATGATTCCAATGTATCTACTGTATCTATTGTATCTATTGTATCCGCATCTTGAAACAAATTGTCTTCACCCGGTTCTTCATCCTTTCTTCCAAAGGTAGAAATATCTAAACATTCGCCCTGCCTGTTAACCATCACAGATAAGGGAACCTTGATTTCAAAATCAAATTTATAGGCAATCGTATCATTAAAGACCACAAGGTCGCCATTTTCACATTTTATTTTCTCTTGAAGTGTAAAATTATGTTTTTCCATGAGCATTTTTCCAATGGCTTTCCAGTCCAGCGCTGCATTTATCATATCGATAAACTCTTTTTCACTTTCCTGAATGCTCTCTGAATTTATAAGTTTCATAAAACACCTCTTTGTTTAAAGAAAAAATGCAATTCCTCAGCAGCCCTTAAATATGCCTCAGCTGCCCGGCTTTTTATGTCGTGCAGAACAACAGGGATCTTTAATTCCATAGCTTTTTTAATAGCTGCATCATTGGGAATAACTGTATTGTAAACCAATTCTTTCACATCAGACAAATTCTGATTTTCAATAAAGGATTCAATTTCTTTTTTAGTTTCACTCCTGTTGAACAAAAAACCGGCTATTTTTAAAGGAACATTATGGGTTGTCCGAATATATTGTACCATTCGCAGCAGGCAATGAAAATCTTCAATAGTATTTTGATGTACAGACATACAGACCATCAGCCAGTCAGCAGCCGTCATTGCTGAAACACTTAAGAAACTATAGGATGACGGTGAATCAATAATAATATAATCATAATCATCTTCAACATCTTTTAAAAAAAAACGAAGAATCTTTTCATTCCCAGAATTTTTTGCCAGTTTCAAGGCAACTTGAAACAAGTTAAATCCTGAAGGCATTATATCCAGGTCCATGATCCTGGTTTTTACAATTGCATCAGAAACCTTTGCCCGACCAGACAGAACTAAGGTAATATCACCCTTATAATCCACATCCCTGATAGCACACCATTGTGTCGAACATGCCTGGGGATCACAGTCTATTAACAGGGTCTTTTTCCCAAACAAGGCTAATGATGCGGCAAGATTTACGGCTGTAACGCTTTTTCCAGTTCCACCCTTCTGACCGGCAATTGTAATTATATTACTCATAACCCCATACCTTTAGCATATTTATCTGAAAATTCAATCCTCTATTTTACCCAATTTTCAGAATAAGATCCTTTAAAACCCGATGAAATATCCTGAGTGAGTTGAAATAATGGAGTGAATATATCATAATGCAAAATAATATCAAACCATAAACAGGAGATTAAGGCCTCAATCATAGGATTTAAAAAATATTTTCTAAACTGTGCTGAAAAAATATGGATGAATTAACCCAAAATTATATTGACTACCTTATTATTGAAAAAGGCCTGTCAAAGAACAGTCTTGTGTCATATTCATCAGATCTTTCAAAATATATCACCTTTCTTGAAAAAAACAATATTCATGATTTAAATGAAGTGGATACCACCGTCATTCTGGCCTGGTTGATAGAACTTACAAAAAAAGGCCTGTCATCCAGATCAAGGGCCCGGCATATAATTACCATTCGCGGCTTATATAAATTTTTAATGGCTGAAAAAAAAGTGACAAAAAGTCCTGTAAAAGATGTCGATATCCCCAAAACAGGCCTTGCCCTTCCGAAAATCATGACCGTTGAAGAAGTTGCAATGCTTCTTGAAACCCCTGATATAAGAAAACCCAAAGGAATGCGTAATTCAGCAATGATGGAAATTATGTATGGTGCAGGTTTGAGGGTATCTGAACTTATCTCCTTGCAACTTCATGACATTAACCTTGATGCAAATTTTGTAAGGGTCATGGGAAAAGGTTCCAAAGAACGCATCGTCCCATTTGGTTCAAAGGCTAGAACCATTACTCAAAAATGGATCAAAGAAGGTCGTCCTTCCCATTTGAAAAAAATTTCAACCCCTTATCTCTTTGTTGCAAGGGCGGGAAAACCTATGACCCGTCAGTCTTTCTGGAAAATCATAAAAAAATACACCCTCATCGCAAACATATCAAAAAATATCACACCACACACCTTAAGACATTCCTTTGCAACTCACCTGCTTGAAGGTGGTGCTGATTTAAGGTCGGTTCAAACCATGCTTGGCCATTCCGACATATCGACCACGCAGATTTATACCCATATTTCAAGGGAATACCTGGTTAAAATGCATAAAAAATACCACCCGCGAGGCTGATTCAGTATTCAAGTTTTTTTGAATTTTTAACGACCTCAACTATCTCCATGGCCAGGACCTGGGCTGCATCAATTGTTTGTATAGGAAGTATGCTGTAAAGTTCACTGAGTTCTGTGCAGGCGACAATTGCAGTTTTAACTCCTTTTATTGAAAGATGTTCACAGACTTTTTCATATTTATTACAAACACCTGTGCCCATATTCCCTTTTTTGACTTCTTTGATTACATCAAACAAACTATCCTGATAATCAGGATCAGGCCATATATCCTTGATACCCAGTTTTTTCAATCTTTTGCTGTAAAGTTGTGTCATGGCCACAGCGGGAGATGCTAATATACCGATTTTATCCTGGCCGGGAAAATTGATTTTTACATGAAGGGATACAATATCTATCAGATTAATGACAGGGATGTTTACTGCATTTTGAATTACATCATAATAATAATGAGCTGTATTGCATGCAATGACAAGAAAGTCGGCTCCAAATGATTCAAGACATTTGCCCATATCTGCCATGCAGGGCCCGGGATCTTCTCCATTACCTTCAATAATGGCTTTTATCCTGGACGGAACCTTGGGATTATTATCAACAATACACCGGATATGGTCAATGTCATCCAATGCAGGTGTCAGGCGAATAATGCGCTTCATAAGATCAATAGTTGCCCCAGGTCCCATACCACCGATTATTCCCACAACTTTTTCTTTTTTTACCATACTCTTTATATTCCCTACTCTTTATATTCCCTAAAACTTATACCTTTCCCTGGGAATATCTTTATGACAGCCCAGTGGAGACTCAAAATACCCAAGTTCTATATTTTTATCTAAAAGTTTCCAAGTATTCATAAAGAGCAGGAGATCCTCCAGTGTGAAGGAACAAAACATTTGATCCCTTTTTAAACCCATTTTTTCTAACCAGGTCAATTAGACCGGCAGCTGCCTTGCCCGTATAAACCGGATCAAGAAGAATGGCTTCGTTTTGAGAAAAAAGTTTAACTGCTTCCACCATGGAATCGGTTGGAAGTGAATACCCCGGTCCCACATACTGGTCAAAACATATAACCTCATCCCTTTTAATAACATTTTTAATTCCAAGTTTTTCTGCTGTTTTCCCGGCCAGGTCAAGAACAAGCTCTTCCTGGACATCCTTCACCCTTGAGACATTAATACCATAGACAGGGATGCCTCCATTTACACCAATCATTCCGGCAACAATTCCGGCATGGGTTCCTCCAGATCCGGAAGGAACAACAATATAATCAATTTTTAACCGCAAATCATTTAGCTGGGCCATGGTCTCTTCGACACAGGCTGCATACCCGAGTGCACCAATATCATTTGAAGCACCACCAGGGATAATATATGGATTTTTACCTTCTTTCTTTAGTGCTTCAAATTTTTTTTCCATTTCAGCCATCATGTCAGACCCGGCTTCTACAACCCCTATACTTTTTACACCCAAAAGTTCAAAGAGAAAATTATTGCCGCTTGCCTCTTGTTTGTAAGATTTTTTTACCCTTTCTTCAAGAATCAGGTGGCAATCCATTCCTTCTTTGGCAGACCATGATGCTGTAAGGCGTGCATGATTTGACTGAACCGCCCCGCAGGTAATTATTGTGTCGGCACCTTTTTTTATTGCATCGGCAATGCAGAACTCAAGTTTTCTTGTTTTATTCCCCCCACCGGCGCCGGGAAGCAGATCATCTCTTTTAACATAAAGGCCCACATCATCACCCAGAATTTTGCTCAATGCCGGCATAGATTCAATGGGAGTTGGACCCTGAAGGTATTTTCGTCTTGGAAATTTTGTAAAATTCATTATGTATCCTTTTTCTTTTTTAAACAATAAAGATCCCTCACAAAAGAAGAACCGGGGAAAAGCCAATGTTATCCAGGCTATGTATCTTCTTTCATAAATAATTTATTATTGTAATAAAATCAATCGCTGTATCATGAATCCTATGCAGTATCGAGGGAAGTAAATGACCCTGATCCACCATCAAGGTACCATCTGCTGCGTTGACTGCGGTCGTTCCTCCCTGCGGAGTATGAATTATACGCCTCACTCGTCACTCCTTGTCGCCTTGCATCTGGCACCTTGCTGATGGCCAGGGATAGTGCACAACCCCATGGCTCAGCCAGCAAATGAAAATTTGATAGTGGATTTGGGTCGGCTATATACCGGTCACTATCACATGCAGGAATCAAACAGGGCAATCGCATGTAACTTTTTTATGATCACTCCATACCAGTTCAGGTCAGTTTACCTTTCCTTCGCTGGATGGGACATGTTGACAGGTCCCAAAAGGCTCATCCAAGGCAAACTGACCTGAACTAGTTGCTGTGCCGACAATTACAATCATTGTAGCGGATAGCAGAGCACAATATTGTGTAATTGTTCAGCCCGTTAAAAAAATTATCCCCAAAGCCCTGTCTGATGGATATTTGCAGGAGTTTAAGCGAATAGCCTCGAAACAAATATCCATCAGACAGGGCGGGTTCAAGCGCAAGAGCTGAATAATTACAATATTGTTTACATGCGTTAGCCCTGAGGTATCAAAAACACAGTATTGATTCTGCAGGTCCTTTTATGGTAATAGAGATGTCTGCCTTAAAAGAGCAGCAATAAAACTCTTTTTACCTCAATTTTACAGGGAACCTATATGCCTGATGAAACCCAAAGCCCTTTAAATCATCTTCTCATGAAGGTGAATAAACCCATTTTTGCTATTCAGACCGATAATACAATTAATTTTATAAGCAAAAATTTTGATTTTTTTACCACTGGATTTAAGGAAAACACGGGAAGCCGGATCTTAGCCTTTGTCCCTGCTGTCCGGCTTGAAAGCCTTGGTGATGAGAGTTTTAAAAAACGGCACAAATTAAAATATCCCTATATTGCCGGTGCCATGGCCAATGGAATAACCTCTGCCGCCATGGTAAAAACCATGGCCCATAATGGTATGATGGGTTTTTTTGGTGCAGGCGGTCTTTCCATTAAAAAAATTGAAGAAAATATTATTGACTTAAAAACATGCCTTAAAGATATGCCCTTTGGATTTAATCTGATTCACTCCCTGGGTGATCCGGATCATGAAATGGCAACTATTGACCTTTATTTAAGGCATGGGATCACAAGAATAAGTGCAGCAGCTTTTATGCGCATAACCCCTGCCCTTGTATATTATCGAATTAAGGGAATTTACAGAGACAGCCGGGGTTGGATTGTCACACCCAATAACATTATTGCAAAAGTATCAAGGATTGAAATTGCCCGGCAGTTTTTTTCGCCGCCCCCGGAAAAACTGGTAGCTCTCCTTTTGGAAAAGGGATTGATCACACAAGAGGAGGCAGATTTATCAGCATATATTCCCATGGCCCAGGATTTGACGGCAGAAGCAGACTCGGGCGGGCATACAGATAATCGCCCTGCACTGACTTTGCTACCCACCATGATGGCATTAAAAAATGAATTCATGGCAACCTATCATTACAGAGAACCCCTGTGTGTAGGACTTGCCGGAGGTATTGCCACTCCTGAATCAGCAGCAGCAGCCTTTGGAATGGGGGCAGCCTATATACTGACTGGTTCAGTCAATCAATCATGCGTTGAAGCAGGTATATGTGATGATGTTAAAAAAATACTGTGCCAGGCAGAACAGGCAGATGTTGCCATGGCCCCTGCCGCAGACATGTTTGAAATCGGCGCCAGGGTGCAGGTGTTAAAACGCGGAACCCTTTTTCCTTTGAGAGCTGAAAAATTATTTAAGCTTTACCGATCCCATGATAATTTTGATGACATCGACGAAAAATCAAAAAAAGAAATACAGGAAAAATTTTTACAGGCAGGATTTGAGGATGCCTGGAAATCGACAAAGGATTTTTTTCTTAAGACCGGAAACATGAAAGAAATTGAAAGAGCCCAAAATGATTCAAAACATAAAATGGCACTTGTTTTCAGATCTTATCTGGGTCTTTCTTCCAAATGGGCCATCCAGGGCAATTTAAAAAGGAAAATGGATTACCAGATATGGTGCGGCCCTGCCATTGGCGCATTTAACCAATGGGTAAAAGGCAGTTTTCTTGAAACCTGTGAAAACCGGAAAACCGCTGAAATAGCTTTAAACCTGTTGTTTGGTTCCTGTATATGTATAAGGGCATCTATTTTAAAAGCCCAGGGGATCAACCTGCCCATGGGAACAGGTGTATTTAAACCCATGAAACAAAAGGAGATTTGCACTTTTCTTTAAACTTTTTTTGTAATTGTTCAGCCCGTTAAAAAAAATTATCCCAAAAGCCCTGTCTGATGGATATTTGCAGGAGATTAAGTGTTTAGCATCCAAACAAATATCCATCAGACAGGGCGGTTTCAAGCGTAAGAGCTGAATAATTACCATGTTTTTTTATGTAAAACTTTTGTCAAATGCAGGCCTGTTGCAGTATTTATAAAGATTAAAATTGTATAATATTTTCCATGAAACCCATGGAGAATTCCCCTGAAAGGCCCTGTATTGCCATCGTCGGAATGGGATGTATATTCCCAAAATCCAGCAATTTAAAAGAATATTGGCATCTTTTGTCAAATGGGATTGATGCTATTGCTGACATACCCTCTGATACACACTGGAAGTTAAAAGACTATTTTGATAAAGATCCCTCTAAAGCTGATCATACTTATTGCAAAAGAGGCGGCTTTCTTCCCCCTATTGATTTTGACCCTTCTTTTTACGGAATTCCACCCAATAATATTGAGGCAACAGATACTTCACAGCTTTTAGGGCTTGAAGTCGCAAGGATGGCACTGGAGGATGCCGGGTACCCACTTAACCATCCTGACCTTGAACACAAAAAGGTCAATGTAATTTTAGGGGTTACCGGAACCCAGGAGCTTGTGATTCCACTAGGGGCCAGGCTGGGACATCCTATCTGGAAAAAGGCTCTGGAAGACTCTGGAATCAGTGGACAAAAAAAAGAAGAAATAATTCAGAGAATCCAGGGGGATTATGTCCAATGGCAGGAGAACTCATTTCCCGGCCTTCTTGGCAATGTTGTTGCCGGCAGAATTGCCAACCGCTTAAACCTTTGCGGGACAAACACTGTAACCGACGCAGCCTGCGCAAGCTCTCTTGCAGCAATCCATACAGCAGTGATGGAACTTGTTTTTGGTAAATGTGACATATCTATTACCGGGGGAGTGGATTCCCTGAATGATATTTTCATGCACATGTGCTTTTCAAAAACCGGGGTTCTGTCCCATACCAGTGATGCTAAACCCTTTTCAAAGGATGCCGATGGAACTGTCCTTGGAGAAGGAATCGGCATGCTTGTATTAAAACGTCTAGAAGATGCGCAAAATGATAATGACAGGATTTATGCACTGATCAAAGGTATTGGTACTTCAAGCGACGGCAAAACATCCGCCATTTATGCCCCTGAGTCAAAAGGACAACTCAAGGCATTAAAAGAAGCTTACAGGGAAGCCGATATAGCCCCCTCCACAATTGGACTTATTGAAGCCCATGGAACAGGAACAAGGGTGGGCGATAAAGTAGAATTTTTGGCCCTGAAAAAATGTTTTGATGCTTCCTCACCAAAAAATCAAATCGCCATTGGGTCCGTCAAATCAATGATCGGTCACACCAAGGCTGCGGCAGGGGCTGCCGGGATTATAAAATCTGCTTTGTCCCTGTACAACAAGGTCATTCCCCCGACCTTAAAAGCCCTGGATCCTGACCCGGAATTGGATATTAACAATTCTTCCTTTTATTTAAATTCTGAATCCAAACCATGGGTATCAACCCCTTCTTGCCCCCAGAGAAGATCAGGAGTGAGCGCATTTGGTTTTGGAGGCAGTAATTTCCATGTTGTGTTAGAAGAGTACAAACCTTTAAAAACACATATTTCCTGGGATGGAGCCATACAGATTGTTGCATTTTCAGCAGACATCAAAAAAGAGCTTTCAGATAAAATTAAAATAGTAAAAACGATTTTAAATGAAACAAAAGATGCCCAGGAGCTATTCCAGGAAACTACATTCCAGGCATATGAATCGCGGCGGACATTTTCAGGTTCACATAATTTCAGACTGGTGATGGTTTATAAAAAAGACGATGATATTCAAAAAAATCTCAGCCAGGCGCTAAACTGTATAGATGGTGAAAAATCGCCCCGTAATATCTATTTTTCCCAGGGTAGAAAAAAAGGAAAACTTGGGTTCCTCTTCCCTGGCCAGGGAAGTCAGTACACTGGTATGGGAAAAGACCTTGTTTCAATATTTCCAGAGGCATTAGAGGCATTGGAACAGGCAGCCGATGTCTTTTCAAGACAAAACAAATCATCAAAATTTAAGCCTTTGCAGGATTATATTTTCCCTTTACCCCAGCATTTGCAGACAAAAGATGTCTCACAAGAAAATCTTCGTCAAACCGACATTGCCCAGCCAGCCATCGGGGCAGTATCCCTTGCCATGATTAAGATATTAAAAAGATTTGGTATTGAACCGGAAATAACCTGCGGCCACAGTTTTGGAGAGCTGTCAGCTCTTTGTTCAGCCGGCTGGATGGATGAAAAATCTTTTATCCAGCTTGCTTCAGCCCGGGGCAGGCATATGGCAAAAGCCGGTTCCCGGGATGGGGATTCGGGCAGCATGCTTGCTGTTAAAGCCCCTTTGGAAGATATTAAGACCTTGATAAAACAAGAAAAACTTGATGTCATCCTTGCCAATAAAAACAGTCACACCCAGGGAGTTTTATCCGGGTCCACCAGGGAAATCCTCCGGGCAAAAAAAATCTGTAAACAAAAAAAGCTGCGGGCCATTAAACTTCCCGTTGCAGCAGCATTCCACAGCAAACTTGTGAACAATGCCGCAATCCCCTTTAAAAAAATTGTGTCTTCAAAAATTATTTCTCCCACAAATGTTGATGTTCTTTCAAATACCACTGGTAAAATATATGGTAAAAAAGAGACAGACATCAAAAAAATGCTTGGCAATCAACTGGCAAATCCGGTCAATTTTATTGATAATATTGAAACAATGGCTGAAAATAATGTCTCTACTTTTATTGAGGTCGGCCCAAAAACTATTTTAACAGGCCTGGTCAAATCAATATTAAAAGACACATCTGTAACAGCCATTGGAATAGACCAGTCATCGGGAAAAAAATCCGGAATAGAAGATCTTGCCCATGTTCTATGCATGATCGCTTCAAAGGGATTTGCAGTTGACCTGACCCAGTGGGAAGATGTGGCAAATAAACCAAAGCAAAAAAAAATGAGTATACAGATTTCAGGGGCCAACCCTAAACCAAAAAACAGGTGCCCTATTCCAAAATCAAACCCAAGCTCAAATCCAAAATCGAATCCGGAATCAGGCACAAGCTCAAATCCAAAGTCAAATCAAGACTCATCACAAAATAAACCACCTAATAAAAACAGGTCAGTTTTAAAAGGATCTGATATGAACTTTCAGACTACAGACAAGGCAAACCCAAAAAACAATACAGCCGGCAGTCATAATTCCCATGCATTGCAAGCCATGAAAATGGTTCAACAGGGACTTGAAGCCATGCAGATGCTTCAGACCCAGACAGCCCATGCCCATGAAAAATTTCTTGAAACACAGTCCCAGGCAAGCAAAACCCTGGCAAGCATGATGGAACAGACCCGCAATCTTGCCCTTAATCCATCCATTGCTTCATCCCCGGCTTCTTCATCAATCGCTTCTTCATCAATCGCTTCTTCATCAATCGCTTCTTTTGATAGTGCCCCTTCAGCCCCTGCAACTGCATCTGAAGAAGACAGACCAGAACCTCAAACCATGTCTGATAGCCAGGAAAACTATTCTGCCAAAACCCTCCAGGCCGTTTCAAACCGCAGTGCTGCAAAGAAGCATGAACCAAAAGCCCGGATAAAAAGAACACAAACTATTGAAAAATTTATTACCCCTGAACCTGAAACTCATGTAGTTGATGCTGTAATTGAAACTCATGCAGTAGATACTGAGCCTGAAACTCATGCAGTTGATACTGTAATTGAACCAATTTTATTTGAGATTATAAGCCGTTTGACAGGCTTTCCTGTTGAAATGCTGGAAATATATATGGATATAGAGTCTGATCTGGGCATTGATTCTATAAAAAAAGTTGAAATTATTTCAGAGCTTGAAAGAAAGATCCCTTCCTGCCAGGGATTAACCAGCGACAATATGGGGTCTGTCAAAACGCTGAAAGATATATGCCTTTCCATACAAGACAAAAAAAGCCCTTTTATGGAATCCAATACCCTTAAAACCTCTGCCGTTAAAATCACAGAGGATAAAGACCCGGCCATAAAAACAAGGAACCCGGGGCAGGATGGAGGTGGTATGGACCAACTTGTTTCAAGCGTCCTTATCAATACTATCAGTGAATTAACAGGATTTCCAGTTGAAATGCTGGAACCATCCATGAACCTTGAGTCAGATCTGGGGATTGATTCAATTAAGCGGGTGGAAATTCTTTCAAGATTAGAACAGGAGCTGGATCATGTTGAAACCATTTCTTCTGACGATATAGGAACCTTGAAAACCATTGAAGAAATCATTATTTATCTGACAAAGAGTGATGCTGATTCCAGTATCAAACCTAAACCAGATGTTGAATCTAAAAAAAATATCGCTGCTGTTAAAACTGAACCTGGAAAAAAAAACTCTGTTGTCCGCCTGGACAGAAAACTGACCAGGCAGATTGTTTCTTTAAAGGAATATCCCACCAATCAGATCAGGTTCTACAATGGCGCAAGAATAGAACTGCCGGTTAAAAAGAAAGTCTATATTACAAAAGACAGCTCAAAAATAGCTGCCCTGCTTAAAACCAAATTTATAAAATCTGGGATTGATACTGAGCTGGTTGATATCAGCAAAGGGGACATACCTGAATTAAAGGATGCTGCGGGCCTCGTCATTTTACCCGATGCTTTTGGCAAACATGGTCATGATACTGCCTTAAATTTCTTAAAATCCGCATTTCTGCTGGTAAAAAAGAACGCAGGTTATCTCATGGAATCTGCTACAGAAAAAGGTGCCTTTTTATCAACTGTTTCCTTTTTAGGCGGAAGGTTTGGGTTTTCAAAAAAAATCTTTCACACAGATCCTTATTACGGCGGCCTTGCAGGGCTTGCAAAGACAGCCGGCCTTGAATGGAAAAATATATTGTGCAGGGCATTGGACATGCCTGATTCCCTTGAAAAATGCATAGAGAATGCTGAAGCCGCGGTCGCTTTAATGATGACCCATGGCACTGTCGAAATGGGACTGGATGGGGACAGCTGTAATATTCCAACTCTGGTGGACCAGAAGTTAATTGAAACCCCACTCAACCTTACTCCGGATGATGTTGTTGTGATTACCGGGGGTGCCAAGGGCGTGACCGCAGCATGTGCCATAGAAATGGCTGAAAAATATTCACCGGTTATTGTTCTTATCGGAAGGTCTAAAGCCCCATTTGTCGAACCGGAATGGGCCGAAAATATTAAAGACCCCGGCATACTGAAAAAGGCCATACTGACCCATGAATTTAAAGGCCGGTCACCAAAACCTTCTGATATACAAAAAATATATAAAAAAATCATGTCCAACCGGGAAGTTAAAAAAAATATTCAATTGATGACAAAAAATGGTTCAAAGGTAAAATATTTTTCAGCAGATATTAGAAATCAAAATGAAATTAATGCTGTTTTTAATGAAGTACGTAACGAGTTCAATCATGTAACCTGCATAATCCATGGTGCAGGGGTTCTTGAAGATAAATTGATCATTGACAAACAAATGAATCAGTTTTGCCACGTATTGGAGACTAAAGTTAAAGGGCTTGAAGCCCTTATAGCAGCATCAAAAAATGATAAACTAAAATATTTTGTTTTATTTTCCTCAATTGCTGCCAGGCTTGGAAACAAGGGACAGTGTGACTATTCAATGGCAAATGAGATTTTAAATAAAACCGCCCAAAAGCTTACCTTTAAAGACTCAGAATGTAAATTTCTGTCCATCAACTGGGGACCCTGGGAAGGCGGAATGGTGGATGCTTCATTAAAAAAAGAATTTTTAAAAAAAGGCATTGATCTTATCCCTTTAAAGGCTGGAGCCAAACAATTATTAAAGGAAATGGGAAATATTGGGGAAAATAACCCTGAAGTGATCATTGGTGCACAAATTTTAAAAAAAGCAAAGCCAAAAGAACCTGGTCTTTCAAAGGCGATGACATTGTCTTTCGGGCTTTCATCGACCCCTGTTTTAAAAGATCACAGGATTGCCGGAGAACCTGTTGTTCCCTTTGCTTTATTAATGGAATGCCATGCCCATGCAGCAGAGAAAAACAATCCAGGCCTTGTGTTTTCCGGGATGAACAATTATCGCCTTTTAAAGGGCATAAAACCAGGGGAAAAAGAACTGGATATTAATATTAACCTGGGAAAATGCAAGCCCGGAAAATGCAAACCGGGAAAAAATGATTTTGAAATCCCGGGTAATATTACCTCTGGGGCTTCCAATAACTCATCTTTTATCCATTCAAACTGTACTATTATATTAAAAGACCGTCTGCCAAATCCGCCTGTGCTGTCTAAAGCTGCTTTCATGGAATTAAAACCTTTTCCAATTTCCATAAAGCAGGCATATGCTGATATTCTTTTCCACGGAAAAGAACTTCAGGGAATACAAGCCATCAAGGGATACTCAGAAAAAGGCATTGAGGTTCTTACCCGTCTTTCTCCCTCTCCTTTGCAATGGTTTAAAAAAACCTTTCATTCAAAATGGACTATTGAGCCCATGATGCTGGATGCAGCATTCCAGGCAGCTATACTATGGTCACATCAAAGAAGTGGACAAGGATGCCTGCCTAGTTTTATTGCAAATTTAAGACTGTATTCATCCTTTAAAACACTTAAAGGTAACCTTCGAATTATCTTTATAGTAAATGAAGAAACAAGAAACAAAATAAAAGGATATTTTACCTTTTTAAATGAAAAAAATATTGTTGTTGCAAGCATCACAGGCTTTGAAGCCATTATAGATCCCTCTTTAATGAAAAAATTTCAAAACAAGCCTCTTTTTTCCAAGGAATCCATTCTTGCTTTTGCCCAGGCAAATCCTTCTGAAGCTTTCGGTGAAAAATACAAAATATTTGATAAAGACCGTCAGATAGCACGGCTTCCAAAACCCCCCTACTTCTTTATGGATAGAGTACTTAAAGCAGATCACCCTCAATGGGAAATGAGACCTGGCGGCTGGATTGAAACTCAATATGATATTCCAAAAGATGAATGGTATTTTAATGCCAACAGAACCGATACCATACCTTTTGGCATCCTGCTTGAAATTGCACTTCAGCCCTGTGGCTGGCTGGCAGCATATGCAGGTTCAGCTCTTGAAAGCAATGAAAGGCTCCATTTTAGAAACCTTGGTGGCCAAGCCAGGCTGATGCAGACTATATTCAGAGATTGTGGTACCCTTACTATCAGAAGCCGGATGTCAGATGTTTCTAAAGCCGGTGGAATGATTATCCAGGATTTTGACATTCAGGTATTGAAGGCTGATGAAACCGTTTATGAAGGAACTACCAATTTTGGTTTTTTTACACAAAAGGCGCTTTCAAATCAGCTTGGTATCAGAAACAGCAAGTTTGGCGATTATTCCTTATCAAAAAAAAATCAAAAGATTTCTAAAAGCTATACATTTAAAGATGATGCACCTCTGACACCGGACGATAAAAATAGTGATAAAAATAATGGGATGCCTTCAAAAGCATTGAGGATGATTGATAAAGTTGAGTTTTTAAATTTTAATGCCGGCCTTTATAAAAAAGGATATGTTAAAGCAATAAAAATGGTTGACCCTTTAGAATGGTTTTTCAATGCACATTTTTATCAGGACCCGGTCTGCCCTGGTTCACTTGGAGTAGAATCCTTCCTTCAAATGATCCGATTTTTTCTTTTAAAAAAATTTAATATTAACCCTGAAGAATACGTGCCTCTCATGTTACCGGATCAAACACATGAATGGATATACCGGGGACAGATTATCCCATCAAATAACAAAATCGAAATCCACGCACATATAAAAAATATAATCAAAGGCAACGATGACAATGGTTACTCAGTTGCAGCAGATGGTGCGCTGATAGTTGATGGCATATGCATTTATGAGATGACAAATTTCAGTGTTGTTTTTAATAAAATTAAAGGCAGACAAAATACTATCAAAGAGAACAGACTTTCCGAAAATCAATAAAAGAGCATCAACAGGCTGTCACAAAGATTTATACCAAACGCAAAAAGCCCTGATGATCGGTGTGACCATCAGGGCTTTTAAAAGGATTAATCTGGCAGCGTTCTACTCTCCCAAATTGCCAGTCTGATTGCCACCATCGACGCTAAAGACCAAAACATACAATCGGGCCTTCCGTGTTCGAGATGAACCCAGAAGCGGTACTCGACTGATTCCTTTGAAAGAGTA
>Ga0257124_1000534_pt1 | contig 41058 bp, 33 predicted proteins | sample SI106_150metaG_FD_190154 | JGI IMG/M metagenome (GOLD analysis project Ga0257124, IMG submission 190154) | Marine microbial communities from Saanich Inlet, British Columbia, Canada - SI106_150 | ecosystem: Environmental > Aquatic > Marine > Inlet | place: Canada: British Columbia | collected...
TTCTCCAATTCCAATAAGCGCTGCTTCCTCCACAAACCGCCTCCGTAGCCGGTTAACTTTCCATCGGAGCCGATGACCCTGTGGCAGGGAATAATGATGGCTATTCGATTGTCCCCGTTGGCCCTGGCGACGGCGCGCACAGCCGTGGGTCTTTCTATGAGACTGGCCTGCTCAGCGTAACTTCTGGTGCTGGCGTAGGGTATGGTCTGAAGTTGAGACCAGACGATTTCCTGAAATTTAGTTCCCGATATTTTTAGCGGGATTGTAAAATTTTGTAGTGAGCCTTCGAAGTAAGCATCAATTTCTCGGGCGGTCATGCGGGAGATCTCAGTTTCTCCGGGTACCAGGACAGCGCTGTGTGCCTTTTGAATCCGTTTACATTGGGTCTCTAGCATACGGCGATCGGCAAACTCCAAAAGGCACAGGGCATCTTCTGTGGCACCCACGACCATGGGTCCGAGAGGAGTCTGGATTCTGGTCAGGTGAATGAGAGCTTTATCTCTACTCCTGGCAGGAGACTTCCCAACCAGCTTTCTGAGGGCTTCCCCGAAACCGCTCAAGGATTCAAATCCACTATCAAGGGCTGTTTGCATAATGTCCTCTCCTAGTTTTAGTCTACCCAGGGCCTTTCCCAGGCGTTGTGCTCTTTGGTAGGCGTGAAAAGTCATAGAGTGGTTTTTTTTGAACCAGCGTTGAACTCGTCTTGGATTCATTCCCAGGCTTCTTAAGTCTTCATCTTGAAAGCGCCGCGATGGTTCCAGAGCCATCGAGTTCAGGAGTCCGCGCAGCCATTGGGGAGAGTCGCTGGCAGGTTCCATAGGGTAACAACGAAGGCAGGGGCGATACCCGCTAAACAGAGCCTCCGCTGTAGACCTAAAGAATTCCACATTTTTTTGCAGAGGTTTGCGGGCCGAACAGGTCGGTCTACAAAAAATACCTGTGGTCCGAACGGCTACATAAAAGATGCCTTCGTAGGAAGAATCACGGCGCAGTAGCGCCAGATACATTTCTTCGAGGGGGGGTAGCTCTTGTGTTTCTTTCATCTGTGCTGATCATGCCGGATTTTAGGGGTACCCGTCTACCGAAAAATGGACACCCAATTACCCGGACAGGTCAAGCCTATGCCCTATGAACTGTTTTCTTTGCTAAGAATTCAGTCTGACGCGGATCCGCTTTCCATAGAGGCACCTATGTTAGGTTGGTTGTCCCAACTCTTTCCTATAGGAGGTTTGCAATGAGTATTACCACCCGCGGCCGGGAACTGCTCAGGCAACTACAAGAAACCGACTCCGATCAAATCATACAGGCTGTAATCCTTAACCTTCTTCAAAACGGTTCTGACTGGGACTGTTACAAGATTAATGTCTTTCGCCTGGCACAGGAATTCAAAGTTAGTAAGACCGAAGCTTTGAGGACTTTTCTATTTGCTACCAAATTGGGTTTATTCGATTTAAATTGGGATATTTATTGCCCTTCGTGCATGGGGCTTCCCGAGTATTATTCCCATATCATGGGGCTCAAGAATCGTGCGCATTGCGGTCTATGTACCTTTGATTGGGACCTGGATCTCGCCGAGCAGGTAGAAGTTACTTTTACGGTAAATCCAAATGTACGCTCCATTGATTATGTAGATTTCAAGGACCGTAATTTTGAAGGCATGATGGAATATCTCGATGAGAACCTCGGACGCGAGGGGAGGGCTTTCACAGCCGCGGACTGTTTCTTCCCTGACCGGATTGTGGATATCGAGGGAGAGTTTGTTGAGGGACACTATCGCCTATGGGTTCCTGAACATGCTAATTTTGCCAAAGATCTCATTGTCGGTTCGAAAGTATGCCCTGAAACTCAGATTGTTGAAGTTGTAATCAGTAAAGACGGTGAACCTCAACTAGACACTTTAGAGTTGGCTATGGGAAAGATCGTCTTTCGGGTTTCAGGCCCGGATTATCCGGAGTTCAATGGCTTTCTTGTCTATCCGGTCGGTCCTCTGACGAATTGGGTTTCGGCTGCTTATGTAGCCTGTCAGCAGGATTTCAGGGACTTGTTTGAGGCCGAGTTTTTATCCCCCGAGTCCGCGTTCTCTGTTAAGAGTATTGCCCTGATGTTTACCGATATTAAATCCTCTACAGAGCTATATGAGCAGGTGGGGGACAGTAAGGCATATAGCCTGGTTCAAAGACATTTTGAAATCATGAAGAAAATCATCAGGGATTGTGAAGGTGGAATCGTCAAGACCATTGGAGACGCAGTTATGGCGGCGTTTCCCCTGGATCAGAAGGCAATTGAAGCCTGTCATCAAATCCAGCAGGAGTTTAGGAAGCAAAAAGAAGAGTTGGGTGGTCTGGAGATAAAGATTGGCTTACATCGTGGGTCTGCCATCGCCGTCAGCAACAACAAAAGCAACGACTTCTTTGGCGGCTGTGTGAACACAGCGGCACGAATTCAAGGCAAGGCAGATGCCGGACAAGTGGTGATAAGCCAGACCATGATGGAAGATCAGGGAGTCAGAGAGTACATCGAAAAGACGGGTTTACAAATAAAGGAGTTCAGAGCCGAGTTAAAAGGACTTCAGGATTGTTTTCTGCTTTATTCTTTTTAATCCCGACACAAGACTCTATTTTTGAGCTTGTATCCAGGTTATTTTCCGATCAATTAAGGGTGCTGGGTGAAAGCTCGTAAACATAGACCTTACCTTCGATCGGTTCTATTTTATGAATCTGACTAAGGCGGGTGATTCGCGCAGAGGTTAGTTCGGCATTGCGGGGCAATAACATCTTATTTTTGATGGTAATCACGGGCCGGGCGAGGACCATCCCGGATGCAAGCTGACTCATTTCCAAGCAAGCCACTTTTGATTTTTCTACCTTTTTCCCCGAGTGGTGGCTGTGTTCATAAAGCCATAGAGCCAGGTCGACAGATTCCAGGTAGACCGCTGGATCTACAGGCTTCAATAAGAATTTATGCACCGCTGCCAGATTGATGGCATCGATGGCCAGATGGGTATCATCGTGGCCAGTAACCATGATCCGAATGGTGTCTGGGGCGATTCTCTTGGCTTCTTGGAGAAGTTCAAGACCCTCCATCTCAGGCATTTCATGATCGCTGATGATCACAGCGATTTTGTTATGTCTCAATTCATTAAGCGCAACCTTAGCGGAGCTAGTGGCCACAACTCGGCATTTTGCCCTGGCTAAAATTCGCTTAAACAGCCGGAGAATTGAAATGTCATCATCCACGATAAGTACATTTTCTAATTCTCCCTGATCAGAACTGGTTTCGCCCTGGGAAGACGGATGATACTGAGCCCCGATAGACTTTATTTTCTCAAGGTATTCATCGAGGTCCAGGGGCTTTCTTACGTATTCGTCTGCTCTCGTGGTTTCATCTTTGGTAATTCCCCGTCTGGGATCGAGGTTACTTAACATCACTACTGGGATATACTTGAGGTCATCATCACTCTTGATCTCTCTTAGAACTTCAAGTCCATTTTTTTTGGGTAGGTTTAGATCTAGAAAGATCAGGTTGGGACTGGGTACTTGTTTGAAATTCCCGTTCTTTTTTAGAAAGGAAATGGCCTCGGATCCATCTCGAGCTACACTGATGTTATATTCAAAACCGGCTTCTTTGAGTGCTGTTTTTGTCAGCCGAACATCTCCTGGATTATCTTCAACAAGAAGCACTTCGAACGGAATTTGTTTCGGGGCTGTCATCATCATGTTGCGAGTCCTTTGGTCCTCTTTTCAGATGCGGTAGTCTACCATCTAAAAGCTGGGGCAGATTGATAATTTTCCTTAGGTATTGAGTAGCGATATACTGTGAATAATCTTTTCAAATTGTTGAGAGCTCTCATGGAAAGTTCCATAATTCAAAATCCTGCAATGAATCAATACTTCGGGTACGTATCTTGAGAAGAATTAGTTCGAGGTTTGAAGAAGAAAATCATGGTAGGTATCGGATCCTTGATTTCTGAGGAACTAAAATTCTTAGATGAGTTTCTTTCTGCCCTGGACTTAAAACAAAACCCGGATGTCTTTGCTGTTCTGCTTGCCGGGTCCCATGCCCGCGGGACTTCAGATGAACTCTCTGATGTTGAGCTTTTGATATGGGTCAATACGCTTGAGGAATTCTCTTCCAGGAATTCTGCGCTTCGTCATCAAGTTCTGGCCTTACCTGAGGTCATTCCCTTTGTCCTCCATGAGGAAGTTTCAGAGAATACGCACCAGGTGAATGACTCTGTCTGGTTTGGTCAGAATCAAAGAATGGATTTAATGTACGCGGATTCCTTTCGTTTACATGAAATCGCTCAAACTATTTCTACTACATCGCGGGTCGATCCGTCCTATCAGTCCATTATCTGCTCCTTGAACGACTCAACCTTCCTCCATCGTTCCAACCACTGCCCGGAATTCCCCTTTCCCATTGGTTATACAGAAGAAATAGCGAAAAGTACCCTTGTCTACGGAGTGGCTCAAATCAAGCTTCAAATGTTGGAAATCAGTCAGCAAAGACAGGATTTCATCCTGGTCAGACACATCCTCTTAAATTTTTGCCGAGGCTACTTAACCTGCCTCTTCGCCCTAAACAATAGCTTTATGCCCGGTTATAAGCACCTGAGAAAGACACTGGCCCATCTACCAAAAAAACCACCAAAAGTAGCAGAGCGGCTGGATACCATCATGAGCACCCCTTTGAAGGATTCCACCCTAAAAAACACGATTCAAGTGTTGTGGGATGAATTAAAAGAGCTAGACGCAGAAAACACCTGGCATGAAATCCTACCTACCAAACTTGAGTTTTCAAGCTCAAGACAGATACCCCCACAACAAAAGCCAAAACTAACAATTTTCTAAAAAAAGAGTGCTCACAGGTTGGTGAATGGCGATAAGAAAGTCCGTGAGTCAATGGGCTGAGAATTTGGGGCTCATCGGCTCACCGTTAGGGGGTAGCTGGTATGTGGTGCGGCTCCGGCTTTTCAGCAGTGGTACTTGAAATGGGATCGTGAGGAGGAGGTAGCATCGTTACCTTCGACGAAGGATCATCTTTCAGGTGCCGCTGATGGAAAGCCAGAGACGTACCTAAATAGCAGTTACCCCCTAACTATTAGATTAATTAGCTTTCCCTTTACGAAGATGTGTTTAAGCAGGTCTTTGCCGTCCAAATGCCTCTGGACCTGTCCCTGGGCAAGGGCCTCATCGAGGACGCTGTCTTCAGCCGCGTTGGCAGCTACGCAGATCTGGGATCTCACCTTCCCGTTGATCATTACCGCCATGGTGATTTCATCTTTTTGGAGATACTTTTCATCATGCTCGGGCCAGCCTTGCTTGAAGATGGATTCACCCTGTCCAGAACGCTGCCACCACTCCTCACAAAAATGAGGAAGGAAGGGGGAAAGCAATACAAGATAGGACTGAAAAATATGCTTCAGTAGTCCCTGGTTGCGCGAATTTTCTGCCACTTTTTTCAAATAATCATTCAGTGCGTTATAAAGCTCCATAAAGCGCGCTATAGAGGTATTGAACTGAAACTTATTGGTGTCACGGGTAGCCTGAGAGATGGTGTAGTGAAAATGATACAAAAGCTCACGATCCTCCTTGCCAGGCTCAGAGATAGGGCCTGAAAATAAGAAGATCTTTTGATTCTCCTCAAAGAGCCTCCAAATACGGTCGGTGAATTTCGCGGCAGCTTTGAAGCCCCCTTCACTCCAGGGTCCGCCCTCCAGGTAGTTAAATCCGAAGCAAAGATAGAGTCGCAGGACATCCGAGCCATAGTTCTCTACATAGGAGTCAGGAGACACTGTATTCCCCCTGGACTTGGACATTTTCTGTCCATCAGGACCGAGGATCATTCCCTGGTGGGTCAGTTTTGAAAAGGGTTCCGGACAATTTACATATCCCAGGTCATGCATGACCATGTGGATAAAGCGAGCATAGAGAAGGTGCATACAGGCATGCTCTGGTCCGCCTACATATTGATCTACGGGCATCATTTTCTGAAGTGTTTCCCGGTCTGCAAGTTGAGATTGATTGTGAGCGTCGGGGTAGCGGAGGTAATAAAAGGAAGAGCAAACAAAAGTGTCGAGCGTATCGGCCTCCCGCCTTGCTCTTTTGCCGCACTGAGGACAGTTGGCGTCGACAAAGGACTCACAGCTTTTAAGGGGAGATTCACCGGTTGGTTTGAAGTCAACATCTGAGGGCAGCAGGACCGGTAGCTGATCCTCGGGAACAGTGACCTCTCCGCAATCCTCGCAATAGAGGATCGGAATGGGAGAGCCCCAATAGCGCTGTCTGGAAACGAGCCAATCCCGGAGCCGAAAATTGACTTTGAGTTCGGCCAGGTTGTCCTTTTCGAGATCAGCCACAACAGCGGCTTTCATCTCCTCACTCTCCATGGAGTCATATTTTTCAGATTCAATCATTTTGCCGGTACCTGAATAGGCTTCTTGGAGCACATAGTCCGGCTGAGTGTCTGGCTCCAGGATGACCTTTCTAATCGGGAGATCAAATGCACTGGCAAATTCAAAATCTCTCTGGTCGTGGGCGGGAACCGCCATGACGATGCCGGTACCGTAGGAGGCAAGTACATAATCACTGATCCACACCGGAATCTTCTCTCCATTTACCGGATTCAGAGCAAAGACTCCTGTAAATTCCCCGGTTTTTTCACGGGTAGTGGAGAGTCTTTCCACCTCGGTAGCCTTTCGAGTGGATTGAATGTAACTCTCTACCGCTGATTTCCTGTCCTCTGTGGTGAATTCCATCACCCTGGGGTGCTCAGGAGCGAAGACCATATAGGTTACTCCAAACAAAGTATCCGGCCGGGTGGTGAAGACGCGAAAGGAATAACTGTCATCTTCAAGTTTAAACTCGACCTCGGCTCCTTCACTGCGCCCAAGCCAGTTTCTCTGCATAGCGCGGGTCTTGTCAGGCCAATCGATGGTTTCAAGCCCATCCAGTAACCGCTGGGCATAATCCGTGATCTTAAAAAACCACTGCTCAAGGTCTTTTTGGGTCACTTCAGTGTCACATCTCTCGCAAAGCCCGTCATGGACCTGCTCGTTGGCAAGGACAGTTTTGCAGTCAGGGCACCAGTTCACCGGGGCCTTTTTCCGATAAGCAAGCCCCTTTTCGTAGAGTTTGAGAAAGATCCATTGAGTCCAGCGGTAATAATCCGGCTTCGAAGTGTTTACCTGGTAGTCGAAATCATAGGTAACACCCATGCGCTGAAACTGCTCCTCCATATAGGCGATGTTCCTGGAGGTGGATTTGTCCGGGTGCATGCCGTGTTTTACAGCGAAATTTTCGGCGGGAAGTCCAAAAGCATCAAAACCCATAGGGAAAAAGACCTCTTTTTTGCGTAGCCTCTGAAATCTGGCCCAGGAATCCATGACCCCATACTGATACCAATGACCCATATGCAGTTTGTCCCCGGAAGGATAGGGAAACATGACTAACACATAGAACTTCTCTTTGAAACTCTCAACATCCGCCTTGAAAATTCCACTCTTCTCCCAGGTCTCTTGCCACTTTTTCTCAATGCTTTGAAAGTCGTAGGACATGTTAATTCCCTTTTTTAATGCCATTTGAGCAGGTTTGAGAGTCTAGCAGAAACAGGAAATTTGTCTAGAGCCGTTCTCCTGGGAATCCAATAGTTATTCAGTCAAAGGCTATCGAGAAAGCTCCAACCCGTGCTGCTCCATCACCGAGGTAATCGGAGGTGACGGGACCCGGATGCAATACGGTTCATAACTCTGAAGCTGCATACTACGAAGCTGCCTGTTACAAAACCCTCACAATAATTTTACACGTCTTTGACAGCCCCCTGACAACTCGCTCCTAGTGCTCTGGCATTCTGGAATAGTCGGGCCTGGAGAAGGAGCTTCTAAAATAGTCTTGGTTGCTCCTCCCGATTCGCGGATTTCCGGGCCTTTGCGAAGTAAAGGAGAATTTCCATGATCACGAAGACAATTCGGGGAATTTTAATTTGCGGGGTCCTTTTACTTGGAACAGGACCACTGCACGCTTCGGTGCTTTCCGGCGCTGAGTCAGTTTCCAAGGTAGTGAAATCTAAGAAGAATTCGGTAGTGAGTCTTCTGATTCGCTCCATACCAGCGGCGAGATTATCAGCACCGTATTTTCCGTTTCGACAGGGATTTCAATTCTTTGTGGTACCTGAAATGGTTAGACCGAAAAAACACAGCGAGGGTAGCGGGGTTATCTATGATAGATCAGGGTTGATCCTGACGAATGCCCATGTGGTTTCCAATGCGGATGAGATCCTGGTAACCCTGGCAGACGGGAGGAAGTACAGCGCTCGGGTAAAAAACACGAATCCTTCGTTTGATCTGGCGGTGGTGGAAATCGACGATCCCAGTTTTTCCGGGACTCTCGAACCTGATTTTGTATCCCAGTTTGGGGATTCGGACAAACTTGAAGTTGGAGATGTAGTGGTTGCCATTGGCTCTCCCTATAGCCTGGATGGAACGGTTACCGCCGGGATCGTGTCAGCAAAGGGAAGAACCCTCAAGGGAGGAGCCTTTGGGCAATACTCCAACCTGATCCAAACAGACGCCTCGATCAATCCGGGAAATAGCGGGGGACCCCTGCTCAATCTCAAGGGAGAGGTGGTTGGAATCAATACCGCCATGTCACGGGGGGGCCAGGGCATTGGTTTTTCGATTCCCATTAACCTGGCTAAGAGAATGACCTCAGACGTAAAGAGATTTGGGAAGGTAAAGCAGTCATGGCTTGGGGTGATGGTCCAGGATGTGGACCTCAATACAGCTCCTTACCTGGGCCTGGACACCCCCCGTGGTGTATTTGTTCAAAAGGTTCTGCAAGGTACTCCCGCTGAGGATGCCGGTTTACGGCGAGGGGATGTGATTCTTGAATTGCAGGGACAGAAGGTGGACAACAAGGATGTGTTGATCGAGAGAATCCAGGAAATTCCGGTTCATGAAGAAGTTGAGTTGGAGATCATACGAGAAAAGAACCCCCTTTCTCTGCGGGTTCGAATTGGAGAGCGCTCAGCTTCAAAGTCAGGATTGGAGCCGTCAAAAAGGAGCCGGCAATTGGCGGGACTCCACGTGGAACCGCTGGGAGAATCTCGGCGCAGAGAGCTTGGAGTTTCAAAAAAGGCGCGGGGTCTTTTCGTTGTGGAAGTAGTGCGCGGCAGCAGCATGGACAGGGCCGGGGTGAAACCTAGAGATATCCTGGTACAGGTGAATGGCAGGGCAATGGCTTCACAGCAGGATCTGCGATTGGTTGAGGGTGCCGTAAGGTCAAATAGGGCTTTAGAGCTCTTATTGGTGCGTGAAGGCCAAATGATCTTCGTGGAGGTAAAAAATGAGAGAGGCTAAATTCTTTAAGCTCAAGAAATTCTCAGGGGGGTTGCTTCCTGGAAGCAGCCTTCCTGAAAGCTCAATCGAGCCCCTTCACAATAACTGGCCGAGAAATTCCATGTGTCGAATTTCGAGGGACCCACGCAGGCAACCGTGGCGGCCTCGATCAGGCCGCCGTGGGAGATGATGAGGGCCTGTTCTGAATTGGGAATTTTCTGCATCAGTGACTGCAGCATGGAGTGCAATTGTTCGCCAAACTTTTGAGACGCGCCGGGTTGCGCCATTGCCCTGGCGAACTCAGGATATCCTCCTTGCCAATTCGCTTCCGCCAAAACATCACTGGGAAGCATGGCAAGATCCTGGTTGGATTCATTCACGGCAAAGCCCATTGCTACAGCGGTTTCAATGGCACGGGTTAAATGGCTGGTAATTACCACATGGAAAGGGCCGATGTTTGAACCGATCTCACGGGCAAAGTTCACACCGGACTGGCTGAGATGATCTCCAGGGCCTCTCAGGCTATGACGCCTAATTTCCAGAAATGACATGATGGAATCATTATACATAGACAGGCCGCCGATCCAAGATCGGAATAGGAAATTGGAAAGGGAAAATGGTGAAATTGTTGAAGAGTATTATCCATCTTCCCCTTTCCAATTTCCTATTCAACATTTCTCACAGATTTCCAATCGGCGAAGTGGAAATCCGGCCAAACCAAAAGCTAATGGACATATAATGTGGCCCATGCGCTGGAATTTACTTCTACTTTTTCTTGCCGGCCTATTCTTGTTTCTCTCCTTGAGGGTTCGTGATCAGTGGATTACGAGCACACAAGATTCTCAGCATGCCCTCAAAAAAATCCGCGAACTGAAAAGGGAGTTTTTCAAGACTCATCAATCCCAGTTTAGATTTTCTCTGGAAAAACTTAGACAATTTCAAGTAGACCCGAGTCTGCTAAACCCGAGCCTGGGATTTCCGCGTACCCACCTTTATCCCTATGCGCAGGCCAGGGTCCTCTTTGAAGGAATGAAATCCTGTCGATGGCCCAATGGTTTTTCTGCCTGGCATCCTCACCTTCTCAAAGCAGTGATCTGGCACCAATTCTTATGTACTCCAGGCTCCAGACTCCCCGAGCGTTTTCTACAGGTTCAGCCGCTCATGCATCCCTTTGGCTCCTCCTATGCCTATTTAGCTTTTCGCTCCGCTCGAAAACCCTATTCTTCTAAGGACTGGCTCCTTGCTAACCGGGAGAAACTCCATGTATCTGAGCTGGGATTGTTGGAGAAGTTTACAAAGCTCAGCCTTGCGGAAACTGTGGCCAGGGAGATGGGACCCCGCGAATGGGAGTTATTTTTATCCCAAACAGATGTGCTTCTGACTAAATCCTTTCTTCTCTTTGCCAGGAGGCAGCTTGCAGGAACCCGGGGATCAATGCCAGTCTACGATGGATATTCACGAGCCCAGTGGGATGATTTTTTCAGGGAAACCTCTTTCAGTACAAAGGATTCCGCTGAAGGGATTCCGGTTTTGGTTGAAGGAAACCTTGGATATGAGGTGAACCCGGGAGCCATGGGGCAACTTTCTAAAAGCTACCAGTTTCTAGCCCTTGGGGCCATTCTTCTCCTGGGATTGAATCTAGCCCGAATGATGGCACTGGAGATTCGGCGTAGAGTGCGTGCCCAGAAGGAGAGAGTTTTCATCCTACAGACCCTCACCCACGAGTTGAGAACCCCGGTTTCCACTATGAAGTTAAGCCTTGAGCCCTTGCGCGAAGAATTCGAGGACTTACCCCAAAATTCTCAGCGGGCGTTTTTGAGGATGACCGAGGGAATCAGCAGGCTAAAAAGAGTAATTGAGGCCAGTACTCAGTATCTAAGGGCGGATGGAGAAGCGGGAGAAATTCGTTTTCAGAAGGAAAAACTGGAACTCCTTCCCTGGTTTGCGGACTTTATTGAGGAATATGAAGTTCAAACCCGTCGGAAATTGGAGACCTCCTTTCAGCCTGGACTCTGGCTGGATGTGGATCCTTACTGGCTTGAGATGTGTCTGCAGAATCTCCTGGAGAATGCTTTTCATCACGGGGAGCAACCCGTTTCAGTGGAACTTGCTTGCAAAGAGAGATGTATTTCAATAACGGTACAGGACCAGGGGAATCTGACCGCGGCTCAATTTTCTAGTTTTCTGGACCCGTTTCGAAGAGAGAGTGAGGCAGAGGGGCTTGGATTGGGGTTAACCCTGGTTCAGAGCGTTGTTTCTCAGATGGGGGGAGAAATGCGTTTTCATGCGAATCCCAGTAGAGTTTCGATGAATTTTAAGGAGGAAAAATGAACCGAATTCTGTTGGTTGAAGATGATAGAGCCCTGCAGGAATCCTTAAGCGAGTGCCTGAGGGCAGAAAACTTTGAAATCCTCAAAGCTTCTACTATCAAAGAAGCTCAGGCTGCTCTGAGGGATTCTCCGATACTCATTGTTCTTGATTGGATGCTTCCAGATGGTCAGGGGATTGAACTCCTGAGAGAATTAAGAGCCTCCTCAAATCAAATTCCCGTGATTTTGCTGACCGCTCGAACCGACCTCGTGGATAAGGTTCTTGGTTTGGAGTTGGGAGCTAATGATTACATGACCAAGCCGTTTGAGCCGCGCGAACTGATCGCACGAATTCGAGTTCAACTTCGTCAGCCCAAGGCCAATGAATCCACTGAGCTTCTGAAGGCGGGCCCCATCCAGATGGATCTTAATTCCCACCATGTTAACTTCAACAATGAAGAAGTTATTTTGACACGTATGGAATTTGCCTTGTTGAAGCTTTTTCTTGAGAGCCCCGGGAAGGTATTCAGCAGGGATGAGATCCTGGATTTGGTTTGGGGGATGCGCTATCCAACCACTCGTACCGTGGATATGCACATTCGCCAGCTGAGACAAAAATTTGCTCCGGAATATTTTGAAACCATCCATGGTACCGGTTACCGCTTCAAAACCCATCCAGACAAGCTCAAAGAGAGCGGGGAGTCTTCGTGAAATTAGCGACGTCGATTTTCCTTTACCTGTTGATAGCCTGGGGTACACTCCCTTCCTTTGCCGCGGGAAGATTTGAAAACCCATGGATTTCGCAGAAGTTGGGATTGGCCCATCATTATTACCTGGAAGGAAAGTTTCAGGAATTCTCCTTGATGGTCAAGTCGATTTTGGAAACCTCTTCAGATAGTTTTGAGCGTCGGAATGTTCTGGATCTACTCAACCAGGTTCAGGAAAATCTTGGTGGAGGCTCCCTTCCTGTGGACTGGACACTGCCTTCGGAATTTTCCAGTTTAGAAATGCGGACTTTGAAAAATTCGAATCCACGCTATACCGAACACCTCGTGGAATTGGAAGCGGCCATTCCTGATTCAGTAGAAGTGGAGGGATTTAAACTCATTCCTCGTGGAGGGACCCCAATTTTAGATTATGCGGGTGGGATTGGAGAGGTGCAAAGACTAAAAGATCCTCAGAAGAAGGGATGGGTACGCTGGAATCTCAGCAGATCCGGTAACAATCCCTTACCGGAAGGGCTATATGAAATCCAGGCAAAGCTCAAGGGTAAAGAGGCTCTAAATGGCTGGTTTATCCTGACTGAGGGTAGAGGACAAACAGATCCTTCTCTATTGGCGCGAAAATCATCCTGGGGTCATACCAGGGTGGAGTTCTTTCAGGTATCTGGACATGGGGCACCTAAAATTTCCACCTTTGTCAGCCATCGAGAGGTTTTTACACAATCCCAACCCGTCTTTCCGCTCGAGGAGCGGTTGACAGAGATGTATCGAAAGGCTGTTGAAAGAGAAATTTTAGTAGTCGATCCGGTTCGCTCTCAGAGCTGGAAGACACCTTCTCCCTATGGAGGAGAGGGCCGGATTTTACAGCTCAATCATCGAAGAGTACACCGATTTGGGGATTTAATTTTACGTCAGCAAGTCAGCTCTGAGGTTCATCTTGATGAACGCTGATCACTCTTGGAATTTGACGGTTCCCAACCTGGTCGTCAGCCGCTGTTTAAACCAGGAAAACTGTCGATATAACGCGGAGATTTTGCAGGAGAATTTCTTAGAGGAGCTCTTGCCCTATATCAATACCAGGTTGGTCTGTCCCGAGGTGGAGATTGGTATGCCTACTCCCCGCCCTCCAATACACATCATTTCGCAGGGTTCAGCACTAAGATTGTACCAGCCGAAAACGGGAGAAGAACTTCAAGAAGAGATGAACGAATTTGCCCCCCGAAGACTGGATTCCTATGGTGAAGTCGATGGGTTTTTTATGAAAGCGAGATCTCCTTCCTGCGGCATTTTCGACACCCGCTACTTTAGCGATGAGCAGGCAGAGAAAGAGGTAGGTCAAGGCCCGGGAGCGTTTACGTCACACGCCCTTAAGCTTTACCCTGAACTTCCTTTTGCTGATGAATCTCTGCTCAAGATTAACCGTTTCAGGGAGAACTTTTTGACGGCCCTGTTCGCCTCAGCCAGAATTCGAACCTATCCTGGAAACCTGGAAGATTTTCACAACGAGTATCAACTCTTGATTTTAATCAGAAACCCAAAAATTTTAGGTCTTTTGGAGCAGTTATTAAAAGTTGGAAACCATCTCTACTACACGAAACTCTGTCTCCTGACACTACGTCAGTCGCCGGATCCCGGTTCCTGTGCCGAAATTGACAGGGCACTCAAGGCGAGATCAGGGCCTCCTTCATCCTTTCCAACGGAAATTCAGAGATATCTCGATCCCTATCCTTGCGACTTGCGGCCTTGATCATCCAGTGTTGCTAAATCTCGCTACAAATAGAGATCGTGCACAGGTTCTAAGAGTCTTTCCCTTATTTCTTTCGGCGGAGTAAAATAGGTTTCTATGAAGAAACCAAGAGAGATCAGCATCAAAGTCACCCGAAACATCCACAATGGTCATCTGACTTATACCCTGGATGGCAACTTTTCTCCGCTACCCTGTGGGAACCTGGTGGAATCCCGGGTTCGTGAATTTTTCCGGAAAATCACCAAACCGGCAAATGAAAGCGAGGGGAATTTTTTTCGAATCATTGAGCGTGAAACCCATGGCACTTTGCATGTGTCCATCTTCAATCAGCTCTATCCTGCCAGAAAAGACCGCTCAAATACGGAATCAACATCCCGCGACATTAAGTTCATCGATTTACGTCCCACCTCAGTCTTGTATAACAACCTGACATCAGATGAAGGCGGAGGGCTTGCGGAAATGCAAAAGGAATATCGGGAGCTATGGGGTATTCTCAATAGCGTAGAAGATGGTGAGGATACAATCCTGGTGGAACTTACACCGCCTTCAGCCCGTTCCTAAGAGCGCTTTTTCAGCCTTAAGTCCGTGAGCAGCTTTTGCCAGCCCATATCCTTGACGGAAATTTCACAATGTCTCGGAAGCTGCAGATTTTGACTGATATGACTCAAGTCAACAATGGGTAAATGTATTTCGAGGCTATTGTGGTTTTGAGGTTGATTCTGGTGAGAATTCATGGCTTTGATCTCCTTTAAGTTTGTACGATTAGGTTTGGAATCGGTCAAACTTGTGTAGATGATGAGCCAAGATGGGAAACTTTTAAAATTTCTTAATCGGCACATTCGCCGGGGGCATCTTTGGTGATTTGATCTCTTAGTGCAAGGGTGTGCTCAATCCAGGCTTCTGCAATCTCTGGGGGTAGAGAATGCTTCCCAATGACCTCTTTGAGAATCTGTGTACGCCGATCGAAATGACCCCCGAGGATCTTGTGGGGAAAATGGGATGATTTCAGGGGTTTGCCAGTGTATTTTACTTTTTCCCCTAATAGGGCCAGGGTGAGTTCCATCTCTTTTTCGATGAGTCGTTCTTTATCTTTGCCTTTGAAGTAGAAAGAGATCATGGTGTCTTTGAAGACCCTATCGTAGAAGTCGCTGAGGATCTCCCTGAGAATCTGTGGATTGACCATCAGGAATGTGCGTAGAAGGGTTTTTCACCTGAGTGATGGTCGGTGACGTCCACTACTTCCAGCAGGTCAGGAATCTCTTCGCGCAGAGTGCGTTCTACCCCGCTTTTGAGGGTAACTTTAGACATGGAACATCCCTGGCATCCGCCCTCCATGGTGATATAAACGCGCCCTTCTTTATATTCCATGAACTGAATCCTGCCGCCATGTTTTGCTACCGAGGGATTGATTTTCTCATCCAGGATTTTCTGAATTCTTTGGGAGGTTTCTGAGCTGGGTTCAGCGCTCTCCTGCGAGACTCTGGAAGCGTGTTCAAATTCCTCGAAGCTCTTTGTGAGGTTATCTCGAATGGCCTGCCCGACTTGTTTCCCAATCTTCTGCCAGGAGCTGGCGGATGTCGTTGAGACGAGGAGAGAATTCTCCCGTACAGCAACCTCGGTGATTCCCTCGATGGAAAAGAGAGCCGTAATCAGGGCCGGTGAATTGGTTTGATTTTCCTTACGGAAATGAAGTTTGCCAAAGGGTAGCAGGGGAGTGGAGGTATCAAATCTGCAGATTCTTGGATTCACTGATGGAATCGCGCTGATCTTAATCTCTTGTGGTTCAGACACTGAAAGTCTCCTGTGCCCCCCTGTCCTTTTTACAGGACTCACATTCACAAATTTCCCGGAGCCGTTCATAGGCATAAATGCCACTGGTATGGGAGTCGGAGAAGGAGATGGAAAGGGCGTATCTACCTACTCTTTTGATTTCATTGATCGTGAGATCCAGTGAAATTGTAGAGTCATCAAGAGTCTTTTGTCCGGTGTCCTCATTGACGCAGCGCGCGCACAGGCAGTGGCGACGGAGTTCTAAAGGAGTATGGATTCCGATATGCTGGTCGGGCCAGAGAATTTGGAGATTTCCATCGTTTAGAAGCGTGAGATCCTCTGGTTCGGGAACCCTGGTTTTCTCCTGTTTTTCCAGATGCTGAACAAGGGTGTCGGAAACCTCCAAGAACGACTTTGACGCAGGCAGGTCAAGGGATTGGACCAGTACGGGTGTACCTCGATCAGAGCACTCCAGAATTTCAGGGTCGAGGGGGATTCTTCCAAGAAAAGAGGTCCCCATCTCAGCGGCCATCTTTTCTGCACCGCCGCTGGCAAAAAGCCTGGTGATTTCTCCGCAATGTTCACAGGTATATCCGCTCATATTCTCTATGACTCCAAGAATGGGGACATTCACCTGTTCAAACATTTTAAGTCCTCTTTTCGCGATTCCCAGGGCTACATCCTGGGGAGTCGACACGATGATGGCTCCCGTCAGAGGTGCTTGTTGGGCCAGAGTGATCTGAACATCGCCCGTTCCTGGGGGTAAATCAAGAAGGAGATAATCAAGCTCTCCCCAATCCACCTGGTGTAGAAACTGCTGGATGGCTTTCATGGCCATGGGAGCTCTCCAAATTACGGGGCCGTCTTCAGCTAGAAGCAGTCCCATGGAAATGAAGGAAATTCCGTGTTTTTCTGAGGGAATCAGTTCCTGGCGTTCATTGACACGAACCCTTGCTCCAGACTCCCCGAGGAGCCCTGGCTGGCTCGGGCCATAGATGTCCGCATCCATGAGCCCCACACTGAAGCCTCGCTCTTTAAGAGCGAGTGCAAGATTTGTGGAGACTGTGGACTTTCCCACGCCCCCTTTGCCGCTGGCAATCGCGATGATATGTCGAATTTTAGAATGAGGACTCATTGTGTTCTCCCTGCTGGTCCATAAAAGCGCACCAGTATACCTGTCCTGATAGCCCTGTTCCACTACGAAGCGGATAAGAATGCCCGGGTTTTAGCGCATAGGGCCGGGTCTATGGGTCTCCCTTTCAATTGCAAAGGTGAGCAGAGCAAAGCAAAGGCTGATCCACAGAGCGCAGATTCCGGAGCCTTCATAAAGACCTCGAAATCTCAGAATTTCAAAAATCCAGGAGAGATTCCCCTGATGAGCTATGAAAAATCCACATCCCAGGGTCAATAGGGTAAAACAAAAGACCTGGGTATCATCACTCCAGCGTCGATGGAACAGCTTGCCCAATCCATAAGAGCCCAGGCTGGTGGCGAGGCAATAAAAGGAGAAGGAGGCAGAGACTCCATGACGAAGAAAGATCATCTGGGTGGTGCCGAGATAGATCCCCAGTATGAGTAGGATAGGAACAATCCGAGAAAGAGTGAGAGTCATTGTAGAAATAGGTACAACCCGTAGAATCTGGTCTGATTGTTCAATAGATTTACTACCCTGGTGCAAGGCCAAAAACGCACTGAATGTAGCCGAGAAAGCTAATAGAACCAGGCTTTCCCATTCAGGCTTTGCGGACAGGTTTGGCATGATCAATTGAAAGTACAAAGCGCTTAACATAAGAGCGGCGATTAGCAGATTCGTACCCATTCGTAATTCACGCAGAAAAATGACCTGATTCATATTCATTCCTCCGTCAATCCGATGAAGAGTTCGTCGAGACGTAGAGCTTCGGGTTCAAGTTTTCTAAGGACATCCAGATGACTCTGTGAACAGTTTTTAGCATCGAAGACGGACCGTTGATTCCTCGTAAAAAGGGAACCTGTTGGTACATCAGAAAATTGTTTTTTAACAAGAGCCGAGCTTACCGAAAAGATTCTCTCTTCCATTTCCCCTGTACTGCTCTCAAATTTCAACCTTCCCTGGTCCAGAATCAATACACGTGTGGCGATGCGGTTAACCTCATCGAGAAGATGGGTGGCGTACAAAACAGTTTTCGCCCCACTAGAGCAATACTGCACCAGCATGTTCAGGATTTCTTCTCGTACCGCCGGATCAAGTCCTGAGGTAGCCTCGTCCATGATTAGGAGATCGGGGTGATGGCAAAGCGCCAGAAGTAGGGAAAGCTTGGTTTTCATTCCCCGGGATAGACTTTGAATGGGGGTCTCTTTCTCCAGGGAGAACTTTTCCAGAAGCTCTTTTTCACGGTTCCTATCCCAATTGATGTAATAGTCCCGGATCATGGCTATCATCTGTTCCACCGTGTAACTCTCAATCAGCATGGGTTCATCGGCGACGTATCCAATTCTCTGGAGAATGGTTTCACGATGGGAACGCAGAGATTTCCCACCAAAGTATTTCATGGTGCCGGAGTTGGGTTCTTTCCAATCCAAAAGAGTTTGAATCAGGGTAGTTTTCCCCGCTCCATTTCTTCCTAAGATCGCGATGACCTCACCAGGGGCAGCCTCCAGAGAGACATCTAGTACGCCTCTGGCGGAAGATCCGTAGGTCGAGAATAAATTTTCGATTTGCAGATACATCATAACTCCTTCAGGGATTGATCAAAGAGCGTTCTGATCTCTTCCTTCTTAAGCCCATAAAGGGCGGCTTTTTGTACAATTTTTTTGAAATGGTCCAAAATTTCCCCCTGGCAAATTACCTGAGTTTTGGCAAGATCCCCTAGTACATAAGAGCCCTCTCCCCGGCGGTTGTAAATCAGCCCCTCTTCGCGCAGTTCCTTATACGCCTTTTGTACGGTGAGCATATTTACATTGAGCTCCATACCGAGATTTCTAGAGGAAGGTAGCTGAGCTTCAGCATCTAGATTTCCACTCAGAATCAAATGGCGGACCTGGTTCACAATCTGCCGGTAGATGGGAATTTCCGAGAGGGGGTCGATGCGTAGTCTCATACTTCCTCCCGGTAGGCTTTCAAGCTCTCCAAGGGGATGAGTTTCATTTCCCAGGACCAGATTTGATCATCCACAAATTCCAAGTGCAGTCGTTTGGTGTCTGTATTCCAGCGTTCCCAGGTTGTAGTCCAGGGACTCCAAACCGATCCCGCCTGGTAAATCCCATCCCAGTGAAAGAGGCGTAGATCATCTCCTTCAGGGGGAATCTGGAAACAGAGATAGAAGGGATTTGTGCGGGAGGAGATATTTAGAATCAGAACCAGGTTGCCCGAGCTGATTTGCAGATCAACGAGCGAGGGCTGCAGTAAGCTTCTGGGCTTTTCTCCAGAGATGATCCAACCCTGGGAAAAGGAGTTGTTCTCGTATTTTCCATCGACTTGGATTCGGGTCTTATAAACATTTGTGTCCTGCATGACGCGTAGAGTAAAAGGTAACCCCGTTGGACTAGAGGTGGGTGTGACTGAAAAGGAAACAAGCCTTAGTTCTTTGGTTGGAACAGGTTGATTTGTACTCGAAATCAGGGGGATGCGGTTGAAGAAGAATAGTTCTTTGGGCGACTTTCGTCGGGAGTCTGGATACGACTGTTCTGATTCGCGACTTTTCAAAAAATCCAAGAAGATAGTCTCTTCTTCCGTTCCATCCGTTTTCTGACAGATTCGGTGAAGGCTATCCAGGGGAGAAGATTGCACTTTCAAGGAACAAGTTTGGTGCTGGTCTTTGATGGCCTGTTGTGAAAGCCAGTCTGGAATGGAGAGAGTTTGGGCAGGTCGCCACGCATTGGAGGTAGGATTCCAAACCAGGTAAGGTTGGCTTTTATAGTGTCCTGTTGGCTGAGATAGTTCAAAGTAGAGTTCTCCATTGGAAGGATCAATCCCAGCGAGATGCCCCTTCCATTTTGGTGAATGAACAAAGATCCGCCGGCCGTTTTTTATATCTGAGTAAGTGCCTTCGACAAGGGAGAATTTCAGGTGCTGGGGAAGTTCTTCATCCCCTTTGGACACAGTAATTTTCACCCATCTTCTGAAGAGGTCATTGTGGGAACTCAGATGATAAGTGTGTTGGGCTTCTTGAATTTTCACAATGTCTTCAGAGATCTGAAGATGTTCAACTGTGCTGTAGCGAGTATTTTGAAATGGATGAAAGAACTGACTGTAAAGTAAATGTTCCCTCAGAGCGCTGTATTCGTTCCGAATCAAGTCCTTTTCAAACCAGGTGATTCTGCCTGGGAAGCACTGAAGATTGGTGGCAATCCAACAGGTCAAAAATAACACGCTCCAGGAGACAATGGCCCCGACTAAGCAGCCCCCGATCCAGAGGTGTTGCCTTTTTAGACCAGAGTCTTTGAAGAGTAGAGGAACCAGGATTCCCGCAAAGATTAGTGTGATTCCTGCATAAATCCAGTAAAGTTTCAGATCAAACCAGGAGTCTTGAAAGGCAAAGAGAAGGATCAGGCATAGCAGAAGGGTGATGGTACTGAGAAGGAGACTCTCCAGTCTCTTGCGAAAATGGATACACCAAAGAGCGCCAAAGCAATATGCACAGGTGCACAGAAAGAACAGAGCAATGAATTGTTCTTGTACAAAATAATTCACAAAATACCAGAGGTGAAACCCTTTGTAGGGCAATCCAGCCTTCAGAGCGTCACCTCCATTAAAGATAAGTGCCAGGCTGAAGGACCATAGCAAGACCAGAATCCCAAAGCCGACTCGAATGCGCATGCTCGCCTTCAGACAAAAAGCGCAGGCCAGGGGAAATGGGAGTACATAGAGAAGGGTCAGGAGATGGAAGGAACCCATTCTGCTGAAATTGCCATCGTTTACCGTATCGCATAGAAAGTTGAAGGAGCAGATGGTGAGAATCAGCACAAAACTAGCTGCAATAATTCCAAATAGTCTCTGAGCTGTGCTCACCGGAAGAGTTCGAGATCGTTTATGGAAAAATCCATCACTTCCCGAAAATTGAAAACAAGCTCCCCAGCAGGTAAAGAGCGAGCAAAGGGCGCGCTGGAAATCCACATAATCGGTGTAGATGGAAAATTTAACGAAGAAACTTAAGATCATTAAAACAAGGATGATCGGAAACAAATGGCTTAGTTTTTGAAACTCATGGTGCATGACCGCAATCATGGAAACCCCCCCAGTGGTGATATACATAACTATATCACTACGCACATATATCGTCAATCCATCGAGAGGGTCTAGTTTTATGTTGTAGTATCAACAGTCTGGTGTTGAAAATTCACCATGTAGGGGTGTTTTGGGATCCTGAACCGCATTGCTACGAAGGATTCCAGTTGGCATGAGATTTGTTATATCCTCGGTGAGAACAGGGAAACAGAAAGGAAAATAAGCATGTACCGAATCATTTTATTTCTTCTCCTTAGCGTGGGGCTCTTCGCCTCAAGTTCAATGCATGAAGATCACGGCAAACACGATCAGGCCACGGAGGTAAAAGAAAAAAAGAAGGCTCCAAATCCTTACCGGGGCTATGTCTCCAAAATTCCGTCCAAGCGTGAAGCCAAAGCGGTGTATCGCTGTGGCTGTGAAGATAGACCCTGGAAACAGGATGCCTCGAAACCAAAGGCCTGTCCTTATTGTGGTCCCGCCATGCCCAAATGCGGCACATTGGTTAAACTGCTTCCCAAGCGCGGTGGAAAGTATTCCATCCAGGATTATGATCTTCCCAACAAAGTTTGCCCGGTAAGCAAGGAGCCCATTGAAAATAAGAAACACTTTCTTGAGCATGAGGGACAGAAAATTTTCTTTTGTTGTAAGAAGTGCAAACGGAAGTTTCCAAAAAAGCCTGAGAAATATCTTAAAAAACTCCCCCTGAAACCAGAGAGATTTGGATTTTCTATGCCCCAGGCTCAGGTTAGAGAAGACTCCAAACCCACGCATGAGATCAAAGAGCAGAGCTACGAACATCATCATGGGCCCGGGGGGCATAGTCACGATGACATTTGATGCACGATAGAAGGAGAGAAGTTGATTGAACGGACAGAAATGCGTGTGCTTGGTATGCGCTGCGCTGGATGCGCGGCAGGTATCGAGAAGAAACTGCGTGCCCTGCAAGGAATTGAGGACGCTGTTGTGGATTTTTCATCCACTCGTGCCCTGATCAGGGCTGCCGATGAAACCTGGAGCTCCCAATCTTTAGCTCAGAAGATCCAATCCTTTGGATACCAGGTTTTTCCCTGGGAGCAGCCCCTGGAACAAGAGGGGGGACAGCTGTCTCGACGGCTGGTGATCGGAGTTCTCCTATTTCTTCCCCTGTTTATCCTGAGTATGTTTTTTGAGCCCTCCAACAAGCTTAGAATCCTTCAGGCTTGCCTGGCACTGCCAGCCTTCGCGATTCTTGGCAGACCCTATTTTCTGTCTGCGCTTCACTCCTTCAAGAGCGGTATTCTTGGAATGGATGTTTTAATCGCGCTGGGAAGCGGCAGCGCTTTGCTCTATTCCCTTCTCTATTTCACTGGACTTACCAACGAGGTTTATTTCGATGGATCCATTGCTATTTTAGTTTTCATCACCGTGGGAAAACTTCTGGAAGAAAGAGCGAAAAAATCAGCTTTTTCTTCGTTGGAAGAACTGATGACTCAAGATCGCAAACCGGTGAGGGTTGTTACTGATAGCGGCGAGATCGAAGAGAAAGAACCTTCCAAATTGGTCGCGGGGGAAAAAATACTGGTACCTGCGGGAGAATTTATTCCCGTAGATGGAATCGTTCTCAATGGAGAGTCTTCAGTAGACGAGTCCTTTCTCACCGGGGAAGCCTTGCCTGTCTTTAAAGAGGCTCACAGCGAGGTTCTCTCGGGTAGTAAAAACCTGGAGCAGGTGCTTGAAGTTGAAGTGATTCGCAGCAGTTCCGAGTCAGCGATGGCCCAGATTTCAGCGAAGGTGCGTGAAGCCCAGATGGAAAAGGCTTCTTTGCAGAGAATTGCGGATCGTATCTCTTCTATCTTCGTTCCAGTGGTTCTTGTCCTGGCCTCGGGTACAGCCCTTTACTGGGGAATTACCGAGGGACTGGGGCCGGCCTTCCTGCATAGCGTTTCCGTTTTACTCATCGCCTGCCCCTGCGCTTTAGGTCTGGCCACTCCCGCTGCATTCAGCGTTGGTTTATACACGGGTCTTAAGAAGGGAATTCTCATTCGCTCCGTGCGCGTAATCGAGAATATCTCCAGGGTCACCCACCTTGTTTTAGATAAGACCGGTACCCTGACGAAGGGAAAACCCTCTCTGAAGGAAATACACAACTTTGGTTCTCATTCCCGCCATGAACTTCTGGCCCTGCTCTATGGGCTTGAACAAGGCTCCGTGCACCCCTTTGCGCATGCCGTTCTGGAGAACTGTCAGACCGAGGGAGTGAAACCCATCCTCTTCGAAAACCTGAAAGGAAGTGCTGGTAAAGGAATAGAAGGTGTTTATGAAGGCCACAACTATCGAGTCGGGAACGAATCCTTCCTCACCCAAAACTCCATCACGATTCCGATAAAAATGGAGAGCATGGGATTTTTTCTAGCCCGTCAAAAGGAGGTGCTGGCATTCTTTGAATTTGAAGATCCAGCCCGTGTCGGACTCGCTTCTCTGCGCAGCTTTCTTCAGAGGACTCCTATCCATACCGCACTACTCTCAGGAGATCGCAAGAGTGTCGTGGAAGCCTTTTCTTCTCAGCTTCCTTTTCGTGATGTACGTGGGGAACTCACACCGGAAAACAAACGCGAAGCCGTCATGGGCTTTAAAGACGCTGGGGGTTACGTCGCCATGGTGGGCGATGGGATCAACGACTCCTCAGCCCTGGCACAGGCAGATCTGGGGATCTCCTTTCAGGAAGGTTCGGAGCTAGCGAAAGGCAGCGCGGACCTGGTATTGATGAAATCGGACCTATCACTGATTGAAGATGCATTTGACCTCTCCTACGCCATCCGAAGAAAGATTCTACAGAATTATTTCTGGGCATTCTTATACAATACTGTCTCCATACCGGTAGCCATGTGCGGCTTGCTCAACCCGATGATCGCCGCAGTGGCCATGACACTTAGCTCCATCTCGGTGCTGACCAATTCCATGCTCCTGCGCCGTAGTCTCACCCGCTAATGGGCGATTTCTGGAAGAAAAGGAGACTTGATGAAGATTGAACTGATTTATGATTCCGACTGCCCTAATGTTGAGAAAGCCCGCAGACAGTTAAAAGAAGCCCTCGCACAATCTGGTCTGGAGGAAAGTTGGAAAGAATGGGATCGCAGTGCCCGGGAAAGTCCAGAATATACCCGCAGGTACGGTTCACCAACCATCCTGGTTGAGGGCCGTGACGTGGCTGGAGAGGAACCGGGAGATGGAAGCTCCTCGTGCCGAGTGTATGAAGGCTCAGGTGGGAGACTTGAGGGTGTTCCGAGCGTGAAATCTATCAGTTTGGCCCTGAGTTCCCGGCTGTCTTCTTTCTCGTAGGAGCAACGAGTTGGAATTCCTGGCTCATTCATGACGACGGCCCTCCAGGGTGCTGTTGAAAAATCAACAATTAACAGTTGAAAATTCAACCAATTGGCGATCAAATGAGTACCTGACTAAAGCAGAACTATGCATAAGAGCTAGTTTTTTATCTTTGGCACGAGGTTTGTATTTGGATTCCTGGATCTCGTGATCAGAGTAGCGGCATGGCGAGATAAAATGAGGAGATTTAGGCATGTATTTTATCATCTACCTTCTTTTCAATCTGGTATCACTGCATGCCAGCATGAATAATAATGAGGCTGTTCATTCGGGTTCTCCTGAGAAAGCACAGGAAGTCCCCGCAAAACGGACCTGGACCTGCAGTATGCATCCCCAGATCAAGATGGAGGAACCAGGTAAGTGCCCGATTTGTTTTATGGATTTGATCCCGCTGGCTTCATCACAGTCTCTTGCTAAAGATGTAATCGAATTGAGTCCTTCTGAGCAAAAAAGTGCTGGGATTCAAACCTACCCACTTAAACATAAGCACGATCAGATAAACCTTCTTCTCTACGGGAGAGTGAATCTTGTTCCAGCCTTGAAACATCACATCACAGCCTGGGTGAGTGGGCGCGTGGATCGACTTTATGTCAGCTCCATAGGAGAAAAAGTGAAGATAGGCGACCCTCTTTATGAGATCTATTCTCCAGCACTGGTAGCTTCCCAACAAGAACTGATCCAGGCAAATAAATTCCTTAAGGAGTCCAAAAAGGATGGGACCCGATTTCAGTTTCAGCAGGGGAATTTGGCCGCAATCAGGCAAAAATTACTATATCTCGGTCTCACCTTGGAAGATCTTCAAAAAATAGGTCAGCAGAAAGAACCAAACTCCCATATTGTCATTCGCTCCAAGAGAAAGGGTGTTATCAGACATGTCGCAATTAGTGAAGGGGAATACGTCAAGGAAGGCTCTCCCATTCTGCTTCTGGCGGATATGAGCAAACTATGGGTTGAGGCTTCTGTCTATGAAGATGATCTGCGGACCGTTCGAGGTCCGATGAGGGCACGTATTCTGCTTGATTCCCATCCTCAAGAGGAAATCATTGCAAAGTTGGTGCGCATTGACCCCTTTGTCGATCCCAAAACTCGTTCCAGTCGGGCTATCTTTTCCATTTCCAACCCAAGGGGTGAATTTCATGAAGATGGATTTGCCAGAGTTCAAATTGAAACCCGCTCGAAACCGGGTCTTTTAATCCCCCATAGTGCGGCTTTGTTCACCGGACAAAAGGCGGCTATTTTTATTAAGGTCGAGAATCGTTTTCAGGCGAAACTGGTACGAATTCTGGAAAAGACGGAGTCATACTACCGGGTAATGGGAGATTTGAAACCCGGGGATGAAGTGGTGGTTGAAGGTACCTTCAAGCTCGACAGCGAATTCCAGATTCAGGCACGCGAATCTATGATGAGTTCCAAAGAACTGATGTCTCCTTATGGCGCTCGTCTCGACTTCAGAGCTCCTCTCGAGAAAGCCCTGGACTGGATGGCCCAGTCGAAGCCATCCGCGGTCTTTAGGGCCAAATTGGACCCATTACGCACTGCCTATCTCGAGTTACATCTGGCCCTTGCCGAAGATTCCTTCGACGAATCCAAGGAAATAATCCAGGAACTCGGATCTGGTTTAAGAAACTCTCTTTCGCTTGAGAATTCCATGCATGAATCAAGGGTTCTCAAGCTTCTACTTGAAGAGCTGGAAACTTCTTTGCAGAAAGTGTCTTCAACCAAGGTTTTTAAAGATTTGCGCCAGACCTTTGCCTTGCTGGGCAAGTGGTTTATTGCTATGACGGAAGAAGGTTGGATGAGTGCGGATAGCGACCTGAAGAAATTGTACTGTCCCATGGCTTTTGATAAGAAAGGAGCTTTTTGGATTCAGGAGGATGAAGATGTGATGAATCCCTTTTTTGGCTCAGAGATGCTTGGTTGCGGTGAAATACAACAGTGGGGTGAATGATGAGGAGCGTGCAAACCTTTCTGGTGAAACATCCCTTGATGAGCCTGGGTTTGATGTTGCTTCTTGTTCTGGCAGGATTATGTGTTTCTCCTTTTAAAAATTCCTTTCTTCCCCAAGAAATCCGTATGCCTATAGCGGTGGACGCGATCCCGGATCTCGGCGAAAACCAACAGATCATCTTTACCGCCTGGATGGGCCGTAGCCCCCAGGATGTGGAAGATCAGATCACCTACCCACTGTCCACTCAACTCATGGGAGTACCGGGAGTCAAGAGTATTCGAACCTTCAGCTTTCTGGGCTTTTCAACGATTTATGTAATCTTCGAAGAACATATTGAGTTTTATTGGTCTCGGTCCCGCATTCTTGAAAAACTCAATTCCCTTCCCCCGGGAATTTTGCCTACAGGTGTGCAGCCGGCTCTTGGCCCTGATGCTACCCCCCTGGGGCAGGTTTTTTTATATGTCTTGCGAGCCTTCACCCAGACAGGAGAAGAGGTGGTTGGAGCTTTTAGCACCGAGGAACTACGTACCATCCAGGACTTTCAAGCCAAATTGCTTTTACAGGCGATCCCCGGGGTTAGTGAAGTGGCTTCAATCGGCGGATTTGTGAAGGAATACCAGGTTCAACTGGATCCGCAAAAATTGGCTTTCTACAAGGTGTCCCTGTTGGATGTAGCCAGGGTGGTCAAGGCAGCCAACCTGGATGTGGGCGCAAGAACCATGGAGTACAACAAGGTTGAGTATCTCATTCGAGGACTCGGGTTTGTTCAAAAGGCCCAGGATCTCGAAGACGTTGTGGTTCGGTCCAGCCAGGGCACACCGTTGCTCATCAAACACCTTGGCCATGTCCAACTGGTTCCCGCCTTCAGGCGGGGAATTCTCGACGATGCTGGAGAAGAAGCAGTAGGAGGCATCGTAGTCGCCCGCTTTGGCGAAAATCCCATGCAGGTTCTCGAGAATATTCGATCGCGGCTTCCCGCAGTTAACACTTCTCTTCCCACCAAAACACTTCAAGATGGACGTAAGGTTCATCTCAAAATTGTGGCCTACTATGATCGCACCGATGTCATTGTCGAAACCATCCTGACTCTCTGGCACGCTCTTAAGGATGAGGTCATCATCGCTTCCCTGGTGATTTTAGCCTTTCTCTTTCATGCCGGGAGTTCTTTTTTACTCGCATTGATCCTGCCATGTGGCATTCTATTGACATTCATTTGGATGAAAATGATTGGCATCGAGGCGAATGTAGTGGCTCTCTCAGGCATTGCTATAGCAATCGGAGTCATGGGAGACATGGGAATTGTTCTGGTGGAAAATGCCCAGAAACATCTGCAAGAAAATCCTGAGGCCAGTCCCGTGGAAATGGTTCTCAAAGCGGTTTTTGAAGTCAATGCGCCCATTCTTGTAGCCGCCTCTACGACCCTGATCAGTTTTCTACCGGTTTTTTTTCTAACCGGTGCAGAGGGAAAGCTTTTTCGTCCTCTGGCTTTCACCAAGACCCTGTCTATTCTGGCAGCACTTGTGATTGCCCTCTTTTTACTTCCCCCTCTAAGTCGCTTTTTGCAGTCTGTCCGGTTCAAGAAAATAAATCTGATTCTCTCCGTTCCCATTGGTCTGCTCTGCTTGCTTGGCCTGACTTCAAGTTGGTCTCCCTTAGGAGTGGAGGCCGGGTTTCTGCACAATCTGATTTTTGTTGTTTTCATCGTATTTTCTCTTTTACTGGCATTTGGAGCATTTCAAAAAATCTATGATCGTCTGATGCTCCTTTGCTTTTCCTATCCCCTGACCACCCTGCTGATTCCCGCCCTGATCTGTATCATGGGTCTGACAGCCTGGTTTGGTGCCTCCGCAACCTTTTCTTTTCTTCCCAAGTTCATACGAAGCAGCGGTTCTTTCTCGGCCTTCATGCACAGTTTCCCAGGATTGGGCAGTGAGTTTATGCCGCGACTAAAGGAGGGTTCCTTTCTCTACATGCCCACATCCATGCCGCATGCGGGTGGAGAGGAGATGCTCTCGGTCTTATCTACCCTGGACAGAAGAATAGCGTCCATTCCTGAAGTACAGTGGGCGGTGGGAAAGGCGGGTCGTGCGGAGACGGCGTTGGACCCGGCCCCCATGTCCATGGTCGAAACCATCATTCAATATTATCCAGAGTATCTTCTTGATAGGGAAGGCTTGAAGAAGACTTTTGCCTACAGTGAGGCCAAAGGCGAGTTTTTACGAAATGAGAAGGGTCATCTCATTGAAGATCCTGGAGGGCGCCCTTACCGTAACTGGAGAACTCAGATTAAAAGCCCTCAAGATATTTGGGACGAGATCATCAAGGTTACCAACCTGCCGGGTACTACTTCGGCACCCTTTCTCCAGCCCATCGAAGGAAGGATCGTGATGCTGCAAAGCGGTATGCGGGCCCCTATCGGGATTAAGGTATTAGGGGACGATCTACGAGTCATGGAAGAGTTTGGTTTGCAGCTTGAAAAACTACTTAAGGAAGTACCGGGGGTGAAAGAGAGTGCTGTTTTCGCCGAGCGAATCGTTGGCAAACCTTATCTTGAAGTGGAATGGGACCGTGAAGCACTAGCTCGCTACGGTATAACGATGCAAGCAGCCCAAAGACATATTGAATGGGGGGTGGGAGGAGGGAAATTGTCCGAAGTTATCGACGGGCGGAATCGATTTCCATTGACCATTCGTTTTCTTAAAGATTACCGCGATAGTCCCGAAGACCTTGAGAAACTTCTCATTTCCCCACCGGGTGGGAAAACAGCAGTGCCCCTGAGTCTCCTGGCTAAACTCCACTATCGTAAGGGTCCCCAGGCTATAAAAGGGGAGGATAGCAAACTTGTTGGTTATGTTCTTTTTGATAAAGACCCGGGCTTCTCAGAGGGAGAAGTGGTGGACCAGGTTCAAAGATTTTTTGAGCAGAAGAAAAGCACAGGTGAGTTGGTTCTACCGCCGGGAACCTCCTATAAATTCGCGGGTAGTTATCAAAATCAAGTCAGGGCTAAAAAGCGGCTGTCTATTATTATTCCGATATCGCTGATCCTGATTTTTTTCCTGATTAGTTTACAATTTCAATCTGGTGTTGTGACCGCAATTATTTTTAGTTCCGTTTTTCTGGCCTGGTGCGGGGGTTTTCTCATGATCTGGCTCTACGGTCAGGATTGGTTCTTGAACTTCTCTCTTTTTGGGCACCATTTGCGAGACGTGTTTCAGGTCACCCCTATCTACCTTTCTGTGGCTGTCTGGGTGGGGTTTCTGGCTCTCTTTGGTATTGCCACAGACAATGGAGTTTTGATCTGTACCTTTATACAGCAGGAGGTTGAGGGTCTCAAAAGGCTTGTTCGATCTAATCTCAGGGTTGCAATCCTAAAGGCGTCTCATCGAAGGGTTCGACCCTGTCTGATGACCTCCGCAACCACCATTTTGGCCCTGCTGCCAATTCTTACCAGTCATGGACGGGGAGCGGAAATCATGATTCCCATGGCGGTCCCAATTTTTGGCGGCATGATAATCGCCCTTTTTACGCTTTTCATGATACCGATCCTCTATTACCTGTTCTATGGCTTCAACCTTCCCGAGGATCTTGAAGAGAATAGGGAGGCTGAATGAACAAACGCATCTTTCAGAGTTCTGCTGTTTGGGTTGGCTCCATCAGCGTTCTGATTGTGGCTGTATCCATGCTTCATTACGGTACTCATACTCATGAAATCCCACTCCATGCCCTCTTTCGAAAGTTGTACTATCTGCCAATTCTCATGGGTGCAATCCGGTTCGGAGTGCGCGGAGGATTGCTGTGTTCCATTGTATGTACGATCCTTTATTTCCCCCATTTGCATTTTGATTGGGGAGCGAATTATTTCTATGAGAATGCGGATAAAACGCTGGAGATTGCAATGTATCAGGTCATTGCCCTAATTGTAGGACTTTCGGCGGACTATCAGAGAACCTTGCGAGGGAATCTCGAAGATGCCCATCAAAACCTCGAAGAAAAGACAAAAACACTTTTACAGGCAAAACGTTCTCTCAATCGCCATGAAAAACTTCAGGCCATGGCATTATTGGGAGCGGGCATTTCCCATGAAATACGAAATCCTTTGGCATCTTTGAAGGGAATTTTGGAAATGCTTTTTGAAAGCTCCAAGGAGGCGCGCGATGAAGAGCTTAAGAGCATCGCAACCAATGAAGTTCTTAGAATCCAAAACATTCTGGATCGGTTTCTAAAACTTCATCAGGAAGACAACGAAGAGACCTCCGAAATCGACCTCGTGGAATTGCTACATCAACTGCGTGAACTCATGGAGGGACCTTGTAAAAAAAGAGGACTCAGACTTGAGATGGAAACCCAGCAAAGACCCTGTATTTATCGTGGTCCGGGAGGAATTCTACAACAGGTGTTGATCAATCTGATTTTGAATTCTCAAGAAGCAGCACGGAGCCTTGTTCACATCAAGCTTTGCGGGGTTCAGTCCCAATTTGAAATTGAAGTGTCCGATGATGGGGACGGGGTAGCTGAGGAGAGCCGCGAAGCCATTTTTGACTTTTTCTTCACCACCCGTAAGGAGGGGACAGGTTTGGGACTTTCTATTTCCTCCCAGCTCATGGATCGATTGGGCGGAAACTTGAGCTTGAAGAAAGCCTCCAATCCCACTGTGTTTAAAATTAGTTTTCCCGCCATCTGGCGCAAGATCGATGGCTCAAAGCACGATCTTGCCATTGGAGGGGAAGGAGTTTGACGTGAAAATTCTGGTAGCGGATGATGATCTTGCCCTGAGTAGAGTGATTCAACTGAATTTGCAAGACAGGGGTCATGAGGCTGATTTGGTTCATACCGGGAAAGCGTGTCTAAGGGCACTAAGACAAAAGAATTACGAGATCTGCGTCCTGGATCTCAATATGCCCGAGAAGACCGGTCTTCAGGTTCTTGAGGAATGGGAGGGGAAGCCTCCCTGTCCTGTGGTCATTTTGACCGCGTATGAAAAAGTGGACCTTGCTGTACAGGCGATCAAACTGGGAGCCTACGATTACCTCACCAAACCCTTTGATCGTGAGAAGCTACTTCATACTCTTGAATTGGCGTTTCAAAATAAGAAACTGGTGAGCGAGAATCGCCGACTCAAAAGTCGACTCGTTAGTGAAGCGACTCGATCCTTCGTGAAACCACAAGACGAGCGACTTAAGAAAATTGTCCATATTGCTGCCTCCAGCGATGAGCCTGTTTTAATCCTGGGGGAAACGGGCTCGGGAAAGGAATATGTTGCCCGTCATTTGCATGAGCGCTCGAATCGCAATGCTGAACCCTTTCTGGCCCTGAATTGTTCGGCCATTCCCGAAACCTTGATGGAGTCGGAGATTTTTGGTCATGCCAGGGGAGCATTCACAGGTGCAGAGGCCAGTAAAGCAGGATTATTGGAAGAGGTGGGCGAGGGGATTTTATTTCTGGATGAAATTGGAGATATGCCGCCAGGTGTTCAAGTTAAGTTACTTAGAGTTCTGGAAGAGAAGAGTTTCCGGAGGCTAGGAGAGAATATAGATCTTCAGTTTAAAGCCAGAGTATTTTCCGCTACCCACCGAAATCTTGAGGAGCTAGTACACCAGGGTTGTTTTCGTGAAGATCTTTACTATCGTCTCAATACGATTCCCATCGAGCTTCCGCCTCTTAGACTCAGCTTTGCACAGCTCCCAGACTATCTGGCGCTTTTTTTACCTGACTATGACTTCAAGGATTCAGCCCTTCAATACCTTCGATCCAAATCGTGGCCTGGAAACCTGCGGGAGTTGAGAAACTATTGCTCGCGACTCTCTATTTTCTCTGAAGGGGTCACGTTGATCACAGCCCAACAGCTCAAAGCGATGGAGTCACTCTTTGGCGAGTATCGTCCTGTTTCAGAGTTTCAACTCCCGCAGGAGGGAATCAATATCGAAGGTCTCATTGACGATCTGCTGACCCAGGCATTGGAGCGCTGCGCTCAAAATCGTACCCACGCCGGTGCCCTGTTAGGAATGAGTAGACAGCAGGTGATCCATCGTCTCAGAAAGCTCGATAAGAAAATGAAAGCATCAGAAGCCAGTAGCCAGAACTCTCCTGCCCCATATCTCAAGGCGTGAGATCAGCGGTTTCCTCAAACAGGGAGGTTCCACAGAGTTCTTCAAGTCTGGCGAGGGTTTGCCAATAGCTCTTCTGATGCTTCGCCAGGGAGAGATTCAAATTCAGGGAGAGTCTTAGATTTTCAAGTAACGAGAAGTAGTCGATATCTCCTGTCTGGTAAGTGCCTTTTAACGAGGTCATGGCCTCCCCCACCCTCGGCAAAAGCTTGGTTTCGATAAGCAGGATTTCACGGATGTTGTCTACCAGGGTAACCATGTACTCCTGTTGCTTCGTCATCAAGGTCCTATGAAGGGCATCTCGCTCATGGGCGAGTGCCTGCTTTCTAAGTTCAGAGGAGCGAACTTTGGCACGGGCGGCCTTCCTTTGTAGGGGAATCTGCACTCCTGCTGAGAGCATTAAGGCATCCTTTCCGGGATCGGAACCGAAACTCTCAGACCCAATACGGGTCCATTCCACTCCTAGCTGGTAAGAAAGATTGTCTTCGGACTTAGCCAGGTGAATGTGGGCTTGGCCGCTATCGATTTTCGACTCAAGAACCAGCAATTCAGGATTTCGGGAAATATCCAACTCCTCTAGTTGCGGGGGTTCTTCTACATCTCGGTTCCAGGTAGGCCAGGGTAAGACTTCATCTCCAGGCAGCCAGGCGAGTGTTTGGATCTGATCGGAGAGTATAGTCCTGCGGCTCTCAAGGGATTTGACCTGATCTTCTAGCTTGAGAGTTTCAACCTGAAGACTAAGTAAGGTTGGGTAGAGATAGTTATGGAAACTGTAATGGGTCTTGATAAGATCAGTCCAATTGCGTGATAGTTCCAGGTTTTCCTCTACGATGATCAGGCTTTTACTGAGGTACCAATACTCAAAGAAAGATTCTTTCAATTCACGGATGAATTGATAGCGAAGTTGGTTCTCTCTGGCACTTTCAATGCTTGCGCGGGATTCCATATCTTTTCGCTTCCAACGCCGCTGGACTGGATTAGGAATCCTTTGAAAGAAGCCCAGTCGCGACTGAATGGGGCCATTTCTGGTTACCAATTCAGCAGGAGAAAGTCCTATTTTTACCTCTGGGTCCGGCAGGGCGGAAACCACTCGAGCGGATTCGAGATATGCGGCTGCTCGCTTATTGGAAGATAAGAACAACGGATGCTGAGTGAGAAGACTGCCCTGTAGTTCAGCAAGTTCTACACCCTGAATTGTACTTACAAATATACAGAGACCGAGAGTCAGAAACTGCTTCAACACATTGGCCTCCAGACGAAAGATAGACAAAACTATACTGATAATAACAGAATTTGTCCTATTTTGCTCTTTATACCGAATTGCAAACACCCTGGCGCTTGTAGGGTTTTGACCAGAGTAAGGGCATCGCCAGGGAACCGGGAAATCAACAGATTCCTGGTTTAGCCGGGAATTCTCACAAATCTAAAAGATTTGGGCCTGTCTGTCCTTCTGAAGGTGTAGAAAACCCGCCAAATTACACTTTATCGCTTTCATTTCATCAAGAAACAAAGTACCAACTCCGAAAACTATGACGTGCACGCTAGCTCTATTGGAGCTGGATTGCGGATTATTAGCGATATTCGCCTATTTCCGTTATGAAGAATCAAATTTGGAGAAATGATGGGTTTTCAAACCGAAACCCTTAACGTTGTAACGTAAAAGAGAAAATGCCGCTGCCGGGTCTGACTCGACTCACCCTTCTTGCCCTTCTAATGGGCCCCGAGATCTTTGCTGTCTCTTATTCTGAGGTACAGAAGAAGCTCGACAAAATTGGTAGCTACCGCGTACTCCAAAGATTGGAAAACGTATCCCAGGAATTGATTCGTGAAACTACCAAGAGTGGAAAGACCGATAAGGAACTAGCGCGAGAACTGGCCAGAACCCGTCTGCTACTCTCTGGAGCATCTCCCCAGAATGTTATAGATTCTTCAGCCTCTTCTACTCAAAGCGTGATGAGTAGATTGCAGGGAATCGTAACTGAATTAAGAGATTCAGGAGCCATTTCTCCAGCGGTTGCTCCGCCCCCCGCTCCCAGCGGAATCATAGGAAATCCATTTGGGGAAGACTACGGCGGATCAAAGAAAGTAGGTCGTCAGAGAAAGTACGATGCTGTACAAGAACTTGATCTTCGAGTTGAAAACCAGGTCCGCACCCTGCACTCCGACTATGAAAATCTTGAAAATCGCTTTGAGCAGCTGCGTAAAACCTCAGTAAGAAATTGGTATGCCCCACTTCAGCTCTCAGGATTCTTTGAATTTGAATACAATCGCAGGAAATTCCAGGGACAGGCATTTTTAACATCTCAGCAGGATGAAGATTTTTGTCAAAGTCTGAGACTTGATGTGAATCGAGATTGTAAGTCAGTTTTTGTAGATCTCGGGAGATTTGATAATTCCAGAATGGTTTTAGATTTAGATGCTCCCATAGGACAGAAATTGGACTTTCATTCACGGGTCGAGTTTCGCCCCGGGGATCGAGAGTTTAAAGTACCGGAAGCATATCTAGACTACTTTTGGAAACCCAATCATGCGTTTAGAGCGGGAGTCATGCTGGTTCCCTTTGGAAACTACAATGCTTTCTATGACTCTCCCCTTCGCCAGCTTTCCCATAAACCAGCCTTTAACGAGTTCATAGTTCCCACGGTCTGGTTTGACGCGGGAATTGGACTTGTAGGTGCCGGAGTCTTCTTTTCGAGACCCTACCAATACCAGTTCCTTGCCATGAACGGCCTTTCAGATAGCAACGCCACACTTGCCGACAAGGTAGGTATAAAAGGCTTAAAACGAGATGGTATTGGGGATTTGGAAACAGACAATGATGACAAAGCTATAGCAGGTCACATCGGGCTCGATGTATCAGATGGATTGCGTCTTGGCTACTCCTTTTATGAGGCAGATGTCGGACGGTACCTGGAGGGTTTAACCTCCCTGGCCGCCCCGGTCTACGATGGGAAACGAGTTCTTAGTATGACCGGTTTTGATTGGGAGAGGACATTCAAAAACAAAATTCGATGGTTTGGAGAATACGCGGTTGGAGATGCTGGTGCTGATCCCTTCGATGAATTGGTTGATCCCACCAAGGCCGAATACCAATTTGAAGGCTGGTTCACACAGGTGGAAACTCCCCTTCCCTGGCTCGATGATCGCTATAGGGGTGTAGTTCGCATTGGTGAGGTGGATACCCATAAATTAAAAGATAATGAGGGTGATGTTACCGAGCAAGTCATCGGGGTAACCTATAGGCCGGACAAACGCACGGTTTATCGAATTGAACACCACACAGAAACTCTAAACGCTAATAATCCCGCCCTTGAGAAGGACCAAAATGGTCTGGTCTTTGGAGTCGCCACGGCTTTTTGATGAGCCGAGAACCGAAGTTTTGGGCGCTGTAGAGCATCCATGGACTTCACCTGCTGGCGGTTCCCTCCTTGAACGATGCTTTGGCATCGCCCTTCGTCACGAATCACCACCATGTTCGCCCCTGAACACTCTACAGCACCCAAAACTTCGGCCCTCGACTCATCGGTCTTTCTGGTTGGGGAGTTTGTCTGTTGGTGGTTCCTTTGTCGTAGGTAGCTATGCTCCCTCCTCCCGCACCATGCCGTCAACTCATCATTCTTTTTTGGTTGGGGACTTTGCTTATTGTAGGATTCCTCCTATTACTTTGGCTGGGCTTGTTACGGTTGGCTCTGCTCCTATGCTTGGGTCTTGCCAGTCTTCCAGGGTTGGCAGGGTGAAGGGGCTTGTTTGTAGGGATGAGCAGTTGGCTGAAGTCACTTGTGCCATTCTTTGTTCCTTTTCCAGGACCTTTAGTAGATATTCCTGGCTTTCCTTATACGATGGAACGAATTCCTTTCCTGAGGCTCTCAAGCCTCCTTCTCTCGCCCATCATCTTTTCAAACATAAGCGGATAGACTTTGAATTCCTCATATTGCAAATGAGTTCTTACACGCACCAGAAGAATTCTACATAGTGCAATGATACGGTCATTGTGGAGGCCTTCAGGCTTTCCCCTGGCTAGAACCAAGAGTTGGAGTAAGCGCTCGAACCTGTGAGCGAAGACTTCATGGTCGACCTCAAGATGGGCACAAAGAGACTGAAAATTCTCACTTCGAAATCTCCCGTACATATAGTTATGCTCCTTTTCGTGATGGGACTTTTCGTGAATTAAGTGAGAGCGTACAAGCCTGCGTAAGGCTTTCATCGGTGCGTGGCATTCTTCGGGCGCTAAGGCTCCAATTTGCTCGGCGAGAGTCTCAATTTTTTCGAGGGTAACCAGTATGGCTTGATGGTCCTTTAAGAGTTGGAGCATGGGGTGTTTTGCGGGGCACTCTGCGCGCAATTCTAAGTTCAGACATTCGCTGTGGATCATCTTGTCATACTCTGGACAAAGAACTTCTAAGGGGACACCCTCCAGGAGAAGGTCTTCCTCAAGAATCGCTCTCTCGTTCCTTGCAGTTGCTTCCAGGCGGTCTCGCAACTCACTTCCCTCAGCTGAGTTCAATTCCCCACGGACAGACTTTTCAACGTAGGTTAGGAATTCTGACGGTATCATATCAACCCCTCAATTCTCCCGGGGAAGATCCCGAGAATAGACCCGGCGTGACACCATGTGACAAATTGTCAAATTTGACGCGGACTCTCTATCTCCCAGGCATGAATAAGACTGGGATTGAGTAATTTGAACCCTCTGAATATGAGTCCGGCCCCTAATTTGTAGGCAATTTTTATGCCAATTAATAAGTTTTTTAGACGGAGGGAGTTGATGTTGAGAATCGTGGAAACAGAGCCTATCTTTGGGGTGTTTAACCCATTAGATAGAGCTGTGTGTTTGCCTCTATGACATCGAGAAAGTCCTCGACACTCACCGGTTTTAGCAAAAAACGATGTACCGCGAGTACCTCGCTGGCATCATCCTTGGACACGGTATGGGGATGACCTGTGAGCATGATTCGAATCGTTTTCGGAGAGATTTCCTTAGCCTGTTCCAGAAGTTTGATTCCACTCATCTCAGGCATTTCCAGATCAGAAACAATCACGGCGACTTCAGACTGCTCAAGCTCTTTTAATGCGAGATCAGTTTTATCCGTGGTGATTACATTGTAATCTCGTGATTCAAGAATCTTCCCTAAAACTCTTAAAATCTTGGGATCATCGTCAACAATGAGAATTTTATAACTCTGACTTTCTTCCGACACCTCTATTTTCTCCCAACTTAGATAAGATTAGTATAACCTAAAATCGATAGGTTAGCCCTATTCCCACTGCTCGGCCAGGCTCGGGAATACCACTCTCTGAATTCCAAACGGAGGGTGTTCTCAGATCACGATCAAAAAGGTTTTTCACCCACAGGTAAGCCTCCTGGTTGTCGGCCAGGTTATAGGCTATGGTAATGTCCGTACGAACATAGGACTTCAGGGGCAGCGAAGTGACTTGAGTACCATCCTTCCATTCATCCATGTAGCGCAGGCCAGCAAAGAAACGAAACCTTGAATCCTGTGGATTGTAGCGGGTCAGGAAATTCAAGATGTTCTTTGGAAAGGCTTCATAATCCAGTTGAGTAACCAAATTACGGCTATTGACTCTGGAACCAGATAGCTCAAGATTCCATGCTTCATTTAGCGACCTACTCCATTCAAACTCTAATCCGGAAGATTCGTTTAGGCCTGTGTTTTCCCATCTGCCAGCACCAAAATTGGGGCCGACTCCGTCTTTCCAGGAGCTTTCGAACCAGGTTAGGGTAAGGTTGGACTTTTTGCCTCTGCGCATGTAAATAAGTTCGTATGTATCGATTTCTTCGGGCTTGATGTTCGTGCTCGAAAGACCAAATAGCCCTTGAGATTCTCCTCCGCTTGGCGCTCGAAAGGAGTTGCCGTAGAGAAGTTTCCAGGTTGTGTTGTCTTCAGGCTGGTAGGTAAGTCCGGCCCGCGGTGTGAGTTGAGAGCCGAAATTGGGGTAACGATCCAGTCTTCCACCCAGGTGAAAATACAGCCGATCTTCACGTAGGCGTGTGCGTGTCTGCACATATAGCGATTTTACAGTCTGGGAGAGACCGTGATGAGGGTCAGGGACGAGCCCGGTGCTCAGAAGGCCTGTATGAACATCGGGAATCCTGGTTCGATCCACCTCAGCACCAGCCACCAGTCGAATCGGCTGATTCTCAGTTTCCTGTCGTTTGTAGCGCACTCCGACTCCCTGGCGGATATCTTTCTGAGTTGCCAGAAACCGATCTCCCGCTGGTCTTAAAAAATCTTCCTCAAATGCGGAACTCCAGCGATAAGCGTACCACTCAAGCTCTTCCTCATGGCTTAGTTCTCGAACCGAGTCCAGTTTAAAGAGGTTAAATCGCGTATCAAAATTGCCGATGTCCTCAGATCCCTGGAAGGATGCGTTTCCGGGTGACTCATCGGTCTCATATTGATGAGAAAGAAAAGTCAGGTTCCATCTGGTACCGCTCTTGTGCCTTGTACTCCACTTCAGCAGTGCTGAGCCTGCCTGCCAGGTTTCGTCCCGTTCAAAAACACCTCCCGCGAGGGCTGGAACACGGCTGCTATAGGATAGATTCTGGTTTCCCTGCCCACTGAAAGAAAGCGCGGCACTGAACCTGGAGCGATCGGTGAGACTCTGGCTGGTGCGCAGGTTGAATTCCGAATACTTGTGATCAGAAATGACTGTGTATACTTCAGTCTCATCGCGCACCGGGGCATAGGTCTTCAAAGCGATAACCCCGTGAAACGCGTCCTCGCCGTAAAGAGCGGAGCCGGGGCCGCGCACCATCTCCAACCGATCAAAGAGATTGGGATTTAGATTGGCGCGTCCATAAAGACCTGTCTTAAAAGTAAGGGAATTCAGGGGTACACCATCAAAGAGATAAGCCTTACCCCGCGCAACAGGAGTGTTCCTGGTATATCCACGAATGGCAATTCCGGTACCCCCCAGGGTGGAATAACTCACCACACCAGGAAGGTAGTCCAACATATCGCGCAGACCTCTTCTTGCTCCGCGTAACATCCATTCTTCTCGCTGTAGGACTGACACGGAAGAGGCTGCCATGCGAGTAGGCTCTTCAAAGAGTGAGGCCACCTCCACGCGAACCTCCATTAAATCCTCAAGATCCAACTCGTAAAGTTCCTCCGCAAAAAAAGAGGGTAGAAAAAGCAGCATCAGGATGGACAGTCGCGTTGTTAAAGTGGATTTCATATTGTTACCTCTTCAGGATTATTTTTTTCCATAAATCTTAGTAAGACGTAAGAACTGGGCATTGAAGCGCAGTCCAACCTTTCTTGCCTGATCCAGGTTGAGTTCAAATCGAATCTGTTTTTTCTCATTGAGAAAAAATCTTAGAATTCCGCCCTTTGAAAGAAATTCGGAATCATCGTTTATAGTGAGTATTGGGTGCTGTTTGGATACCTCCAGGTAGGGGCTAATATCAAAGTCGGGGGATGGAGCCAGGTAGGTAACGTGGCATTCGCGAATCTCATCAGGACTTTGCAGGACCTTTATCTCCTTAACCTGATCTCGGTAAGTTTTCTCAGCCATTGATGCGAATTCTTTGCTGTTTACAAAGCAGAAGTTGAGCCTTGGACCGTTTGGGTTCTCCAGGGAAGTATCCCATTGGACAAATTTAGAAATTCGATATAGGAAAGCCACTTTCAGCTCATCCAGGGATGGCCCCTTAGCGATGAGCGGAGTTGTCAGCAGAAAGGAGAGGAAAGACAGGCGAAAGAACTTCATTGAATTTAAAATCGATAAGTCCAGCCGACTCCTATAGCCCTTCCAGCCTCAGGGGTTCCAATTTCCGAGTCCCATACAGAGGGAATCCTCAAATCTTTATCGAGGAGGTTTCGCACCCACAAATAGGCTTCCTGGTTGCTTTCCACCTGGTAGCGAACTCCAAGATCAACACGATTGTAAGAAGGCAGGGGTGCAACCGCGCTAAAAGCTCCAAACCCATCTTTCCAGTCACGCATGTGTCGGACTCCAATCCAAACTAGAAAATCCGAGTTTTTGGGGGCGTAATCAGCTTTCAAATTCAGGATATGGCGTGGAAAACCCTCAAAGTCTGAGTTGGAGCTAAGATCCATGCTGGTGATTCTCGATCCATTGAATTCAATAGTCCATTCTTCATCTAGCTTTCGTTTTGAGATAAATTCAAAGCCCGTGGACTCACTGCTTCCAATATTGTCATAACGCAGATTGGGTGCTGCGGCACGATTAATTAAAATTCCATTCTTCAGCTTGGATTTAAAGTAGGTGAGACTAAAAAGTGATTTCTTCGAGGTTTGCGTATACACCCCTTCATAGGAGTCGATTTCTTCAGGCTTGACCCGGGGGCCACCAAGTACGGTTGCCGTTCCAAATCCCTCTGTTGCCGATGGAGCCCGGAAGGCATTTCCATATAGAAATTTCCAGACTCTGCCCTTGCGGGGTGTGTGGACCAGGCCTGCGCGAGGGGTAAATTGGGAGCCAAAGGAGGGATATTTGTCTAAGCGACCCCCGAGATGGAGGAAAAACTTATCATCCTTCAGCCTGGTTCTTGATTGGAGATATAGAGATTT